>Ga0315902_10001164_pt1 | contig 42721 bp, 86 predicted proteins | sample LakEriMetagenome_9_FD_203523 | JGI IMG/M metagenome (GOLD analysis project Ga0315902, IMG submission 203523) | Freshwater fungal communities from buoy surface, Lake Erie, Ohio, United States - Buoy 12 MA117 | ecosystem: Environmental > Aquatic > Freshwater > Lake > Lake biofilm | place: USA...
ATATTGCTTTATATATTAATAAGCGAAACCGCCCACTTTTTCAATGAGCAAATGTTTTCCTATTGAGAAATATTTTAAATCTTCTTCATTTATGTAATAATAATAACCTTCAACTTTTATTAATAAGCTGTATGAAAAGTCTTCTATTAAATTGTCATTGTTAACCAAAAAAACATTATTTATCAATTTTATATTATATTTTTCATCTTTTTTTATATGAGGAATTGTTAAACCATTACCCAAGTAAGTTATTGTCCTCTTTAATGGATTCATGTATCTACCATAAGTACTTAAACCATCAAAATCATATTTTGAAACTAAATCACCTTTACGTTTAATATACTTTTTCATTTTATTGAACTCTTCTTTTTATTTGGTTTAATTTTATTGTTCTTATATTCTCTAACAATAAATGTTTACCGTAAGTTAAGTCATTTTCCGAGTCTATCAACAAAGATTCAGTGAAATGCACTTTTTCATTATCATGAGCTGTTATATATACATAAATTTTTTCTTCATAAATATATCCTTGTGTTGTAGTGTAAATTGTTTTAGTGGTTTTAGTTATTTTATACTTTTCACCTTTCTTTAATCTAATTTCTTTTCCTAAAAGCCTTTCTCTTTCTGAAAGCGCTCCAGTATAAGATGTTAAAACAAAATCATTGTTACAATATATTTCATTTTTTACATTTTTTAAATCCCTAAAATAAATGCCATTAAAAACAGATGAACCATCATCAAATTTTTTTTTATAAATTTTCATCCTATAATTATTCTTATATTCTCTTTATTTTATCTTCTAACAACAAATGTTTGCCATATGTTATTGCTTTTTCTGAGTCAATTATTAATCGTTCTTCAATAAGAAATTCTATTTCTTCATCATTATTTTTTGCTAATATAAAAATAAAAGTTATTTCATTACTAATAAATCCTTCTTTGTTTATGCTCGTTATTTTAGTTGTTCTGGTTATTTTATATTTGTTACCCTTTTTTAATGTAGCTGTTCTCATTGCTCCACCTGGAAAATCTTTAAAAGTATAATCTTTGTTACAGTATATTTCATTTTTTAAGTTTTTAATAACTCTCAAATAACTATCGTCACCTGGAAGCAATGTGTCAACCAATATATCATCAATATGTTTTTTAAATTTTTTATTTTTCATATTCATTACATAAAAAACTCTCTTACCTTTTCTAATAGTATATGTTTTCCAAACGTAACCCCTATTTTTTCATTTAATATTTTTTCTTCAGCTATAAAAGTAGATATTCTTTTTTTGTCTCCAACTTCTATTTGAACAAGATTTATAATTTTTAATATAAATCCTTCTTTATTTACTATAGTCATTTTTATTGTTGACAGAACTTTAAATTTTTTACCTTCATCTTCTTTTAAAAAATATTCACCATGCCTCGTACAGTTAAATAATTTATAGTTATAACAAATTATTTCATCTTTTATGTTCTTTATTCTTCTGTTGTAACTAAAATAGTAAAATTCATCAAAAAAATTATCTGGGGTATCGTCAGCGTGTTTAATATATTTCTTTAGTTTTGTCATAGCTTCTAATTTTTTCGTTTAGCAAAATTCTTCCAAGGTCAAATCCGTTTTGAAATATCAATTTTTCAGTAACAGAATAAGTTTTTATTATTTGTTCCGCGTTTCCAATAATTAAACGAACAAAATAAGTTTCTTTTACAATAAAATCATTTTCTACACTAATTAATTTAAAAGATTCTAAAACTTTATATTCACCTTTTTTAAGAGTGATTCTTGATATTGAATCTTGATGGTCTGCAAAACATTTAATTTTATTTGTTAGTTTTTTAATAGGTCTTTCGCATACTTGCTTTAATATGTCATTCCTATGAATTATAATATCGCCATCTTTTCTGATAAACTTTTTCATACCGTTATCTTATTGACTCAAATAATAAAACCCTTCCCAGATTAAAACCATTCTCATAAACCAAATCCCCCCTATCAATACACAAAATTTCACTCTTATAAAACTTATCCCGTATATAAAAATAATAATTCACTTCAGTTATAAAACCACCTTTAACAGTAATTTCCTTTTTCGTACCAAGAACTTTATATTTACCAATAGATATTCTTTTTAAATAACCCCCCCTAGGAAAACTCTTAAAACAAACAATATTATTTATAGTAGTTTTAAAACTTCTTACATAACAAGTTATATCACCTTTACTATATAGAATATTATCGTTACTATGTTTAATATATTTCTTCATGTAATATTATATTTTCTCTATTAGTAAATGTTTACCGTATGTTAACTTTCCCACATCTTTATCAATAACATCAATCTCCATTATAAGCCTTTCTTTTTTAGAATCAGATTTAACGAGTATATATTTTTTTTCATTCTTTATATAGCCACTTTCAGTTAATGATATAATTTTAAATCTATATTTGATTTTATATTTAAAACCTTTTCTAAATAAAATTTCTTTCTTTTCTGAATAAGAACTCATTTCATAGTAATCAACATTACAGATTACATAATCTTTTATTTTTCTTAAATCTCTTGAGTAGTGACAAAAATTTGTGTTACCAATATGTCCACTGCTAACAAATGTATCACTATTACGCTTAATATACTTTTTCATCACATTAATCTTTCTATCATTAAAACACGCCCAATATCAAAACCGTTTTCATACTTTAAATCTTCTTCATTAATAATAAAAGGTAAAGAGTTTTCAGAACCTTCTAACCGTGCAGCAACAGTATAAGCTAAAACTTTCATAAAACCATCTCTAACAGAAAATATCTTTATCCTATTAACAACTTTATAATTTCCTGCTTTTATCGCTCTTATATTATCTCTTTTAGAAAACTCTTTTAAACAATTAATTTTTCTTATTGGACTCTTCATTCTTCTTGAGTATAAAATTGTGTCATAAGATTTATACATAAATTCATCGTCATTATGTCTAATATATTTTTTCATGTTAATACATTGTGTTTTTGTAATCTATATATATTCTCTCCATAATATTTTTGTACTCTATATATTCTCTCTTTTTCTCCGTTAATAAAATCCTTCCAATGTAAAAACCATTTTCATAATTTAGATGTTCTTCATTGACAGAAAACGTTTCTCCTTCTTTGTTAGACATTAAAATGCTATTTGATTCTATTTCAATAAAACCATTTTTAGTTACAGAAAAAAACTTTGTTGTTTCAACAATTTTATATTTTCCTATTTCTATATCTTTTAAACTATTGCCTCTTGTAAATTTATTAAAACAATTAACATTTCTTGTTAAACTATCTATTGTTCTTATATAATAGGAAATAGTATTATGTTCATACAAAACTTTATCTCCGTTATGTCTAATATATTTTTTCATCGCTTGTTCTGGGAGTTTTTATTTGCGTGTTATATTTTTTCTTATTCCTCTAATATAATTTAAGTCTTCAGTAAGCAATCGTTTTCCGTAAGTATACGTTCTAATTAAAAAATCAAAAGAATCATCGTTACTCATTTCTGTTTCACCAATTATCTTTTTCTCATTTATTTCATAAAGTTCATAAGGCGCTTCTCCTTCTTCAAAAGAATATTCAATAAACGTTATTACTGAAACTATACTTTCATTGTCTATATTAAATTTTATTTCTTTTCTTATATTTACAATTTTTGCTTTAATTATTCTTGTACAATCGATTTCTTGTTCTATAATATAAAAACAATCTGTAGTCCAAAACTTTTTGTCAACATGAACCACACTTACTTCGAATCTTCTATAGCCCAAATAATATGAATCCAAATAATATGAATCATCTGACTTTTTGTTTATAAAAATTATTCCTTCTTTTAATTTCATTTTTTAATAAATTGATAATCTTTATTTTTTACGTGTTATATACTTTCTTATTCCTCTAGTATAATTTAAATTTTCAGTAAGTAATTGTTTTCCGTAAGTATATTTTTTTGTTGTGGGTATTCCAAGAAAATTATCATTTGCTTCTATTTCATAATTTAATGTTTGTTCACTTATTTCATAGACTTCATAGCCCCCATAAGGTGAATAATCTTTTTCAAGACAATAATCAATCATTGTTATTATTTCACAAATACTATTATCTTTATAATTACAGATTAACCATTTTCTTATTGATAGAATTTTTGTTTTGTATTTTTTTTGTCCATGAACATCTCTGACAATAACATAAAAATAATCTGTAGTCCAAAATTCTTTGTCAACATAAAAAACGTGGTGCATATTAAAATCATAAAGCAAAGAGTTTTTAAATGCTTTCTTGGTTGTATAATATTTATCTTTTTCTATTGTCATTCAACATATTTATTTTTATGTGTTATATATTTTTTTATACCTCTAGTATAATTCAAATTTTCAGTAAGCAGATATTTTCCGTAAGTAAACTCTCTTGAAGAATTATAGTTATCGATAAGCGCTTTTTCTTCTTTAGTTATTTTTTCTTCTTTAATCTTAGTTCCTAATTTTATTTCTTTTCCAACAGTATATTCAATTTCTGTTATAATTGAAACAACATTAAAGCCACAAGTAACTATTTGTTTTTTTATTGAATCAATTTTTATTAATTCTTTTTTGACTCCTTTAAAGACATCTTTTGTAATAACGTAAAAATAATCTTTAGTCCAAAACTTTTTGTCAACATAAAAAGTATAATAACGATATTGAGCAACTCCAATGCAGACCGATTCTTTAAGCTCTTTTCTATTTATGAAATACTTATTTTTTTCTATTAACATAACAGTAATGTAAACACACTTTAACTTACAAATTTAATACTTTATTTTGACCTATTAAAATATTTTTCTTTGTGCTTTCTGGGGAGAGTTTTTTATGCCCAAAAAGGGAGAGAAAATATGAGCTATTTTTGGCTTGTTTTTAGTAGTTATTTTTGGTAGTTATTTTATGGTGTTTTTTAAGCTTATTTTAGGTGGGATTTTGTGGGTGAAAAGGGAGAGTTTTTTATGCCTAAATGGGGAGAGTTTTTTGATGGTATTTTGTACCCAAAAAGAGAGAGATTTTTGTACCCATATTATTGTTATATTTTTAACATTATTTTATATTATTTTTATACATATTTTTATATCCTTTTTGTAGGCTTTTGAGAGGGGTTTTTAGACTGTTTTGTGTAGAATTGTATGAGGTGGGTAGTTTTTTAGTAAATTATAACTGCTTGAAAATCAAGACATTAAATAGGGAGAGTTTTTTTAGTGGTAAGAAAGTGGTAAAAGGTGGTAAAAAGTGGGCTACAGGCCCTGCAGCTATAAGGTCAAATCTTCGAAGAATCGCCCCACCCCAAATCCCCAAATTCTTCAACCAATGCTACAGCTTCTGCATCGCACATTTTTTTTAATTAAAAGTGAATTAAGATTTTTTAATTAAGAATATAAGTCCCACATAATGAGCATGATGTGGGGGGAGACTTTGTTGTATGCGAGTATTATGGGGGAAAATCTCCCACAATATCCCACATCATGTTTAAGTTATTTTTTAATTAAATTTTTATTATTTTTTTTAATTAAAAAATTTATACAAAAAAGCCTTTATGATATGGGCAAAAATTCTTTTTGTTTTTTACAGTGTGATTGGACCCATAATATCTACCATGGTAAGTACTTTGTGATATGGGAGTTTGGGCGTGTAGAACTCGGCCATATCAAAAGTGATGTGGGTAGACTGGTTCAGGGCGCTGTGCACACTGCAGTTTGCTTGCCAATAAAATTGTTTCCGAAATAAGAGATAGAGCTTGCGAATTTATCTTTGGTCTCGCACTTTAACAACTAAAGGAATAGTTGCTGGGTTTTTATTAACTGGTATGTTAAACCCCTCTAATGATTAGTAACGAATAAATGTTAAAAATGTTACAAACTTTTTTTAAAAAAGTATTTAAATTTTTGATTTGTTTCAAAGTGGTCATTTTGGTTGGGAGGTTATGGGTCATATAATAATAACGGACAAACATTAAAAAAGTAACAAAAAAATCGGAAAATATTTTGACGTATATCAAACACGGCGACGCGGGTTCGCCAGGAGGGGGGTCAGAAAGTTGGTGTGGGTATACAATAAAGTTTTTAAATTTTCTTAAAAAAAGTTTTAAAAAAATCGGAAAATAATGAAAGATTATTGTATACCATTGTTTTGTTTTGATATGGGTTTACAGTGCAGCGATAAAAAGTTACGGTGCTGCTCTGGTAAAATACAGTACAAAAAAAATGGGGGCCGTTGAATAGCCCCCATCATATGAATTACTTTTTTATTATAAAAGTTTTTCTAATTTTTCAATTTCTTCTTTAGCCATTTTATTCCAATAGCAATTAGTAAGGTTGCCCCATTTATCTCTAATGAATGAGTTATGCCATTTAGAGATTTTTTTTCTTGTTTTTAATCTTTCTCTATTCATAGTGTACCTCCAGTGTTATTAGTTGGGTCAGAGTATTGATATTCTGTATCACCTGCATTAAGACTTGCTTGATATATTCCTTCTTCTACAAGTTCATCTAACTTTTCACTTTCAACTAAATGGTCTACCAATTCATCATCTTGTATATTTATTGGTACGTCAATTTCTACTGTTGCAGTTTTAAGATATGTTCTTGTTACTGTTACTGTTACTTTTCTTGTTTCCATGTTTTATTAATTTTAATGTTTCCTTTTAATATAGTAATAATGTTTTAATCTAATCAAAAAAAGGAAAAATTTTTTTATTGTTTTTTCTGGGAAAATAGTTTGAGTTTATTGTATACCATACCCACATCATCACGCCTTCCTCCAGTGCAGCTTCCTGGTGAACTCGAGCTGCTCTCTGGTAAACTATGGAAACAAAAAAAGGGAAGCCGAAACTTCCCTTTAAAAAATGTGTTGCAATTTAATTCCCAAATTCTCTTCTCAACTTTTCGTATTCTCTACGCCTTTCTTCTTTTTCTTTTTCTTCTTGTCTTATTTTATTATTGTGTTCACTAATCTCACTAATCAATTTTGATTTAGCTTCATCGGCTACAGCTCTAAAATCTTTAAGAGCTTTGATTAGCTTTTTAGCGAAAGCTTCTGAATAGGCCAAATCATAAGATAGCTTTTTCAAAGGATTTTCAGCTTCAGAACCATTTGGGTGTTGTATTGATTGTGAATAAAAATACCCATCACCTTTTGTTTTGTCTGTACCTCTGTTCACATATCTAATTAAAACTTTATCATCTTCAACTTGAAAATGAAAAATTCTTGTTTCTCCAGAACGATTTCTATTTTCGTTCTCTCTAATTTCTACGAGTATTCCGTTGTGAAAATATTTATCTGATAGACAAATCTTTCTAACATAACAGCTTTGCATATAAGCTCGGCCAGTTAAGTCACTAATGTCAAATTTAACTTCAACATCATTTATGTTGAATTCTCTTAGTTGCTTGTTTTCTTCTTTAAACATAATATTACTTTTTATTGTTTCCTAATTAATATAGTAACAATATTTTAAATGAATCAAAAATTTATAAAATATTTTTTAGAAGCTAATGTGCAGGTACAGCTTCCTGGTAATTGTTATGTGTTATGAGATGGGTATATAATTATTAATTTTTATTTTCTGAAATTTTTTTTTATTTTTTCTGGAAAATAGTTTTAGATTATTGTATACCAAAGTTTGTTTGTGATGTGGGACGCACAGTGCAGCTCGAGCTGTTTACGGTGCTGCTCGAGTAGCAACAAAAAAAAGAGGGGCGACCTCTCGGTGCACCCCCCTTTTCGGAAACAAGCATCTTTATTTCTTTACTGCCCCAAATAATATTTTCACTGCATTCTTTTCTTTCGGATGTCTAATGAACATTAGATTCATTATTTCTTCAGAGTAATTGTCGCACTGTACAAAGTAGTGGTCTGTTTTCCATTCGCCAATTCCACAAACCATTTCAGTTTTGTCATGGCCGATAATTGAAAAATTGCAAATCTTTGAACCGTTCTCACAAACTTCCACAGTAACTTGACCTTTACCGTTGTGTGTAATATAAGTTCCGTCTTGTAACTGTGCTTCTACAGCAAGAGAAACTGTTACAGTGAATAGTGTTAGTAGTAGTAGTTTTTTCATAATTATTTTTTGTTTTGTCTTGCTTTTTTAAAATCTTCTAAGCCCATAAGAATTCTATTACATTCCTTCCAGGCCAAAAACATAACTGGCCCCATATCAGAAAGTAGCTCGCATAGAATGCTTAATCTTTCGATTCCAATTTCTATTTCCTTATTGGTTAGTAAATCTCCATTTCTATATTTATTGTAAATTGATTGTAGAGATTTTTCTTTTTTATTTTTCATAAACTATATTTTGTTTCTTGATTAATATACCAATTAAATTTTAAACTAATCAAAAAGCATTAAGATTTTTCTTTTCTTTTTTTAATTTCTTTTTCCAACAAAATATTTGATAGTACATCAATAAAAATTTTAGAGAACGAAAAGGTAATAAGTCTTTCTTCTTTATTGAATTGGAATTCATTTTCATTCATGGTTAAATATTTATTGAGCTCTTCAATAATTCCATCAACCTCTTCATTTATTTGTTCTTCACTGTATAAATCATGTATTTTTATTTCTACAATATCCTTATTTCTTTTGCTGGCATCTTTATGAGATACATCAAAGTAAGAGTCGCCATGGTCTACTGGATACCCATATCTATTTACTCCCACCTCTATTTGATTGTACATCATTGGTTGTGTAATTTGTAGGAAGTGTTCAATAGAATCCCAACATGTATCCAATGCCCCAGAAAACTTATTATGTTCAAGTAGTTCTTCATAAATTACTTTAAAGTTTGGTTTTTTAATGTCTTTCAAAATAAATCTTTCAATCAATTCCATTTTATAAGAAGTGATTTCATGGTTTGCCATTTTTTGCGCCATAAAGATAGGTAGTTGCAAAATATGAGTTAGAATATCTCTGAAATATCCATCATGGTACGCTTCAATTAATCTGTCTGTGTTACCAATGTATGGTTCATTCACATCTTCCTCTTGACTCTTTAAAGTAAAATATCCTCTTGTTGCCATGTTTTCGTTTTATTAATATAATAATTAAATTTTAAACTAATCAAAAATTAATTAAATATTTCTATTAATCCAGTTTTTAATTCTTATATATTCACTTGAAACTTTTATCTCATATTCCTCTTCCGCGTATCTATGACCACTACAATTAGAAAAATTCATAAGTAATTCTTCAACCGTTTTACATCGTAGATAATTTTTAGCAATCAAAAAAAAATAAGCTTGTGTTCCTTCGAATGTAGAGTTGAACCACATGGTAGTTCCTTTAGATGTTTCACCAACATTGAATGGATTATTTTCTGGGCTTCTACCAGCTCTACCCATACTTGTTTCTATTTGCGCTTGTAGCAAAGCAAGTTCTACAGGAACAAGAGTGCCAGTTGAGTCATAAGTATTCCTTGCACAAAGCGTCATCATTTTTGCATTGAGTGGTGTACCTGTAAATTCTGGTCTTGATAAATAAACTGCTGCTCTTTTTTCGTAATCAGTAAACGTTGAATCAATCCAGACTTTATTTCTGGAGGGTTCTATATTTTCTTTTGTTAATGGTATATGTACAAGTTCGTTTTTTGAAAATGACATTTCATTTGAACTATTAATTTCAACACCCATAACAATATTAAAAACAAATGAGACAACAGAAAAGATAGATAGTAAAATAAAAATTCTTTTAATTTTCTTATCCTTCTTAAATGTTAATTCTTTTTTATCGAATGTATAAATTTCTTTAAGCTTCATAATTTTTACTTTTTATTTCATCACGAATTTTAGCTGCTCTTTCGTAATCTTCTTCTTCAATAGCTTTGTTCATTGATTCTTCAAGTTCTTTAACTTCATCTCTTAAATCTTGAACTTCTAAATCGTATTTGGGTTTAATTTTACATTCCACTTCTCCGCCAAATTTTAGAGATAAATGTTTATCACTTCCATAAAGTATAAAGCCCCACCTCTCAAGCAACTCTTTTAACTCTTGTGCTCTAAGAAATCCAGAATTAGAATATGATAATTCTCCTTCTGAAAATTCACTTAACCCTATTTTAATAAGTTGTGGGTAAAACTCTGTAATCTTTTCATCAATAATAAAGTTACATTGAACATCCCATACTTCAATTATAATTCTCTCCCCTTTATAATTAAGTCTCTCTTGTTCTTCGTCAGTCAAGTCTTTGACTGAAATTATTTTTAGTACAAATTCATTTTGCCTCATTATGCAAATTTAATATTTTTTAATTTAATATCAAAAAATCAAAATTTTAAATCTATTTATATTAAACAATAAAAACAAGATATTATGTACATTAACAACACAAGACCCGTAAGCTGGACCCTAATCTACAAAGATTTAGGTGGGGTAACAAAAAGACAGAGAATAGCAGCTGGTGCACAGGTTAACATCACTGAAATTACAGATGTTTCTCAAATTTTGTTTGACCCATACTTAAGAAAAGTAAGAAGCATTAATGACCGTTTAGAAAGAGGCGTAGACGAAGACTTTGAAGTACGCGCTACTGCTGGATTAACAGGTACTACATTGTAAATACTTTTCTTTAAAACATTAAACCCCCACTCATGGCGAAATGAGATGGGGGTTTTTTTTGACATGAAAGTTACTTTGTTGCCAAAGCGTCGTTAATAATTTGTAGCAATTTTTGCTTTAAAATACTAATCCCTTCTGTATTTCCGTTATTGTAAGGTTGATACTTATAGGAGTTGTAAGTTGTGTCTCCAATTTCACCGTACATATAATGGATAAGAGGATAGTTCTTCTTAATTATTTCGTGAGCGTTTTTAATGTCATCCTCTTTAAGATAGCCATCGAATTTTTTGTCTGCCTTAATTAAAGACTTTGCAATAACCTTAAAGTCATCTCTGAAGCCCCACTTAATTTCGTCAGAAACTCTTACAACAACCCCTTTATCATCTGTTTTTTCGGAATAAACTTTAAACTTATCAAAGTCAATGCCTGACAAAGAAATATAAGCTTTTCCTAAAGGGTTTTTGAAAAATTCTTCATAAGAACTGTCTTTTCTTGCAACTAAATCCAAATCAGAAATACTATTTTCGTCATTATATTTTTTAACAAAATCTTTAAAGCTTTCATTTTTCAATAAGTCTTTGTAAGCCTTTGTCAAACCAACGATAGCCGTTTTTTCTCCCTTCAATTTATCCAAATCTTCTTTTTTAATAAAGAAAACTTTGTATTTGAATTTTTGCAACAAATAAACTAAAGCTGTCTTTGAAATAATTTTGCTTCTGTCATCTGAAATTTGAATAGTTAAACCGTTCATTTCTTCATCAAGAATATCATTAACGTTCTTACGTGTTCTATCCAAATCTTTCAAATCCTTCCAGCCTTTCAAACAAGCAAACACAATTTTTTCTCCTTCTAAAATTCTACAATTATCAAATTCCACAATTGTAAAATCCTTTTTATTGTATTTAATTTTGTCGCCAAAAAAGTCATCAATATTTGCTGTTCTTCTTGCAAAAACTGTTCCTACGCTTGTGTCAACTTTTACGCCATTACCACCAGAAGATGTTCTCTCCCCTCTTTCTCTTTTCTCTAATGGAGCAAGCTCAACTATTCTGTAGTCAACAACTTTAATTTTGCTTTCTTCAAACATTTTGCAAGCACTACCTTCTTTGAAAATATCGTAAGAAACATTTACAAAAACAAATCCTGTCTTATTAGAATCTTTCAACATTTTTCTTAATGTCTTATTCTTTCTTGTGTTGCTTCTGTCAAAAGAAGACTTTATAACAAAGATAGAATCTCTTACAACATCCTCCTTAATTACATCGTCTGTAATTAAATTCTTTTTTGTAGGAGTGAGTTTATCTTCATTACCTTTGATATAGTTTAAAGTTACGCCTTTAACATTTTTAAACAAAGATGAATAGCTTAAACCGAATTGGTTAGTTTCAGGGTAGTTATTTTTCAAGTAACCAGCCATCTCCATATTCTTATACAAGTCTTTAACTCTATCTTTGGATTCTGTCAATGTTGAAACATAGAACAACAATTTGTCAAATTCTTTATCAATAGCTTCGTAAGAATTTACGCAAGTATCAACAATCTCTCCCTCCATTTTAAGAAACCTTTCAGCAATAAGAGTAATATTTTCTCTTGTGTACTCAATTTCTTCTCTACTTGCAGAAAGAGAAAGTTCGCCAGTTTTAAACTTCAAAACAAAGTTTTCAAAATCTTCTGTATAAAAGTAAGTCTTTTTTGTCTTATTAATTCTGGAGTGAGTTAAAGTAGAATAAAGGTCAGGAGTAATGTTGTTTATCTTTTTAATATCGAATTTGTATGGAATACCGTCAACTTCCAACATAACTTCTCTATAAGAGGCGCTAAACAAATATTCTTTGTAATTACCTTTAAGTAGGGTCCAATTTTCTCCCTCCAATACGATAAACATTTTTGGAAAATTTACACTTTTGAATCCGTACAATTCAGGTCGAACATTCCATAAAACTGTAGCCTTAACACATTCTTGTTCAAACTCTGGTCTGTCATCTTCATTGATAGGTACAATAATTTCAGTACCTGTTTCTTCAGTTGTAAGTTCTTCTGATACAGCAATTAATTGTGAGCTTTCAAGACCATTCTCTGACAAAATAATAGCTTGATAAACGTGTTTCATTCTTTTACCATTATAATCTGAAACTGTAGAGATAAGAAACTCTTTGCTATATGCAAAAGGAGTTTTTGCGCCAATACCAAACCCGCCTGTTTGAGTGTTTGTGTTTCGTTTGGTAGAACTACCATACTTTAGAAATACATTTTCAATTCTATCTGGGCTAATACCAATACCGCTATCCTTAAAGGAAATATTCAAAGAGTTGTCGCCCAAAATTGACGTTCCTTGCGTCATTTTAATTGTAATTGGAACATCGCCTTTACCTGCTTCTCTGTTAGCGTCTCTTGAATTTGAAGCCACCTCCCTGCATACAGCAGCAATTTTATTGGAGTACAACTTGTCTCTCAAAATACTAACAATCATTTGGTTGCTTGTATCAATAGAAAATTCCATTTTCTTTTCTACTCCAACCATTTCTGTTTTTTCGCCTGTGTTTTTTTTAACTTTCATTGTCTTGTTTTTATGTTCTTTTAATATAGTAATTAAATTTTAAGTAAATCAAAAATTAAGAAACTTTTTTTATATTTTTTTGAAACAAAGTATAAGGTAAATCAAAAAGAAATTCATTTTCTATTTTTACCAATCCTTTGTGGTTAATATCAATATTGTCTAATACCTTATATCTTTTAACAAATATTTCAAAGTCATTAAAAGAGTTAATATCAAATGGGTTAATAAGCACAAAACTATTAACTTCTTTTTGACTTTTTTCTGATGAAACTAAAATAGAGTAATTAGTTCCACCGCCAATTCTTATTCCTTCATTTGACAAGGCATAAGGTTTGCCAATTACACTATCTGAAATTTCCATTGTTGTTGGAGTTGGCAAAATTAAATTACCATTTTCTGTTAAAAGAATTTTTGAAGCGTTCTTAAAGAAAATGTTGCCTTTTTCAGAAATTGACTCTGACGAAAGCATTGTTTTATTTGCCATTTCGTAAATGGGTTTTGCGTCATTTGTAATAGACAAAAGTTCTGTTGACTTTCTGATGATTAGTGAAGAAAAATTATGTTTTTCGCCGTTATGATAAATTGCAGAATTTTCTACATAGAAATAACCTTTTAGGAAATTGTCAATTTTATCTTCAATGTTATCAAAAATTGAAATAATCTTATCTGTTTCATTATTTGAAATGTAGTCGCAAACTAAGTCGAAAGTTTCAGGCGAAATACTTCTTGAAATAATTTGTTTTTCGCCGTTAATAAAGACCATAATCTTGTCTCCTACTCTAATTACTTTAATGTTGCTCATAACCTTTTTATGTTTCTTGATTAATATAGTAACTATTTTTCAAACAAATCAAAAAATGTAAAAATATTTTTTTCTTATCTGCAATATAATATAGTAAAAATAATTGGGACTAATCAATTTCCTGGAAGGTTTGTTTTGGGCTGTTCCTTTGTTGTGTTGGTATACAAAAATAAAAACGTATTTTCTTAAAAATTATTACAAATATTTCTGAAAATAATTAAATTTTATTGTATACCAAAGCTGCTAATTGTTTTGCCTGGTTCGACAGGTGAAGGTGAAGCGGGGTTTGCTTCAGAAATTATTAAACAAAAAAAAGGTCGACTTAATTGCCGACCTTAATGTTGTTCTTTTTTAAATTATTTTTCAATACTCTTTCTTTGTTTCTCAAAATAATCTTTAATTGCTTCTTTGAAATTTTTGTCGCTTGTTGATATATACATACCACCAGTCTCACTTGTTTTTTCTAAAATGAAATTCATCATTGGATTTTTAATGAAGAAATTATTTACATTGTTTAAATCTTTCATAAAATCATCATCTAACTTTAAGCCAAATTCATTTAAAAATTCCAAGCTAATACTTCCTAAAATCTCACTTGTTGTTTTGTAGATTATTTTGTTTGAAATTTCATTTTGAGTTTCTTTTAAAATGTTTTTCAATTTATCAAATGAAACTTTTGTAGCTTTATCAAAACCAATTAAGGCAGTATAAGAGTTGTGCAAATTCTTTTCTTTAATTACTTTGTTTTTTAAAACATCAGAAATCATTTTACCCTTTTCATCATCTTTAATTAGTTCTATCATCTTTTCAGCCATAGTAGGCATTTCTTTAAAATACCCAGACTTTGAAGAACTAACGCCTATAACAATAGTTCCGTTTTCAAAGAGAATTTTTCTTATTGAATTTTCTTCTAATGTCATTCCTGCTACTGAACTCCAATCAGTTTGCCTTCCCTCATTAAAAGCGTTTAAGTTCTCTTTTACAAAGTAGCAAATGTCAAAAGTTCCATTCTTAATTTTTAAAAGTTGAGATATAGCTTCTTCTAAGTTAATAAAATCTTCATTTGCCTTATCATAATTTACTACAATACCTTCCCAACTTCTATCGTGGTATTTGTTATGATTATAAACTCTTATGTTTACTCCAACAATATCAGACTTTTTTCTTTCTGCTTCTTTTACGTTTCTTAATTTTTCTACCTCTGAATATTTTTTTAAATTTTTAGAAAGCATTTCTAAAATTTCGTAGTCTCTTTTTCGTGCTTCTTCATACGCTTCTACACTTCCGAAAACAACTCTATATCCAGAATTAATTTCTTTAAGAGTTAACTCACTAACAACAACATATCCGTCAGGGTGCAACTTTTTTAGCATAGCATTTCTTGTTGGCTCTGCTTTTTCAATATCCATAAGATAAAATTCTTGTCCCCAAAGTTCTTCATCAATGTTTAGACTTGCATACTTATTTGTAATCATTTTTCCATTTTGAGGAATTTTTACATCAAAATGTAAAGTTTTAAAGTTTGGACTTCTAAATGTTTTCTTTCCTTTAAACTCAGTGTACATTTTACTTTCTGAATTATTGAAACCATTAGAATAAGCAATTTGTCCCAAAAATGCAATATAAGCACCTTTAAAATTTCCATACTCATTTACGCTTAAATTGTAAGAGTATGTATTTGTAAATCTGTCTAATAAAGAATTTAAAGTACACGCTTCTAAGAAAGACTTTGCAGTTGCTCTATATTCATCTATTAGGGAGAGTTTATCTTTAGAGAAAGTCTTAATTGAAGAAACTATTTTATTTAAGTTTTCATTTGTGTATTCAATATCTTCTCTACTACCTGAAACTGTCATTTCACTTGTTTCAAGTTTAATGCACCACTTTAGTTTTAGTCTTAAACTTGTTTCAATATTACTACTTCTGCTTGTTATTTCTCTATTTGAAACACAATAAGGTATTCCGTCAATTAAAGCAATATACTTATTGTCTCCATAAAAGTCTTTTTTATCTCTTATGATAAGGAATTTATCATCTTCATAAACTTTTTCCAATTCAGCTTCAAAAGAAAAATTATTCAAAATTGGTTTTTCTTTCCAAAGAGAGGTTGCATAAACAACTTCTTTTTCAAATTCTTCTCTGTCTTTTTCATCTTTAATTGGCACTATAATTTTAGTTCCAGTTTGTTCGGTAGTTTCTTCATCGAACAAACAAACCATGCTACTAATTTCTTTTGTGCCATCGCTTGAAATTGTTGCTTGATATTGATACTTTGTTCTTTTCCCACCTTCTTCTACTACTGTTTCAATAAAGAAATTGTCTGTGTATGCAAAAGGAGTTTTTGCACCAATACCAAACCCACCAGTAAATTTGTCGCTATCTCTTTTTGTTGAGCTACCATACTTCAAAAAGATTTTATCCATTCTTTCAGGGCTAATACCAATACCATTATCTTGAAAAGAGATTGTAATATTTTCTTCTGAAAGCAAATTTTTGTTATCTTCATTGATAGTAATAACAATAGGCGTTGTTCCTCGACCAGCTTCTCTATTAGCGTCTCTTGAATTTGAAGAAATTTCTCTACAAACTGCACCAATTTTATTTCTATACATTTTATCACGCAACAAACGAATAACCATTGTGTCGCTTGTATCAACACTAAATTGTTTGCTTTCTGCACCTATTACTTGTAGTTCTTTCTTTTCAGTTTTAATTTTCATTGTTATTATTTTTAAGTTTCTAATTAATATAGCAATTAATTTCCAGACAAATCAAATTTTAATCAAATTTTTTTTGCCAAAACAAATAATATTGTTATTTTCTTTTATTTTAGAGGGAGAGGAAATTGTAACATTACCACCAACTTGTATTTTTCCATTTAAAGAAACTTCTTTTGCGGTTACAGTTAAATTGCCACCAATTAAAATATCTTTTCCTAAAACAACCTTTGCTTTTGAGACAAGTTCTAATGTTCCATAGAAACTTGTTTCGTCAGGAATTGTAACATTATTGTCAACGTCTAACATTTGAATATCTTGTATGCAAAAGTCTCCCTTTTCAAAAACATCCAACCCCATAGAAACTTTAAAGTTAAAGTCAAAAAAGTTAGGATTTATTTTGCAAATAGTTCTTACGATTTCTCCTGCTTCTTTAAAAACTCTTTTTGAACTATCTGTTATTTCAGACAAGTCGTATTTTTCAACTAAATTAACAAAATATTTTAGATACTCTACTTTAGGTAATTGATTAGAATTACCTTTAAACTCGAAAATTCTTTTACTTTCTGTTGTAGCTTCTAAAGTAATATGAGGTCTGTTAAATTTATCACGCAAAGAAAAAGCCATACTTTTTCCTGTTGCAATTTGTGAAGAATGATGTCCATTACCAATACAATGTCCCATAGCATTTCCTTCTTCTATACAATCTTTTGCCGTAACAAGTTGAACCCACTTAAATTCGCCCATATCAATAACAACATTTTTATTTTCCAAACCATTTTCGTTGGGAATAAAAAGTGAATTTTGAAATTCTCTTGCTTCATTAAGAGCTTCTTTAAAAGTAAGTTCATTTAGATTAACGTCTTGTACTTCACGTTTCCAATCTAAAACCGTATCAACATCGTGTTCTCTTTTTCTTAAATTAGTAGTTTTCATTTGGTTAGCCAACCAAATAGAATATTTCTTACTTTTCTCTATACACCATAACGCATTTTCTTCTGATAAACCAATCTTGTTTACCATAATATTCATTCGCTTGTCTTGATACTTTATCATAGCTTTAAATTTGTTTCCTGATTAATATAGTAACTATTTTTCAAACAAATCAAAAAAAGAATAATTTTTTTTAATTAATTTTTATTCTAATTAATATAGCAATTAAATTTTGGATTAATCAATTTCCTGGAAGGTTTATTTTGAACCTGTTATTTGTTGTGTAGGTATACAAAAATATATACGTTTTTTCTTAAAAAATATTACAAATATTTCGGAAAATAATTAAAAATTATTGTATACCAAAGCCACTAATTGTTTTGCCTGGTTCGACAGGTGAAGGTGAAGCGGGGTTTGCTTCTGGGATATGGACAAAAAAAAAGACGCTAAATAATTAGCGTCTTCTCTTCAGTGTAACGATGATTACTTCATCATCTTTTTTAGTTTATCTTTAAGTCTGTGAAACTTAACCAAGCAATAGTTTTGCGTCTTATTCAACTCTTGTGCAATCTCTTCAAAGGAAAGACCTTGATAGAAACGTAGATTAATTAGTTCTTTTTCTTCTTCGCTAATTTTCTCTAAAGCAATTTTAAGTTTAGCTTGTAGTTCAAAACTTAATTCGTTTAAGATTAAGCTTTCTTCTGCATTTAAACTTTCCTCCTTAACTTGAACAAAACTTTTTTTACTTTTTTCAGTATCAGTTTGCTCATCAATACTAATTAACTTTTGCTTTTTATTTTCTTTTCTTATTTTGTCAAGTATACTATTTTTAATTGTCTTATTTATCCAAGCAACAAAAACACCACTACCTCCTTCAACACTATACTTATCCAAGTTACTGAAAATTTTTGTCATAATTTCTGAAGCCCAATCTTCTGCCAACTCAATATCTCCATTGGTATATCTTTTAGTTTTTGACAAAACAACTTTATAGTATTTTGAATATAGTTTGCCTTGTTCAGCAGTTAAACCATTCTTAATGTTTTCAACAATCAAAACATCTTCCAAGTCATTTTCGCTAAAACCTTTTTCTTTTGCTATTTTGTATGCTTCCATAACGTTTTTTTTAGTATAGTAATAAAATTTAAAAAAAATCAAAAAGTTATTTATTTTTTTTCTGTTAAATAGTCATAAATTTGTTCTCCACTTATATCTACGTCATGTGGAAGGCCTGCAACAACCAACACTGCTATAGCTTCTTCAATTGTTTTAATTGGAAAATCTTCATCATAATCTGGTTCTGTTTTTTTGCAGTGTTCATTTGCTAAAACAATTAGTTTATTAAGTTGGGTCATAGTTGATACACTTTATTGTTTATAATTAAAACTTTATTTAGAACCTTCCCAGACAAAGATTCTCCAGTGTCTTTGTACACAAAAGATTCATGTTTGTATGGATTATAATATAGTTCTCTTAATTTAGATAAATCAAATTTTTGTAAAATTTTTACATCATAATCTTCTGCAACAACAAAAGCGTGAACGTTCTTTCTTCTTTCTCTTAATACTTTCTTCCTCCCAGATTCACTAACCTTAAAAGTAACATTTGTAAGAACAGCTGCAGAAACTCTATCAACAAGTCGATAACCTTTCTTATCTATTACGTAACCTTGTACAGAAAAGTTGCCTTTATGAAGATTTCTATATATTTTAAAACACTTTTTCATTTGTTGTTATTTTTTTCAGCTTGACTTCTTGCCAAGGCTAGCAAAAAGTCTTTATCTAATTTTGAAGCTTGATAATTAGATGAACCCGCTTTTCTTATTTGTGCACATTTAGACATTAACCATAAAACGTTTAATTCTATATCTGTTTTAATCTTTTCCTCCATGTTGGTACCCCAGCCTTTTAGTCTAGATATTTCACCCCTCCTACATGCTTCGTACAATTCTTGAATGTTATTGATTCCTAACATGACGTGTAATTCTGCAGCTTTAGTAACACTGATGCCAGCTATACCCGTAAGGCCTATTAAGTCAAACAATTTACTTTTGTCATCACCCGTTTCACCTCTTATATTATTTTCTTTTTTCATGACATTTTTTTAATATAGTAATAAAATTTTGTTTTAATCAAAAATTTTTTAATTTAATTCAGGCCTTTGATTAATTAACTGAAAGTATAATCTTGTTTTTGGACCGAGCTCATCTTCAATACGTTTTAAGTATGAAACAGGTAGCGCTATTGTTGGAAGCTCTTCTATTTTTGCTTCTCCGTCGCAAAAGATAACATCTCTATCATAGTTTTCGTCATCCATTAAAACTTGATATTGCGGCCAGTGAATTCTAAAATAACCAGCTGGTACATCTTGTATTTTATCAATTGCTATGCTCATGATTCAACTTTATTTAATGTGCACTTAAGAGATGAATACATTTCTGAAAAATTTTTTAAATCAAAAGGAACTTCCTCATCTGATTCGAAATACCAATTTAGAATATATTCTAATGGGGCGCATACCATCTCTAAATTCTCCCTGCATCTTTTTTTGTCTGGTCCTGAATTATGAATTGGACTATTTTTATTTATTAGACTTTCGTATTTGGACCTATTATAGTAAGATATATTTTCTGAAATAACTGGCTTTAACTCAATTGCAATATCTATAATATTTTCTGTTAAAGAATCATCTTCAGACGTCGATTGAGTAAGTAACAATAAACCTGTCCATGCTCTGTTTATTACTTGTTCTGGGAGCTCCTTTTTATTCTTTATCCAAGAATCATATTTTTTGTGCTCCCTATCTATTATTTTTTCAAGTTTATTGTTCATATCTTATTTTTTATTTTTTAATAAAAAAGATGCAGCACTATTTAAATCATGCATTGATTTTGGGTCATCTTTTTTTGCGGGCGTCCACCCAGACTTTGCATTCCAAATAGTAAATAAGTTTTTTTCTTCGCATATTTTTAACAATCTTTCAAATGCAATACCTGTCCACTTCTCCCTATCATTAGAATTACATTCACAACTTATTCTTTGTAAACCACATTCTGTACATGCTTCAATATCGCAGCCATCAACATGTAATTCTCCAATTGATACACCGCAATCATTACAGTATTTCCTTTTTTCAATATCTTTTAATAACTTTGCCATAACTTATAAACGTTTAACTTGATTAAATACAACAGGGAGAGGAAATTATTCAGCTTCTTTTTTTCTTCCTTTCTTTGTATAACCTGTCCAGCCTTCTTTTTTCAATTCTTTTAAGGCGTTACTTGCTTCACTTCCTGCAGGTTGTGAACCATGAATTAATAAGGCAAATGAACCTTCTTTTTTATAAGCGTGTGTATCATCGTGGTCAATTTCCAAACCCAATTCTTCAGCTTGTTTTTCAGAGTAGACAACAACAGCTTCCTTCAAATTGTGTTTTTTAATCAAATCATCACGTAGCCCACCTTTTGAAGCGTTAAGTTTCAAATTTTTAGGTATATCATTTATGCGGGCAATCCAGAAAGGTAATGCTTTTGTGTAAGCGTAAAACAAAACGTTTGGAGTTTCTTTGGCAACTTGTAGCCAAGCGTCAAAATAACTTTGATTAAAAAAGTCGCCGCCAACATGAATACGAATAATAGTAGCTTTTTTTGGCAAACTATCTTTGATAATTTTTACCATATCGGCAGTGTTTTTCTTACGAAGCAAATCAAAATTATGCTTTCTTGAGTCATATACATTTGTATACATTACTTCTTGTGAAGCAGAGAAACAGCGAAACTTTGTATCTTTACCGTCTTTCAACTTTTTCTTACCTGTCTCACTGTCTACATGAACCTTTGATAAACAATCACTTGCAAAAGGACACGACCAGCCAGACAAAAGGCTAATAGTAAAAATGTTTTCGCCTAATTTAGAATTACCTTTACCGAACTTTAATTTCTCCATGTTTATATCGTTTTTTTAATATAGTAATTATATTTTAGATAAATCAAAAAAAAGGTAAAATAATTTATTTTTTTTTCCTCACCTTATTAATATAGAAATTATAATTGGAATAAATCAAAAAAAAATTTTTAATATAATGTTGTATTTTTCATACCTGCTGCGGCGTACTGGGACCCTGAAGTGGGTGTTTTGTGGGCGCTTTGGTATACAATAATTTCTTTTTATTTTCCGAAATATTTTTTCTTTTTTTCTGGAAAATAATTTCTTTTTATTGTATACCAATATTATTTTTTGTTGGCCCGCAGCTGTGCGGCGACGCGGGTGCTGCACGGGAAAATACAAAACAAAAAAAAGCGAACCAAAATAGTTCGCTTTCTTAATGTTCTTTTTGCTTGTTTTAATAATCTAAAATTACTTCATCACTAAATATCTTAACTGAATAAGATAAATCGTTTAATTTTTGAATAATATCTAAAGTTAGTTCTACTTCAGTTTCATCAAAATAGTATTCGTAAAAATTTTTTCTTTGTCTAAAACAATCTTTTAAATTTGGGAAAATATCAACAATTTCTTGCATATAATCCCCAATAATAAGTGTATCTTTAAATCTTAATTTTCTTTTCATTATCTAAAATATTCTAATCGTTTTTTGATTAAATCAGCAAATTCGTAATCTTCACTATCTAAAGCAATTTTTAAAAATGTTTGACATTCAGTTTCTGTCCACAAAGATATATCTTTTCCATCATTATAGGAACTAACAGATTTCTTTTTTGTTAACATTTTTTGTAGAGGTGTAAAGCCAGGCTCTTTACCCATATCTTTCTTACAAATCTCATATTTTCTTCTTCTCGTAGCAGAAAGATTTTTTGAAAAATCAGACCATTTCAACTCTCCAAAATTACCATCACCACCTTTAACGACAATAAATTGTTTGCTCCATGCTCCCAATATATATATTTTTGTTTGGAATTTTATTATGAACTCAACTTCATCGCCAATTTGCCAATCTTTAAACTCTCTTGCTCTTAAACGATATAAGATAAAAGTTCTAATTTTTGCCAACAATATTATTGAAACTATTGTTATTAAAACAGTATATAAAAAAACCATAACCTTAAATTTAATTTAATTAATATAGTAATTAATTTTTAAATTAATCAAAAAATCCCATTAAACTTTTAAAACTATCCTTTAAATCTTCTTGGCCTTTTTTATAATATTGTTGCTTTAATTGTCTAACAACTGCAAGCATAATAGAATTTGGGTCTGTTGCTGACAAATCAATAGTGAATGAATCACCAGGAGACGGAAAAATAAATATCATTGAACCTTCTCTCATTAACTCAAGCCCAAGAACTTTAGCTTTTTCTACCAAATATTGGTATTTTTCTGGTGACATTGGTGTATCTTTCATTGTAATTATTTTTCTAATACATAATTCATCATATCTCTCATTGTACTAATCAATGCTTCCATTGTTTTCTTGTCAAGATAAAGCGTTTGCCCTTCTGATTTTCCGTCAACTTCATTGAAAGACAAAAGAATTCCATCATATTCTTCTGTTGGACAAACTGTTATTTCTTGTTCGAATTCTGTTGAGATTTCTGTTTTTTTCCAAACTTTTTCCATGTTCTATTTTGTTTTTTTAATATAGTAATTATATTTCAAACTAATCAAAAATTACTCTAATTCTTTTTCAAATTCTTTAAAATAATTTTTAAATGAATCTTTTTGTTCTTCAGTTAAATCAAAAAAATCTACAGATTCAATAAGTTCTTTTTTGTCCATTAGAAAAGCAAATTTAAAAGCAAGTTGACACTCTTCTAAATCTTCTCCAAATCCCATCTTCTTTAAAGTCTCTTCCAGAATTACCATATTATTTATTTTTTGATATAACTATAAACTAAAATTGCACTACAAATCATAAAAAATAAACCAATATATGTAGACCAGCCATCTCCATTAAAAAGTCTACTTCCATATGAAGCCATTATTGTAGTTCCCATACCAATTACAAAACTACGTTTTTCTTCTTCGCTTTTCATATCTGTTTAAATGAATCTGTTAATAATTAAAAGAATACACGTTAAACCATTGGTTATTAAAAACCAAATAGTAAAAGCTCTATGTTCAGAACTAAACATTGTTTTAAACATTCCAACAAAATTTTTTTTTGTAAATGGATGTGTTGGTATTTTTTTATTATTCATATTTGATTTAGTTTATGTTCTTTTTCTCTTATTTTCATATCTGCAACAGCATCATTTAATCCACATAAATTAATCCATCCTTGAAAATCTTCTACTGATAATTTAAGTGGTCTTAAATGTATTAGAGTTTCTCCACCTGCTAAACAGTGAAGTTTTTTCTCTTTTATTGTGTGCCATTCTAAAACCGAGTGTACACCTTTAATTGGAGCGATTGCACCTTCAAGTTGAGCAGCAATTTTGGCATATTTTCTTTTTCGCCTATCAATCATAATTTCTGGAAATACGCCTGTACATCTCATTTCTCCAACTGTTTTGCCATCCATCTTTAATAGCGTATAAAGTCTCATAGGACCATCCTTAGTTATTCTTTCAATTTCAAAACCAAGCTTTTTAATTTCTTTTTCATAATGAGAAAGATTTAATATTTCACTTCCTAAAAAATAGAAATAAGAACCAAATTCTTTAGTTAACGCTGAACTTTGTTCATCATATTCTTTCACGAATTCTTTCTTTGTCATCTTTTCTTTGGCTTTTTAATTCTTGATTGAACAAAACCTAAAGTAAAATTTTTTGTTTGTCTAACATAGCAAACTCCATTTACTTCAAAGAAAGTCCTTCCGATTTTCTTTACTAATTCGCCTTTTTCGTTTATGTAAAATCTTGTCTCCATTATTTAATATAGTAACTTTATTTGGAACTAATCAATTTTCGTTCAATTATTTCTATTAATTTTTCAAGACAAGCTAGTTCTGCTTCTTCGTATGTGTTAGGAATATTTTCATCAATATCATCTAAGTTGATACGCTTCATATACACTCCATTAACACTTTTGGAATTCAAATCAACAATTGTAATTAACCAACTATTTTCCACACAAGAAATCAATTCATGTAATAAACTATGTTTCTCTCTAAACCATCTAAATGCTTGTGAGAATGTTGGTGCCGACCAATACCAATCGTGGTCTTTGTATTCACTTTTATTTTTGTTGTGATTAAACCACTTATCCTCACCAGTCCAATTGTATCTAAATTTTGGTTTAGTATCTCCAACAACAATAATTTCGAATACAGCAAGGCAAGGTTCATCAAATCCAAGTTTCTTCATTCTCAAAGCCAATTCATAAGGTACAAATTCTTTTTCCATTTTATTTTTTACTTTTAGAAATATCATCAATATAATCAATAATAGATTCAGCTAAAGAACTAAATTCTTTTGCCGTTAGAGTTTCGTCAGCCTCATTTAAAAGTTCTATTATTTTATCTTCTATTTCTTGCATATTGTTTTTTTAATATAGAAATTATTTTTGAAATAAATCAATAATTTTTCTGTTCTTTTCAATTATTTCATAAAAAGATTCACAAGCTTCTCTGAAATTGTTAAATACAGAAATTGCATGTTCAGCATTTTCTGGTTTAATAGGAAAACTGACTTCTTGAATTACATTCCAATTATTATTTGAGTCTCTCATGCAAGCTAAAATACGAATGCTGTTGCTTAATCTAATTAATATAGAACAATCAACATTTATTTCGAAATCAAACTCATATGTTCTCACTGACCATTCTGCATGTTCAAGTATAATTCCTTTTTCTTTAAAAGAATCTAAAGTTTCTGGAAGTTTTCTCATAATGCAATAGTTAATTTCTTCTTTTTCTTCCGCCAATTTTCATGGCTTTTTTATAGCCTTCAAAAAATGAAGCTTTCTTTTGCTTTTCTTCTACCTTTTTTGCTTGTTGAATTTCTTTTGTAAACAAGTTCATAAACATTCCTTGTCTTGTTAACTCTTCAACAAAAAGGTCTATTGCAGTTTTTTCTTCCATAATTAAACGAAAATAAATTCTTTTAAAAAATACTTATATAATTCCTTAATGGTTTTAATTCTATTATTATAGAGTGCGTCTTGTGTCGCATAGCCATCATCGAACTTTACAACATTACCGTCATTAAACCATTCTATAAATGCTTGTTTGTTCATTCTTATTGCTTTTTTTAATATAGCAATTTTATTTGGAACTAATCAATTTTTTATTCAACTATTTCTATTAATCTTTCAAGACATTCTATCCTATTGTAATTATCGTATAGAATATTAAATGCTGTCATATCAAGAAATGCAATCAAAATATCTTCGTTGTTTTGATAGTTGTCGTATATCCACCTAAAAGCTTGTGAGAATGTTGGTGCAGATATTATATCTTTTTTGTTATAGTTTACACCAATTATAGATGCCGTTACTTTATAGTTAAAATTACTCTGTGGGTCGTACCATGTAATACAAGGTTTATTAAACCCAAGTGCTTTCAATCTCAAAGCTAATTCATAAGGAACAAATTCATTTTCCATTTTGTCCTAAATTTAATTTTTTTAACTTTTCTTTTACTTCTTCGTCAGAAGGTGGGAACCATTTTTTACCACACTTTGTGCAAACTATATGGTCTATCCATTCTCTCTTTGAACTTTTTCTACCATCACCCAAATCTTTAACCATTGGTTTTGTATATACCAATTCAGTTTTATGGTTGCAAAAAAGTTGTTTTAACATATTACTTATTTTTTAGATAGTCTTTAACCCATGGTAACACCTTACCTATGCTATCATTTGTATAAAGACAAATTGCTCTCACTAAATCATCTCTAGTAGTTTTGTCGTCCTTGATTTTATCTTTTTTTGTTTTCATGTTACTTAATTTTATTATCACTTTGTAGGTGACTAATTACACACTCTAATCTCTTAATATGTACCAAGAGTTCTTCTTTACTTAGTTTAGACACATCAATATCTTTGATTGCCTTTATTGTTAGTTCTGTATTCATATCACACACAATTTAAGTTAAACATCATTATTGTAATATAGAAATAATAAATTAAATAAATCAAATTTGTTGCAACAAATAGTTAAGTAACTCTTTGTCTTTTTCGATTTTCTTTTCTGGGAGTTCCTTTAGGTTTGTGTTATATATCCCATAATTCAAAGCGTTGTAAAGAGTGAATAAATTCTTATCACAACTAGAACTTTTTACAACTTCTCCATGTTCGTTCATGTACTCTACACCCTCTTTTGTTTCTAGGTCATATCTTTCTTTTGCACATTCAACAATTTTTTTGGACAATTTCAAATGATTTGCAACAGAATCAATCTTTGCTTTTGTAACTTTTACTTTTGTCATTTCTTCAAACTTTTGAATATCCAAAGAACATGAATCAATAAAAGTTTTTATCTCCTTTAGAATGTTCAAGATTTTTTCTTGTGTATCTGTCTTGTTTGTTTTTTCAGAAACAGCGTGTTTGAAAGTTTTTCGTTTAATCTCTCCCTCTGGTCTCGTCAATCCATTTGAACAAATCAAACGATAGAATCCCATCTCATGTCTCATTGTCGAACCGCCGTCATAAGAATTCCAAATACTAATCTTTGGAAAAATGCCTTTAACGTTTGTAGAATCTTTTCTTATGTTAATAATGTAGTCAACATAAAATTTAGAACCATTTATAACTTTTGCTTTTCTTGTAAATTCTACATTATTAGCTTTTAGATAGGCTTCGATTGGTTCAAGAATAGTTGAGTTATTAACTAGACTATACCTCCCAGAACAAAAGTTCAAGATATTATTATTCTCATCAACAATAATATGGTCAAATCCAGGAGGAGCAGTAAAACCAGGGAGAAGTGTTGAAATTTTAACTTTCTTTACTTTTTTAAACAAATCTTTATCTGTAGCAAACATATTTATGTATAATTTAAATTATTTAGAAATATTAACCATATTAACCAAAGAGTTAACAAAATTATTCATATCTTCTTTGTTAGCACTTTTCTCAAAAGTATCTTCCATTCTATGACACAAGGCCCAAGTAGAACAATAACCAGAACGTAGTACATCTTGAATTTCATTTGTAGGGAGAATTCCAATACAACAAGCAGCCAATCCGTCTCTACGTGAATTAACACTTTCATTATAAGGCGTTTTAACAATATGAACATCTTTCTTAAAAGCTCTTACTATATTGTTTACCATACCATTATCAGACGTTGTACCAGAAGCCCAAATCTCTCCCCCACAAGCAGTTAATTCTAAGGCATATATTGCATATAAATTTCCATACTTGCCATCAATAATTTTATTGTTAAGGTCATTAATACCTCTACCACCAACTTCTTCACAGTCAGTAAAAGCAATTACAACACTTTGATTTAAAGTTCCTTCTTCTTCTTTCTTTTTGAGAATTTTAGCCAAATGAATTAGGTTACAAACTGAAGCCGTATTGTCTTGACAGTTTTCAGAATTAGGATTAGCAATATCGTGGTGAGCAGTAAAGACAATTGTAGGCAATTCTTTATTAGTACCTTTTAGGAAAACTACAACATTTGCCAACTTTAAACTATTTTCGTTCATTGGCAAAGGGCTATTATTTTCATTGAACACGCTTAATTCAAATGAAATACCTGTAGTAGAAAGAGCTTCCATGATATATTTCAATCTTGGAGTAATGGGACTTTCATAGCCCCTCGCAGAATGACTTTCATTTCTTACGTTTTTGCACATGAAATGCAAATGTTCATAGCCAGTAATATCTTCGGCGTTTTGTGGGTACTCAAATGTATCTTTTACATTTTCTTCGTCAAACCCGTCTTGTGTAATATCCATATATTTTAATTTAAAAAGCAAATTTAATTAAAAAAATCTGTTTAAAAAAAATTAATTAAACATTTTAAGTCTCATCTTTTCAATATAGTAACAATGTTTTGAGTAAATCAAAATTTAATTAAAAATATTTTGACGCATCTTTTCACCTGTTGCAGCCTCGGCGTGAGGTGGGATTATATTATTAATTGGTATACAATAAAAGAAACGTATTTTCCGAAAAAATATTACAAATAATCTGGAAAATATTATTTAATTATTGTATACCAAATTTATTTATTTTTATGTTTTCTGGACCGTCGCCGCACTGTAACTGTACAGTAAAGTTTATAAACAAAAAAAGCGAGATAAAATCCCGCTCTTTATAATTTGTTTTTTCTTTTTTTCTTTCGTCTTTCTCGCCTCATTTCTTGTCCGCTTTTAATTGGATAATCTATGTCTGAATGTAATCGTTGTAATTTATAAGATTTTTGTTCTTCCAATATTTGATTTATATTCATTCCTTTTTCTTCTTCCTCTATTACATCTTCAACATCTTCCGACAAGGTTGCATAAACTCTTTTTGTTTCATCCATAATTGAAAGCAAAGATGCTGTTACTGAAGTTTTGCCGTGGTCAACATGGCCTACAATTGCTATTTTTTTTGTCTTACTCACTTTCTAATATATTGCTTGTATTGTTATCTACTAAATTATTCAATACTCATCATCATCATAATCATCATCATCATCATAATCATCTAGTCCTGTATCATCACAAAATAATGTAACGCTCTTTAGGGTTGAATTTGTTTCGGGGTCATATAAATCTTCACATACCCAATTGATTTCTTCAATATCAGAATCAAAATCTATTCTGTAATTGACTTCTAAATCACTTAAACGAACATTATGTTGTTCAGCAATTTGTGTTAGTTGATTAATAAGACTTTGTGCATCCATGATAACTTGTTTTGTTTTTATGTTTTTTATACAATTTGGTTTAGGTCAAAATTTGTTGACTTAATTTTATAACAATTTAACCAAAATCCAGTAACTAAATCTATTTTAGTATAGTCTCTAACTCTATCATTTTTGTTTATTTCCTCTTTTATGCTTTCAGAATCACAAGTTTGAACGTCTGCAATACCTCCAAAAAAGAAAATAAACTTATCACCAATTTCTATTGGTTCTGTGTTTTCAAAACACTCAAACTCAAACTCTTCTTCGTGTCCTTCGACTTTTGTTTTAAAATGTTTCATAAATTAATCTATTGGTTCGTAGTAATTTGAATTTAATGCTATAAGAAGAACTTCACCATTATCTAAATTTTTAAATTGCAAATATCCTCCGTATTTTTCTCCCATTAATTGACAATTATTATATTCTTGTGGTTCAATAAATTTTGAAACACTTAAAGGTAAATCTTGAATAACCTTTGCTTTGTATGGTAGTAATTCTGTTCCTGCTGGAAACAAACTATTTTTATCAAGATTTGAAATGTTATTTGTCAAAGAGTAATATTTACTTCTTTGTGGTTGAAATGTTCCATCAAGTTCTCTAAATGAAGCAGTTCTTTCATCAAAAAACAAATCATCACGTTCAAGATAAGTATAAAAAACTTTACCTTGAACCAAAGAAAACTCTCTAATTTCAAATACTTTTTTCATGTTAATTATTTTGTAAGTTTAATAGTTAGATATTCTCTATAACCATTATTTCCGAAATTATCTTTTTGTCTTTCAGAAGAAATTCTTTTTAATGCTCTTTCTCTTGTTTTATATCTTCCTAAAGTAACTTTAACGCCCGCTACTTCATATAATACTTTGTACACCATAACATTATCTTTTAATTATGTTGAAATTGTTGATTATGTAAACCAAGACCAACGATACCATGAGCAACTTTTATTGCATTTTCCATGTAAATTTTAGACAAGTTTTGTAATTCAATTTGATATACTTCAATAAACAAATTGTTGTTATCATTAATTGCTTTTACCAATCTTTCTTCTGCCAAGAAAAGTTGTTTTTCAAGTTTTAAATTATCTTCACAAGCTTGAAAAAAATCTCTTTTTATCTTGTTAAGAATTTTTTGTTGTTGATTATCCATAGCAAATTAAATTTGTAATTAATATAGTAATAAAAAATGAATTAAATCAAAAAAGAGATTTCAAATATTCAAAAATATCAATTTGGAAATGATGGTAATTTAAAATTGCTAATGTTATTAAAGTTAATGTAATAAGGCTGTCTACCCAAAACACTAATACATACTTTTTAAAAGAACTTAAAAGTAATGAAAGAAGAATTATTGCCAAGAAGATAATCCAATTAGATGTAAACAATCCTATTATAGTCCATAAAAAATAACCAAAATTTAGAATGGTAAAATTCTTTTCAGTTTCTGTTAATTGACTTATTGATAAATTTTGTTCATTCATCTTATTGTCAAGTAGTCTTACAAAAGAATGATTCTTTTTTGGATTAACCACACAAGTTAATTCCCAAATAAAAGGTAGTACACCCAAAAGATAAAATAAAGTTGTCATATAAATGTTTTTAAGTTTAACAAATATAGTAACAATAAATTTAACGAATCAAAAAAAGTGAAAATAAATAAATTTGTCTGGAGGCTTCTGGAACCTGCAGGTATTTGGGTTTTCAAAAAGAGAAAGGTATACAATAAAAAGAAGATATTTTCTGAATTATATTATAATTTCCAAAGCTTTCATTAATCTTTTAGAAATTTCTTTATAATTTTCCAGCTCACCATCACAACTTTCAAGAAGAATCTCCATTATTTGTTCATGAGCTAACTCTGCTTCTTCTGTATTTCCAGTTGAACCTTCGTACTCGTATTGTATTCTAACAATAACACCTTCATAGTCTGATTCACAACCTGCCAGAGAAAAACCTTCAACTCTTACATTAAATTCTTCAGGGTCTAATTCTAAAGCAGTTTCAAAATCAATATTCTCTATTGCGGTTCCATAGTAGTCTTCTACATCTAAACCAATAACAGAAACTTTATTCATATATTAAATTATTAATTTAACTGATAATATATATTAAATAAAATTATTTTTTCGGAAAATAGGGAGAAATTATTGTATACCATATTATTTTTTTTCAATTTTATTCTCCCTGGATTAATCCTGAACTTTACTGGTAAACTCCTGAACTTCTATCACAAAAAAAAGCGAACCTTTTTGGCTCGCTTCTTTTCATCTGTAGTAGTGTAGTTTTATTTTCTTATAATTTCAACAATGTCGTGGTCTGTTTCAGGAATTCTATTTTTAAGAAATACAAAACCATCATGTGTTCTTGTTCCAAAACTATTTTTTGGTTTAGTACCATCTGGCAATTCTAAATATTGAACATAATGGTCAAGATATTCTCTTTCGGTTGTTGGTCTAATATATTTCAACTTAGCACCTAAAGAACTAATCAAAATGTCTCCCTCTTTACAAGTCCTTAAATCAATTTTCTCTTTCATTTCAACTAAAATTAATTTCATGATTCTTTATTTTGTTTTGAATACCATTCTTCAAAAGTTTGGTCTCTATCGTATCCTTGTAAGTCGTCATAGTTTACACTTTCTGCTCCATCGTCAAAAGCATTTCTTAATTCTTCTTTTAAAGAAATAGGACACCATTCAGGAACTTCTATTTTACTTTCTTCGTGCCATTCAACTGAACCTTGTATTTTTTTATCTTTTTTTGTACAATGCCAATCTTCCATTCGGTCAAAACCATCTGTAGAATAAGGATTTCTTTTCTCAAAGAAAGGACAATCTTTACAGCTTTTTATTTCTATAACAATTTTAGTCATGTTACATATTGTTTTTATGATAGTCCTTAATCTTATCAAGTAACGCTTGATTAAAAGTTGTAAACCACTTTGGGTCGCACTCTTTATGCAAAATAGGTTCAGGAGTAACTTCACATACAGTTGACCTAACACCACCTCTCAATAGTTTAACTTCGCCATTTTCATCAATAGTTTCAGTAACTGTGTCTTTAAGTTTAAAGCCAATAACAGTCTTAATCGTAATTGAATCCAAGTCATATCTACTACTCATTGTTTTACTTTTTAACATTTAACTAATATATTATTTTTTTCTGGAATAAATCAAAAAAGTTAATATTTTTTTTATTCCCGCTTCCGCCGCGTCCCGTATATCTCAAAAATAATAATAAAGGTATACAATAAAATAAACGTATTTTTTGAAAAATTATTACAATTATTTGGGAAAATATTATTTGATTATTGTATACCAAGTATTATTTTGTATAAGCTTCCCAGTGCAGCAGGTGAAGCAAAATTTGCCTTTCAAAAAAAAATATTATATTTGTATAGTAAACTTAAAACAAAAAAAGCGAACCAAAATAGTTCGCTTTTCTTTTTATTATTTCTCCTTAATTAATCTTCCCAATCTTCATCTTCTTCTTCTCCATATTCATCAGAGAAAACATAATCATCAAACCAAAAACAAGCAGTTTCAATTATGTCTTCTTGTTTTTCATCCCAAACATCAACAATTACTCCGAGTAAATCATCGTCATTTTTGATTTCAACTACAACCTCTTGTTCAGAATCTACTTTAACACCATCAATAAAATTTGTTAAATCAAAAACTAAAACATCAGTTTCGTCGTCAAAAAGTTTGCTAATTGCTACAGGTTCTTCATTTAGCAAGATGTCATAATCACCATCTTCTCTTTGTCTGTAAATAACTTCTATCTCTTTTTTATCGCTCATGTTGTTTTTTTGTTTAACAAATAATTTATTCTATTTTCTAAATACCCTAATTCTTTTCTTTTTTGTTCAACAACTCTTTCAATAAAGTTATTATAAGCATCTTTCAATTTTGGAATATTTTTTTCAATAAAGTCAGCAACTTCTTTATTTGATTTATACCAAGCAGAACATTCACATTCACATTTTGCGTCTTCATTGTGTATCATTCCTTCTCTCATTCCTTTAATTATACACTTAATTACACTTTCATCAAAGAAAGCGTGATGAATGTTGTCGCCATTTGCTTTTGGGTGACAACCAAACCAATCACAAAGTTCTTCAAATGCTTTTTCTTCATTTTTAGCTTTTAATATATTACGTTCTAATACAAACAAATTATTACCCGAAGTATATTTTGAATGTTCATGATAAAAGTCGTGACAGTTATCATAAGTCTTACCGCAGGTATCACACCAATATTCACTAGTTACTTTGCTTCCCATATCATTATTTTTTTAAATCGTCAGGCAATCCTATTCCTTCAAAGTTATAATTTCCTTGTTTAACTTGTTCTGCTTCAATTGATTGAGCCATTTTAAACATAGAATGTGCTCTTTCTTTTTTATCACACTCCAAACAAATCATTTCTGTATTAAAATATGAACCCGTTAATACATTAGATTTTTGTTTACATCTGTCGCAAGTTGAGTTTTCCAATCCCATATACTTTAATTTAGTTTCAAGTAATATAGTTATAATATTTCTATTAAATCAAAATTTTAATTAAAAAATTATTCACTGGTAAGTTACCTGTTTCTACTGGGCGATTCCTGGCGTAGGCTTGTATATATTTTCAAAGTGGTATACAATATTTTTTATTTATTTTCTGAAAATTTTCTTATTTTTTTCTGGAAAATGGGGAGAGATTATTGTATACCAAGTTTGTTTATTTTTTCGTTTTCTGGAAATCCTGGAGCCGCTCCTGAAGAAACCTGAACCAAAACAAAAAAGCAACCCTTTCGAGTTGCCTTTCTGATTAACCTAAACCTATCCGACCTATGAAACTTATTGTAGTTCTATTGTATCTCCATTTAGTTTTACACTTTGAACTTCAGAGATAACGTAAGTTCTGTATTGAGATGACTTCATTGACTTCTTAATGAAATCTTTTGCCTTCGTTTTTTCACGCTTATTAGTTTGTGGGTAAACGCCTTCAGTAAGAATAGTTTTTCTGACTTCTTTTGCAAAGATGTAGATTTGGCTTGTTTCTACATTGTACTTAATGTTCTTTGCAATTTTGATGTAGGCATTAGATTGTCCGTTTGAGCGGTTAGAGTGCTTTTCAGCTTCTTCTTTGCTTGCATCGTTGTCCATTTGCAAAGACATCTTAATAGAGTTTAGAACTTCTGCTTTTGCAGTATTGAAAACTGCTTCGCTAAAATTATCATTTTCTACATAGATAATATCTGAAACGATTTGCAAATCTTTTGCAAGTGCATTTTCGTAAGACGTATTCACTTGTACAATACGCTTCGCCACTTCACCATACTTATTAGTGTAAGTGAACGCTACAAACTTTGAACCCTTCTCAGAATTAAAAGCATTAATCAAATCTCTAATCATAACTTTTTGTTTTTAAGTTAAACATTTATTTCCTGTCTTATTAATATACTAACTATTTTTCGAACTAATCAAAAAAGAATAAAGTTTTTTTATTCTTTGCCAAAATATTTCTTCAACTTATCTTCAAGATACTTTTGTTCTTCTTCACTTAATGTTACTTTTGTAAAACCCCTCCAGTCTAATTTTAGGTTTCCACTTTTTATTTCATTATAGAAATATTTATCAACTTCACACATATTGTCTTCTAAAAATAAACTTGCTATTTTTCCAAAAAATTCCCAATGATAATCATCTTCTTTTGAATCAATATTATAATCCATAATAAGTGTTGAAGATATATCTACAATTAAACCACCAAAAGGTGTAAGATATCTATAAATCATCGCATCTTCTTTTTTGTCATAATATAATTCATAATGTTTATCATCAATAGCATAAGATATTATCATTGATATTCTTTCTTCACTATCACCCCAAAATGTTTTAGACATTTCTTCTTTTAGGATGTTAGCCATTACTTCATAAAGGGACTCTGCTGAATAACTCATAATACAAAATTTAAAGGTTTCTAAAATATAAACGGACAGCTATTTAAAATGCAACAAATAATTTTACTTTTTTTTATTACCTGCAGTGTCCTGCTTCTGGATTAAGCTAATTTTTATTGTGATTTGGGTATACAAAAATAATTCATTATTTTCTGAAAAATATATAAGAAAAATTCGGAAAATATTATTTAATTATTGTATACCAAATTTATTTATTTTTATGTTTTCTGGACCGTCGCCGCACCGTAACTGTACAGTAAAGTCTATAAACAAAAAAAGCGAGACTTTAAATCTCGCTTTCTTTATTATTTTCTTTTAATTCTTTTAATTTTTTGTAAACATAATCAATAGACTCTTTACATTTTTCTCTTCCTCTTTCTATTAGTTCTAAATCCTTTTTTAATTCTTCCAAATCTATTGGTTCATCAGATTCAATAGTTCTCTTAATAATATTTAATGCACTATTAATATATTGTAAGCCATGTGCATGTTCATGTATTCCATGCATTATAATTTTACCTTCTTCAGTTTTCCAAAATTTTTCCATGATAAATTTAATTAGTGAGAACCACGACCAGAAGAACCTGTAAAAATAATTTTGTCTTCAAAAAACCATAGATAAACAGTTTCATTGCCCTCATTTTCTTCTTCAGTTATTCTTGGTTTATCATCACCATGTATAGTACATTGATAAAAAATAGCATTTCTTTCAAAGTCATTGTATAATCTACATTTGTGTTTAAAACTTAAATGCTCATTATCTTCATGGTAATGTTTTATTCTGTCTGCAAAATACGCCTTTCTTCCAAATAAGCTTTCTAAATGTTCTCCAACTTCTTTTATATAGTACATGCTATTATCAAACATATAACCGTTTTCTTCTGTAATGTTTGAATAATAATAACATGAAATAGTTGTAAAATTATTTTTTTTATTTTTTAAGAAATTTTGAAAAATATCTTCAAAATTTATTTCTATGTGAAATAATTTTCCGAAAGGAACATCACATAATAAAACATCATAAGTTTCTTTGTCAACAAAAGACGTTGTTGTTTTTTCTGTATTTGGAAGTAAATCTCCGTTTTCTGCAAAAAACTTTTTCTTACTAAATTTATGAGCAACTTTTTTAAACCACACATAAATTGTATTATCTGCACTATAGTTTTCTACCGCTCTTTGAACATCAGAAATATAATGGGCTTTACTTTCTCGGTTAAGACGAAAAATTCTATTATAAATTTTTTCTTCTTCGGAAAAGCTTTCTTTAAATATTGTTCTGTAAAATAAATATTTTCCCAAATTACTCATATATAATATAGTAATATTATTTTGAATTAATCAATTTTTCTTCAACCATTTTAATTAATTCTTCAAGACAAGCAATTTCTGTTTCGTTATAAGTTTTGTAATATGGGTCTTCATCGCTTTGGCTGTCAGGAATTATGTTTCCAAATAAATCATAAATATCAAAATACCAATATTGTCTTGTAAGTGTACCAGAAGTTATACTTACTAAACCTATTAGGTTATGATTTTCTCTAAACCATCTAAATGCTTGTGTAATAAAAGGACAAGCGCAACCTCCTTCATCTATACCAATAAATAGACCTTCACCTGATGGTCTTGTTTGTAAATATCTGAAATCAGAATTACTTTTAAGGCTATGTTTAAAGTTTATAGATAAATGTGGTGGTCTATTGTCATCATTATATTTAGAATAATAAGCCAAGCAAGGTTCATTAAAACCAATTAACTTCATTCTTAATGAAAGTTCGTGTGGTACAAGTTCTTTTTCAATCATATTTTCAGTTATTTTCTTTGTAATCTCTTTCTCCTTCTGTCATGTAATGTATTACTCCTTCGCCTTTGCATTTTTCGCATATTACAAACTCTTCTTCATCAGAAGAGTTTGGATTTACAAGCAAATGGTGTCCACGTTCACCTTCACATCTATAACACTCTTTTGTTATTGGCATAAAGTTTCTTTTTTAGTAATTGTGAAGCTAAATAATGATTCCAAGTTTTTGGGCTTTTTAACCATTGTTCATAACAAACTTTTTCAATATCTTTTTTCATAATTATATACGAGTTACTTTGCCAAAAGAAATCATAACGCCCCACTTTAACCAACATAAGGCTATACTTGTTGCTGCAACTTTTGTTGCGTTTAGGTCATCAACTATCGTTTTACTGCCAGCTCTTAATTTAATCGTTGGTATCAAATCAATATCATCATTTGTCCAACTGCCATTTATGAATTTTGTTTTTACTTTCATATTAACTTTTATTTAAAATTAATTTAATTAATATAGAAATTTTATTTGGAATAAATCAAATTCCATGAGGTATAATTAAATCTTTATTTAAATAATGAGAAGCAGAGAAAGGACCCCAAACACCTAACATTAGAATTAATTCTTTTAATCTTTCTTTGTCGGCAACCATCATTTTGTAGTATTCATCTTCTTCATTAAATCTTTCATTAATCTCTAAAGTTAAATCAAAATAATATTCACCTTTCCAGACATTCCAACCATGAGAAATTGGTAAACCATTATATGAAAGAATTCCTTCAACATAATCTACATCTTTAACATCCAAAGTTGTTTCTGCAGAATTTTGATAACATTGTTTAATTATCTTTTTGTTACCTTTCTTTATGTGATAGTCAATTAAATCTTTTAATTCTGGAATGGATTTATAAGATACAATCTTTACTGTTTCCGTATTATTAATCATTGAATCAAAAAACAAATTAGCATCTTCACCAACCATCTTTGAGTATAGTTGTCTGTATCCTTCCATGAACTTAATTACACCTTCCATCTTTATTGGTTTTCATAATATAGTAATAATTTTTTAATTAAATCAAAAATCCAGATTCACCAGGAATCATCTGGATTTAATAAACAAATAAGAATTGCAGGTATACAATAAAAGAAAGTTATTTTCTAAAAAAAAATTATAATTATTTTGGAAAATACAAATAAATTATTGTATACCAATCTATTTTTGTTTTTGGTTTACCTGGAGGAACCCTGAGCTGCACTGGCAAAAATCAGGAAACAAAAAAAGCGAGATAAAATCCCGCTTTCTTTTCTTTTATTTCTTTTTCTTTTTGCGAAGCTTTAAATACCTCTTTGCCCTTTCTCCGTAATCTTCGATAAATCTTTTTTCGTCTTCAAGATAATAATGTTCAAATTCATAACTCATTTCTTCCATAAAATCCTTCAACATCAATTCGTTTGCTAATTCATTTAATTTTACTAACTCACTATAGTTGTCTTGTTGTCCTCCATAATCAGAAGGCATTAAACTTCTTCTTAAAACAGACAAAGCAAGGATTAATGAATATTGATTTTTAATTTCTTTTTCAAATTCTTCATTAATAGGGAGAACTTTGAACATATTAATTTCTGTTAAACTTGGAATGTAAGAAGTATACCTCAAATTTATCTCGTCATGACCTATTATAAATTTACATACCATGTTAAGCTCTTCTTTCAAACTATTAACTTCTTCCTCATTTAACTCTTGACCGTTTTCATCTTTTTTATTTTGTAATGTTGTTGAAATCTTTTTAGAAATTTGCAAAAGAGTTTTATTAAGTTCTTCTTTTTCTAACTCTTCATTGTTTGGTATAAGTTCTTTCAATTTTTCCTTATCTTCTTTCATGTTACGAAGAGTTTTTAACAATTCCTTTAACATGCTTGAAGTGTACTTTCCATAAAAAGATTCCATTATTTCAGTTCTGAAATAAGTTTTAGCTAAAGACAAATAAATTTCTTTATTTTTAATTGGACCTCCATCTTTGGTTTTTATTTTCCAATAATCCTTATCTTCTTTTTCTCCATATATAAGCCATCTATCATCACCGATATTATCAAGAAGCGTTTCAATTCCTAAGTTGAAAAAATCTTCTAACATTTCAACGTTTTTATCTCTTTCAATTTCTCTTATATGACCATAGTCATCATATTTTCCATTTATAGGAAAACCAAATACAGAAAAGAACGCTTGTGAACCTTCATTGGAAACAATCATTCCTTTGTGTGCATTTAAGTCCGTACAATATGAAGGTACAAGTAATTGAATACTTGTTTTTTGATTTGTTAAAGTCATGTGTGTTATAGAACACGTCGAATAGAATGAGCCCATAATTATTTTTTTGTTTAATTAATATAGTATTTTAATTTCAGTTAAATCAAAAAATTAAAACATTTTTTTTATTGAGAGTTACTTGTGAGTAGATATACAATAATGAAAACGAATTTTCTTTAAAATTATTACTTATTATTTGGGAAAATATTATTTTTTTATTGTATACCAATCTATTTTTGTTTTTGGTTTACCTGGAGGAACCCTGAGCTCCTCTGGTGAATTCCTGAAAGAAATTTATAGAATAAAAAAAGCGAGACTATAAATCTCGCTTCTGTTTTATTTGTGCTCCTTACAGGGCTTGAACCTGTGACCCCCTGATTATGAGTCAGGTGCTCTGACCAACTGAGCTAAAGGAGCTGAAAGCTTTTAAGCTTACTTTTCTTCTTCTTCCCTTTTTTTATCTTGTTCTCCTGCTTCTTCTAATGACTTTCTAAAACTTCTCATAATAAAAACTGCAAAACAAATATGTAATAAAAAGTTTGCCGTTTTAGCGGAAAATTGATATTCGGAAATCACAGCAAGCACAAGGAAGCCGATTAATAACACAACCAATTCTCTTGCTAACTTCTTTTTGTCTATCATAAAATTTCAATTAATGATTTATCTTGCCAATAGTGTAATGCACCAATGTCTTTAATTCTTTTTGCGTGTTCAAGTCCTTCTGAACCATTAAGCCAATAAATTCCCCATTGTTCAGGGTAGTTTTTGGTTTCTGGGAGTTCACTTTTTATTATTCCTATATGACCAGTTATTTTGTGTTTACATTTTTTGTTGAGCATCTTTAACCATTTTATATTTTGTATTCAAAATAGTGTACAACTTTAGAACTTCTCTTGAATGTGGCTCGCCCATAGACATACTTTTTAACTTTTTAAATTCCACATTAAAAATTCTTTCCATTTCTTCTAAATTAGAATTTTCTTTTTCAATCAATTCTTCCACAACTTTAGAATATTCCCAAAACTTAACGCTTGCTCTTGCTAAACTAATATATAAAGTAATTAAACCCGAAAAAGCAAAAGCAACAATAGAGCTAATAAATAATTCTTTTCCTAATTCAATATTTTGTATGCCAACAGCAATTAAATCAATTGATAATATTGTAAACAATGCTACAACAAATAAGATAGAAAAGTTTACAATAAAAACTTTCCACAACTTCATTTCAAGAGTAAATTTGGCTAAAGAATTCATATTATATCTTTTAATTTTTATAATATAGTAATAATATTTTTAATTAATCAAATTTAATAATATTTTCTTCGTTTCTTTCGTCTAATTTTTTGATTATTTCATCATGATTAAAGTCGAAATGACCATTTGTAATATTCTTAAAGATTTCTACTTGTGGTTTGGGCAAATCAACCAATGGTATAAGTTCTCCAGTTTCTTCGTTTCTTTCGTTTACTTGTGTACTCATGATATGAGAACGATATATGTAGATAAGCTTTTCAATAGCAGTCATATCTTTATCATAACCATAATAAAAAGAATTAACCAATCCTTTATGAATTATTTCGTGAAAATGGTCTTTTTTGTCAGGGTTAATTGTAATTAGAATTTTGTACAATCTATTAGCAATATATTCATAAACATCTTGTCCAAAATGTTCAGGTTCTATTCCACAACGTACAGACCAAATTCTTTTTATTTCTTCAAGAATTCCAATGTTGTCTTCTGCCGAATAATGATTCTTTGCCCACAATACAATGTGTCCGTCAAAAGTGTCTAATTTAATCATAGTTATTTTATATTATCTAATGGGTAACTATTGATAATGAAGTCTTTATCATCAACATCTTCCCAAAACCCTTCTGGGATTTCATTTTCAGCCCTTAAATCAGCAGATTTCAATGCAGCTTCTACATGAAGTTTAGCAAATTCAATCAATCTCTTTTTTTCAGACCACCCTTTTGTAGGATTAGAGAGATTGTCTTCTAAAAACTCTTCTGCTGTTGGTATCTTTTCCATATCACTTAATTTTAAATATTGCTTGTGCAAAATAGCTTTGTTGGGAAAAGTTTGTTATATATGAACAAACGCCTCCTTGTAATTCCCATCCTATTTCTAAAAAATCATTAACACTTCTTTGTAATGACTCTAACGTATGACCTGTAATCACTTTGTATTCCATATTACTTAATATTATCTAATGGATAACCGTCTATAATTTGTGGTTTATAATCTTCTTCCTCGTCTTCATCCACAAACCTTAAAGCTTCCTCATTTGCTATTTTCAAAGCAGCTTCTACATGAAGCTTAGCAAATTCAATCATTGCCTTTTGTACATCATCACTAAAACAAACCATTCTATCAGTTTTATCATCATAGAAATGACTGATTTGTAAGTGGTCTTGCAAGAATTCTTCTGCCGTTGTTATATTTTCCATAACCAATATAGTATTAATATTTTAATTAAATCAAAAACTAATCAAACTTTCCAGCTAACAATCATAAAAGGAGTCCAAACACCATAGACATATAATCTGTTACGAACACGCCAAGTCCATCTAAATAATGTTCCATAGCCTCCATCGCCTATATGATTTCTAAAGCTTAATGATAATGAATAATAAGTTTTCATAATTACTCTCCCTTTAGTTTATTAATTTCATCTCTAATCTTTGCACAAGTTTCAAAATCTTCTCTTTGAATTGCAGCATTTAATTCTCTTTCTAATTCTGGAATTGTCTTTTGTCTTTGTGGATAATTTGGTTGGGGAGAATTAGGACGTGGAGGATTATTGTCGTAATTGTCAAAGTAGTCAAAGTCTTCTAAACTACAAACATCATTCATTCTGCCAATTTCAATAAAGCAATCATCAACAGAAAACTCTTCCTCTCCATAAAGTTCGTAAATTTCTGGATAATATTCATCAGCAAGTTCTATATGATTAATTGTTGGCAAATTAAAATTAACATCCCCATCACTGTCATACATTTCTTCTCCGCCTTCCATAAACATTCTCCCTACTTCTTCTTTGGTTTTTTCAGAATAAAATATTCCTCCATCACCACCAACAATATGTAGAACCATTGTGTATGGATTAAAAAAGATTTCACCATAGTCATGAGTATAATGTTTCTCTGCTTGCTTTTGTATTTCTTTTATCAAAGGTCTATGTTCAGACAAATTTAAGTTTTTACAAACTATTGTCATTTTAAATTTACCATCACCAGCAACACTAATAACAGTAGCCGTTTCTTCTCCATTAGAGAAAACTCTTGCAGTTCTTTCAGGATTAAAATAATCTTTTCCTTTAGTTA
>Ga0315902_10001166_pt1 | contig 42697 bp, 38 predicted proteins | sample LakEriMetagenome_9_FD_203523 | JGI IMG/M metagenome (GOLD analysis project Ga0315902, IMG submission 203523) | Freshwater fungal communities from buoy surface, Lake Erie, Ohio, United States - Buoy 12 MA117 | ecosystem: Environmental > Aquatic > Freshwater > Lake > Lake biofilm | place: USA...
GCCTCCTGTCCGGCAAGCTCATCACGTTTTAGCTTACGCAATTTCGACTTAATGCTCTTACCTCTTCCACCACCGCCACTGAGTTTTGCCTGTGTTTCACGAAGCTTTTCCTGAATGGCTTTTTCGTCGATGACTTTATCTTCTCTTCTTCCGCCGCCGCCGCCACCGCGCTGATCACGACGCCTGTCTCCTCCGGGTCCGCCACGTCTGTCACCCGGACCACCATAAGAATGGCGTGCCTGTTTATCTTCAACTGCGGGTTGAGAACCTTTTTTATCAATTGGAATCCGCTTGCGCTTCCGTTTTTCACGGTCTTCTGCGGGGGTTCCCTGTGCCGGCAAATCAATCTTGCCTAATATTTTGGGGCCTTCGAGTATCTCAGCCTTGATATTCTCTACTACAGGCTCTGTAGGTGCGGAAGCGGGAGCAGGAGCAGGTGTAACTTTCGGTTCTTCTTTCTTCGCTTCTACGGGCGGAGGTGCTGCAGCGGCTTTTTTACCCTTCCCGCTGAGCTGATCGAGATCAATTTTCGCAACAATTTTGGGGCCTTCAATTTCCGGCGCCTCCACTTTATGGCGTTCTGGCTCTGTTTCCTCTTTAGCTTCAGCAGGAGCGGGAACAGGAGCGGGAACGGGAGCGGGAACCGGTTCAGTTACAGCCGTTTTCTTCGCACCTTCTTTTCGGAAACTGATTTCTTCTTCTTCTTTTTTCTTTCTGGCTTCAGCCATGCCTCCTTTCGGGATTTCAATCTGATCACTTTTGATCTTAGCGGCTTTATCAGAAGAAAACTCTGCCTGCAGGGCACGATACATATCTTCCGACAGCTTTGCTGTGGGCTTGATATCATCGCGGCTAAACCCTTTCCCCACCAAAAATTCAATCAGCGTATCCTTGCCGATATTGAACTCTTTGGCGGCAGCCATCAAACGGGGTGTGTTACTTTCAGACATTCAGTTGGGTTAAATTAATACGTTTATTCGTTAAACTGATTGATACGATTATTCATTTTCAAATTCCTCCTGCAGAATGCGGCGAACATCTTCAATCGTTTCTTTTTCCAGATCCGTACGGCGCTCCAGTTCATCCACAGAAAGTTCGAGCACACTGCGGGCCGTATCACAACCGATTCGCTTGAAGGAATCGATAACCCATCCTTCGATTTCATCTGCAAATTCATCGAGATCAATATCGAATTCATCGGTTTCGCCTTCTGTATCGCGGTAAACATCAATTTCATACCCCACCAGTTCACTGGCGAGTTTAATGTTAACCCCGCGCTTTCCGATGGCAAGTGAAACCTGATCGGGCTTAAGGTACACATCCACATGCTTGTTTTCCTGATCGATATTCATACTGGTGATGCGGGCGGGTGTGAGTGACCGTTGTATCAGCAGGTTCAGGTTATTGGTAAAATTGATGACATCAATATTTTCATTTTTCAACTCCCGTACAATTCCGTGGATGCGGCTTCCTTTCATACCTACGCAGGCACCAACGGGATCGATGCGGTCGTCGTAGCTTTCAACCGCTACTTTCGCACGCTCTCCGGGTTCCCGTACAATTTTCTTAATGACGATCAGCCCGTCAAAAATTTCCGGCACTTCTATTTCCATAAGTTTCGCGAGGAAAGTAGGGCTGGTACGTGAAAGGATGATAACCGGGGTATTGTTTTTTAATTCTACTTTTTTAATAACCGCGCGGATGTTTTCTCCTTTTTTGAAATAATCCTGCGGGATCTGTTCACTTTTAGGGAGGATCAGCTCATTGCCTTCCTCATCCAGCAGCAGCACTTCTTTTTTCCAGACCTGATAAACTTCTGCACTAACGATATCGCCTACGCGATCTTCGTATTTTTTTACGAGTACATTTTTCTTCAGATCGCTGATTCGGCTGGCCAGAGTTTGTTTGGCGGCCAGAATCGCACGACGTCCGAAATCCTGAATCTCGACATCCTCATACAGCTCTTCGCCCACTTCGTAGTCGGGTTCGATTTTCACTGCATCGGAATACGCGATCTGAGCGAGCGGATCTTCCACCTGACCGTCATCGACGATGGTGCGGCGGCGCATGATTTCGAGATCCCCTTTTTCGGTGTTGACGATGACGTCAAAATTTTCATCACTGCCGTATTTTTTACGGAGTAATGTTTTAAATACATCTTCCAGCACTTTCATCATGGTGGGACGATCGATGTTTTCTGCGTCCTTGAACTCCTGGAAACTTTCAATTAAGTTGATACTTGCCATAACTCGGATGTTTAAAAGCCGGCGCCCTTTTGTGCGCCATTTTAAAATACAATTTGAATTTTTGTGTATTTGATCTGGTTCATTAAAAACGTATGTGTCAGCACTTCCTGTTTTTTCCCTTTTCCTTTGGTTTCTTCAACTACGATCTCGTTTTCATCGGCAGCCATCAACTTGCCGGAGAATTTTCGTCCGTCTGTCAGCAACACATCCACAGGCCTTCCGATATTCTTCGCGTATTGGCGCGGAAGGCGAAGCGGTTCATCCAGTCCGGGTGAAGACACTTCCAGTTCGAAATCTCCAGGCTGGAAAAGTGCCGCTTCCTCAATTTTCTTGTATAAGGCGCGGTTGCAGCTTATACATTGACTGAGGGTTAGACCCTGATCTGCATCCAGGAGTACCTGTATTTTGTTGCCAGGTTTCAGCCGGATATCTACCGGAAAGGAGCCGGGCATTTCGCTCAGCAAACCCTCCAGGAGTGCTTCAATCCGTTCTTTCTTCTGAGCCGTGTTCATGGGATATTAATAAAGAAGGGAACGAATTCGTTCCCTTCATTTGAATCTTAATCCGGTGCAAATGTACGGTCCGGTGCATGAAAAAGCAAAAGAATTTTAGGATATATGTAAGATTACCAATAATGAAGGGTTTCAATGGTCTTTTCGGCTTGAAGATGTATGGTTTGGATGCCTAGTCGAGCCGCGGCTTCGATATTGGGCTCGCTATCGTCGATAAAAAGGGTTTCTTCGGCTTTCAGATCATGCTGGTTGATGACATGGAGATAGGCTTCGGGGTTGGGTTTTCGGTGTCCGATCCGGTGTGAGTAGTATGCTGCTTCAAAAAGATCATCCAGTTGTTTCCCTTCATAAAGACTTCGATATTGAGCCTGGAAAGCGCGCAAGTGGATTTCGTTGGTATTGCTGAGCAGGAAAAGCCGATAGCTTTTGGCAAGTTGCGGTAAAAAGGCGATGGACTCTTTTCTGAAATCCAGGAGCATTGCGTTCCAGGCATCGAGGATTGCTTTTTCGGAGGCGGGGAATGGGAGTAAGGATTGAACCTGACGGACGAACGCTTCTTCTGCCTGCGTACCGGTTTCAAGTCCGCTGAACAGTTCATTGGCATGAAACTGGCTGAACCATTGATTGAAATTGGTGACCCCCAGAAGGGAGAATGCTTTTTCGGTTGCGCTGTAATCGATGTTGAGCAGTACACCGCCAAGATCGAAGATGATATTGCGTAGCTGAGTCATTATCTGAAAAGATGAATCGCAAAAGAACGAATTTTCTATCTTTGAACGCGTTTTGAAAACGGTTAACGGTTAACGGACCCTTAGCTCAGTTGGTTAGAGCATCTGACTCATAATCAGAGGGTCGCAGGTTCAAGCCCTGCAGGGTCCACAAACTTACAGAGGGTCGTTCCGTTCTAAACGGTACAAGGTCCACTAAAAACAGAAGGGCTACTGATTTAGTAGCCCTTCTGTTTATTATTCTTCCGACTTTTTGGTGACACTATACACTAAAAGGCATACATTTCTATGATCAAAAAAGGAAGTACCGGCAGGAATTGTTTTTTATTTTATTAGAATTATATTTATCCATGAACGCAGATGCAGGTATCGTCATTCTTCATCTGCTAATTTTTAAGAAATCAAAACATCTGAATACAACATACTTTTCACCGATTACCAAAAACATACCAAGGTACAGAAATACGACAGCGCAATCATTGCAGCTAAAAAAATGAATTCCTGGTTATTGAATAACCAAAGCGATACGAGTCTGCTCTTTGCCATCAGTTTTCGCCAGATCGGGAATGGATTTTTAGGACTCAAACAAAAAGACTCGGCTATTTATTATTATCAATCATCCTTAGAGGCGCTTAAAAAGCAAAACAGAAAAGACAACATCAACTATGTGCATTCTTTATCCAATATAGGTCTGGTATACGATCAAAGTAAAGATTATGCATCAGCAAGCGATTACTTCAACCAGGCAAAAGAGCTTCGAAAAAAGCTTTATGGCGAGCTGCATCCTGATTATTCCAAAGACCTTTTCAATTTAGCTAAAGCACACCTGAATAACAGAGATTTTCAGAATGCTGAACTAAAATTCAAAGAGCTTCTGGAGATAAAAAAGAAAGTCGTTGGCGAGGAGCATACCGATTATGCAGACTGTCTTTACTATCTTGGATTAACCTATTTGAAATCGGATCGGTTTAAAGATGCTGAACGCTGTTATCGAAAAAATGTACTGATTAATAAAAACACATCAGGGGAATATCACGTCAGGCATGGCGGAAGTATTACCGAATTAGGAACTTTATTTCATTATACTGCCCAGTATGATTCAGCTTTAGTGTATTATGCCCAGGCTCTTCGGATTGCAGAAAAAATTTATGGTATTCAGGACGAAGCCTATGCATCAGCGCTTAATAATATAGCAGTGATAAAATTTGAAAAGGGCGATTATGAATCCGCAGAAAAAATGAATAAAGAAGCCATTGAAATAAAAAGGAAAACCCTTGGAGAACAGCATCATTATTATGCCACGAGCTTATTTAATCTCGGGAATTTATACTACTTTATTTCTGATTATAAATCAGCTGAATTTTATTTTAAAAAATCCCTGGAAATAAGAAAACGTTCCATTGGGGAAAAACATCCGGATTACGCAATTAACATTGTCGCACTTGGAATGACTTCTGCCGCCTTAAACGATTCTGCCAAAGCTGATTTTTATTACAAAGAGGCTTTAGATTTATACAAAATAATTTTCGGAGAAGAGCATAGCGAATTTGCACGCTTACTAAATAATATTGGTGTTTTTTATACTGATACGAAGAAGTATGACGACGCTGAAATAGTCTTTAAAAAGGCATTACAAATTTGGAAAAAGGTTCTTGAAGGAAAAGATTCTAAGTATTCTAATTGCATGGGTAATCTGGCTTCCATACTTTCATCTAAAGGAGAGCATCAGGCAGCTTTAATGTATAATGAAAAAGCACTTGAGATTTTAGATAAGAATTATGGGAAAGAATTTCTAGAATACATAGGATTAGAAATAAATCATGCATTATACCTGGGTAGGATTCAAAAAGAAAAAGAGGGGTTGGAAATTTTCGAAAGAAACCTGGAAAAGAAATCCCGGCTGATTACAAACAATTTTCAATGGCTCAGTGAAAATCAGCAGGAGGCCTACTGGACTCAGGAGAATAATTTTTTTACGAGACTTTTTACTTATGTACATAGATACCATGGCAAACTTCCCGAAGCTGCTGGCATCAGTTATGACGCTCTGCTCTACAGCAAAAGCCGGCTGCTGGAAAATAAGATATTAAAAGGTGGCGTCTTAGGTATGGATTCTTCGAATAACCCGGTTGAGAATCCGGAATTTAATGAACTACGCAATGAGCTGGTTTACAAAACCCGTCTTTTATATAAACTCGAATCCGACGGCTCTGATAAAACACAACTCATTGACCAGTTGCGGCGTGAAAAAGATTCACTGGATAAACGCATGACCACGCTCTGGCCTGATTATGCTCGTCAGAAGAAGAACCTTCGTGTAACGTACCGAGATATTCAGCAACAATTGAATTCCGGAGATGCAGCCATAGAGTTTGTTCGTTCCAAAGAAGAAAGCGACTCCGTTTACTACTATCATGCCCTGATTCTCCGGAAAGAAGATCCTTATCCCCTCTGGGTAACCCTTTGTAAAGAATCTGAATTGCAGAAAATTAAAATCGGGCAGGGATTCAGTAACTATTATCCGCTCCTCTGGCAACCCATGGAGCCATATCTCAAAGACATTCATACCATTTATTACGCCCCTACCGGCGAATTGAATCATGTGCCTTTTCACGCTTTGTATGTCTCCAAAGGACAGGGCGACCTTGTTAGCACTTCGAAAAAAGTAATTCGCGGAAAGACGTTCAAACAGGAGCAGGTGCAGGCTGAAGGAAATTCAGAATACCTCATGGATCGCTATACGTTACATCAGCTTACCTCTACCCGTTCCTTGGCATTAGGATTAAAGGAAAAAGCAGAAACACCCATCACTCCGGGAATTCATATCGTTGGCGGGGTCAATTATGATTATCTCCCCTCTTCCTCCGAATTGAATAAGAATGAAAAGAAAGGAAAGAACGGAAAACGCAATGCAGAAACGGAATCCGTCGGACTTTCCTACCTGGATGGAAGTCAGACCGAAGCAGAAAACATTCTGAAGATAACCTCCTCCAACAACTGGCCTTCTCAGGCTTTCTTCTTCAACGATGCCACTGAAGAAAACATTATTAAACTGGAAGGAAAATCAGCCAGTAGCGTACTGCATCTTGCCACCCATGGTTTTGCGTTCCCGGAATATAATTTCCGCGATTCTATCTCTAAAAACTCCATCCGATATAATTATCGTTACAATAAAGATCCCATGGTTCGATGCGGGCTCATCCTGAGCGGCGGCAACTGGGCCTGGACGGGCAATGATACCCTTTCAAAGCTCGGATCGCAACAAAATGGCATCCTGACAGCGCTGGAAGTCTCTCAGATGGATCTGAAAAATACAAAGCTCGTGGTTCTGTCTGCCTGTGAAACCGGCTTGGGTACAGTTGAAGGGACAGAAGGCACATTCGGATTAAAGAGAGGATTTAAACTGGCCGGAGTCGAACAGATGATTGTTTCCTTGTGGTCGGTTCCGGATCAGGAAACCAATGAACTTATGACCTTATTTTATACAGAACTTGCCTCCACCCTGCGTCCCGTAGCCTCTTTCGAAAAGGCGCAGATGCAGATGAGAAAAAAATACCCAACCCGACCAGATTTATGGGCAGGTTTTGTACTGGTAAGGTAATGAAGTGACTCTTAAATGAATTAATTGCAAAAACAGGCATGGCTTGTGTCAATAAATCATACAATTCTGTACTTTCAGGATAAATTATTGGATCTCAAATTTGGTCTTAATGAGGAAAAAAGTCTGGAAGTTTCTGGCTTATTACATTATAATCAAACTTCTTTTTTTAGCGATATACCTGGTAGTGGATATTCCACTGATGAAAGTATTTAAACTGAAATCGTTGCTGGAAGCCGATGCCAGCTTTAATGATTTGCACTATCAGGTAAAAAAAGAAATGAAGGAAGAAGCGCCTGCCCTAAGTGGTAAAATTGTAATCATAAATTCGGGTAGTATTGAAAGGGACAGTTTCAGATTAGATCTTGCCCGTTTATTAGGTGTACTTAAAAAATATAACCCAAAAGTGATCGGCATAGATCATGATTTTAGAGATACAGTCTTGCCGGGAACACCGGAGTTAATCCGGGAGATACAGAATAATTCTTCAATCATTCTGGCCAGCCAGGGCAGTAATTCCATAGACTTTAATAAAAATGTTCGCTTTGCTGATGTAGGCTTTCCACAGCAGATTACAATCAGAAGATATACGACTGAAAAATCCAGCTTTGCGTATCAAATCGCCAATGAAATAAACCAGAACAACATTGCTGAATTGAAGGGTAAGACTTTTTTTATCAATTACGTTGGAAGGCACGATGAACTGATTAGCAGATCCGACAGCATTGCTTTTGAATTTTTTGAGCCAACTGAAGGGCAGTCCGCATTTATAATGCTGGAAGCCCGAGACATTCTCCGGGGAGACACATTAACCGTTTCTAAGCTGGCACAAGTTGCCGGTGATAATGCTTTACTGATCGGACATCTTGGAAATACACATTTAACAGATGTCCGATATGACTCAGAAGACAAATACCGCGTTCCCTACGATAAGATCGGAATTGAAAGAGAAAAAACAATGCCCGGTGTACTCATTTTTGCAAATGCGATTGAGAATATATTGAATCCCTCTCTTCGTTTTTTTTGCATTTCAGATACTCTTCTGTTTAAAATCATTAAGGAGATCCTGATGATACTTTTTCTGATCTATTTATTATTTTTCAATATTGGGAAAGCAATCAATCTGCTTATCCTGGCTTTGCTAACATTTCCGGCACTTTGGATCGTATTATATTTAATGAAGCATAATATTTACCTGGAGATTGGGTTAACCCTCGTACAGCTTATCTTATTGGAAGAAACCGTAAAAATCATCTATTCGGTACAAGATTTATTTATAAAAACTCCACATTGATATGAGATTTTTTTTCTTTTTCCTATTTACGTGCATTATTACGAAAGCCGGATCTTCGCAGGAAATTCGTTTGCTGGTTAAAAAAGGAATAATCACTTACAACAATAAAGTCATTAAGCCTTCCGATGGTATAATAATAATACAATCCCCCGCCTCTGTAAAAGTAAACCCCGGTGCACTGGTGTTTGCAAAGAAGAATGCTGTTATTCAGGAGCTCTTGTCCGGCCGTGAATACAAATATGAAGAATTAAAAAAGATATTTGGAAAGAGCAAAGGGTTTACAAAATCTTATTTGTCGGTACTTACCAGTCAGGACTACAGCATCAAAGTACAATATGGCAAATCTATACGGGGAAAAGAAGATGATCCCTTGTGGTACACCCCGATTGATTCTGCTACCATACTCAGCGATTCGGTGACACTGACAACTGGTGGCAAAACCAGCACTTTACTCACCGACATTCAGCTTTTTGGAACAGGCATAAAAGATACCATTTACCTGTCGAAAGAAAATCGCATGTATAAGATTAAAACGCCACTGCCAGGTAGTTATTACTGGAATTACGATTCCGAATACATCACCATCCGATCTTTTAAAAATTATTTCATCGTTCCGACAGCTGAAAAAAAAGAAATTCTACGTAAAGCCTTTCAGGAATACCTCGATACAATCCGCAATTTTTCAGAAGAAATGCAGGCATATCTGATTGAGGAGTATTGTTACCTTCAAAAGATTCATATTTCAAATTAAAGCCCAGAGATCCGATCAAAAATATTTCCATTTATTTTACCTAAACTACTTCTTTATAACAGCAGACTCCATTCTTTTAACTAAATCTTTTCCTGCATTTTAACCACAAAAAAGGCTGTCTTTAAAAGACGGCCTTTTTCAATAAATAAAGTTTAGGCTATTTGTTCAAACATAAAACTCACTGTGCCTTTTGTACCACTTGCTCGTCCACCACATGATACGGTATTGTTTTGAGCATGTAATTTAAACGTACTACATAAGAGCAGTAGAAGGAGTATTTTTCTCATAGCTGTATGTGCTGAGATATTATTCCAATTTTACCATTCAAAAATAGGTACTCCACCAGTTAGGGCGTATTTTCTTATAGAATCAAATAAATTCTAATCCCTGACACAGCGAACAGAAAAACCGAAACCCTTACTGGCGGAGGCCCTGTTCACATCGCCGTAATTGTGAATCAGCCTGTAGTACCAGGCATCGGTATAATCCACCGTAGAACTCCACCAGAAACCGTCGTAGCCAACGATGTTGAATAGACCAAGGTAGCGGCTGCCACCCGGAAGCCCTGAGAAGCAGCTAATGTCAGTAGCGTCTGTATTTGGTTCAGTCCATCCTGTAGTACTTTTCATCTTACCGCCTGCAACTGCTAAGCCTCCTAAGAAATCAGTTAAAGTCGTCCACTCCGCATTGCTGGGTAAATGCCAGCCGGAGGGGCAGGCAGTTTTCGCTGTCTGCCAATCATATAAACGACCATATACATTACAATTTGCAGCATTATCATCATAACACCAGCTGTTGCCAGTTGCGTAGTTTAGGTTCTCTGCCATCCATTCCTGCGTACCAATCTTCACCTTTTTGTAAATTTTTTCATCGCGGGGATCGGTGAATGTAGATAGGTTGCATTCTAAAAAAGATGTAAATATGACTGGAGAAGAAGCTATTTGGGTACCACTACCATTTTTTACCTTTGCTTCAACTTTGTGTTCAACGTCGTCAATTGTACCAAGTTTCCAATTAGTGAAGGCATATCCGGAAGCATCTGTATTTACTGTCAAATTATCTACAGACCCTCCCCCCGAAACGACTGAAAAAAATACAGGCACGCCTTTTTCGGGATTTCCCCAGCTATCTACCACTTTTACTTTTATAGGCTGTGAAAGGTATTCACCTAATTTTCCAGCTTGATTATTCCCCGAAAAAACAAATACACTATCCGGTGAGTTAAACCGTAAGATTTCAATATTTTTTTTTCTTACAAACTCCAGATTGTCATCCAACCCAATAATCTTTTTATCAGCCCGAACGCCAATCTCAGTTTCGGCAAAAAGACCTAAGCTATAATCAAAAGTAGCTGAATTAAAGTTGATTTTACCATTCGCATTGGCAACAAATTTAATATTAGCAAAGGGGCCAAATACATTCATAATTTTAAATGAAACCTCCGGGTAAATCTTATAGTCTAATTCAAAATTTGCATTTATAGGAGACCTAGCATTTACAAATAGAGTGTCTTGATTGATTTGTTTATAATAGTTGTTCCATGCTCCATTATCATATACGATCCCCAAATCAAATTGTCGATCTATATCATATTGAATCGCGCGGCTGACGGTACCTAGGGCAAGTGAAATTTTTGTATCAGACTTTAAAGCGCACTCCATTACAACAAAAACAGGAATTCTGATAAAAGGAATGGGTGTAGGTACCCAGACTTTAAATAGTTTTCTTCTTCGCAATAAAATTTTTGAGATTGTTGTATCAAAAGAAGAGGGTTGATTAAAAATCTCATAATCAAATTTAATTGAGCCATTCAATTTTGCGGCTTGTGTGCCAACTTCAAAATGCTCTACTTCGTTATTGCCATATTTAAAATCAAATTTCCAGTTTGGAGAGAAATTAAAAGAAGCTTCTTTGATACTCAGGCTCAACCATTTATTGTCAGCAATTGTCACGTCGTTGATGGTCCACGGCTCATCTACAGGTGTTTCCGCTGTTCGAGCAGATACGTTTGTCATACCGGAAGAATTAATATCAAAGGTAAAGCTGGCATTTTGAAAAACCTCTGCATAAGTCGCTTGCTGTGTATTGTAAGTAGCTATATTGCCGGATACATTTACATCAGTTACTCTACGGAGAAATCCTTCATTGGTCGTCACGATGATGACATCCCCAGCTTTATAATTGGGCGGAACTCCTGAAAATTGAAATTTAAAAATACCAGCATTTATCAAAGTGGTATCATAAAGAAGAATATAATTTGAAGAATCAACTACGTATACATTCGCCTGTATACAGTTACCCCACAGCGGTTTGCCATCACAAAAAACAAGCTTGTCTCCTTGACTGCCAGGAGGGAGCAACATCCAATCAGCTCCATCCCAGTATTTCATTTGCCCGACATCCGTTCCGCTCTTATTTCCGTTACCGGCATATAAAGCATAAGGAACAGAATAAAGCTGAGACACATCACTTAGTGTATAGTTTGACCCCCCTGTTAAATCCGCTTCTGTTTTTATAAAAAAAGAATTTTTGTCCCACTGAATCGTTGATAAATTTCCCGACAATACAGAACCTGATCCTATCAAGAAATTCAAGATGCCGTTAGGGTCTGTAGTTAAATTATGTCTTTCTGAGTAAACTGTTGTTCCGGATGCACTGCCAGATAGAATACTGATGCGAACTCCAACCGGCGAAGAGGCCACCAGTTGACCATTCGTATTTCTTACACATGACTGATGCGAAAAGAACAACGGCGCCTGAGCATTTGCAAAGAAAAATGTGAAAATAATGAGACTAAAAAAAGAAATGAATTTTAACATGATGATGCTATTTTCATTGATTGGATGATGAAATAAATTATTCTTTTACAAGCTGATAGGTTCCTTTCATAAAATCTACAATAATTCTGTACCTGCCTGCAGTTGGTGGGCCGATGAACGCCGGGTCAGCATCTTTTTTTTCTAATTGACCCGACTCCCATGTGCCTCCTTGAATCATATGATACTGAGTGTTCCAGTTGCCCTGTGTTTGGATCAGCTTATAAAGCCCACCACCGGGCAAATCGAGTGTTAGCTGGTAAGTTGTATTAGTAAGTCGGGTAAATTTTTGGTTCACATCAAATGGGGCAGGCAGTGGGTTTTTCCATCCGGAAGGAGCAGCATCTCCGGTTAGCCAAAGCGTACCTTCGTTAGGAGGTTCAACTGCAGAACAAGACCCCCATGTGGGTTTGCCGTTACAAAAAGAAAGCGCTTGACCTTGCGTACCCGGAGCAATATTTATCCATCCTTTACCATCCCAGTATTGCATTTCGCCAACAGTAGTTCCAGGCTTGTTCCCATTGTCTGCATGAAAAGCATACGGCACACTCAACAACTGACTAGTTCCCTCAATAGAATAAGTTGATCCATTAGTTGGATCCGTTTCTGTTTTTAAAAAATAAGTGCCATTGCCCCATTCAATAGAAGAGAAAGTTCCTGTTGGGGTTGTTCCTGCACCAATTTCAATCGTTACCAAACCATTCGCATTGGTTGTAGCAGAATGTAATTCACTATAAACAGCATTTCCTGATGCACTTCCCTGAAGAATAGAAATCTTCATTTTTACAGGAGCATTTACAACTAAATTGTTAGATGCATTCCTAATCACAGCTTGATAGCTCATCTTTTGTGGAGCTTGAGCAAAAAGGTTAATTGAAATAAATAACAGAGCGACAAGTTGTAGTACTTTTTTCATTTTATTTGTTTTTTACGATCTGAAAGGTTTTGATTTGTTTATTTTTTGATAATACTCTTAGGAAATAAGTACCAATACTATATTTTGAAATATCGAGAGTTGATGTTGCATTGATGATTCTGTCTGTCTTAAGAACCTTACCTTGAAGATCCACCAATACAAAACGAAGATTCTTAAAATCATCTGTTCCAACATTTAAAACAAGTTGATCGGTGGTAGGGTTGGGATACACCTGTGCTTTCAGGTCAATCTGTAGATCCGTGATACTTGTGACTACAGATATTTCCAAAGGTTGTTGCACGCCCTGTATAAGAGATCCATTAGTTCCTGTTAAAGAGGAGTAGGCAATTTGACCAATGGTATAACTTACTGATCCACCTGTGCCACTTGCTTGTCCACCACTTGATACGGTATTGTTTTGTGCATGTAATTTAACCGTACTACATAAGAGTAGCAGAAGTAAAGTTTTTCTCATAGCTGTATGTGTTGAGATTTTATTCCTGATTTAGTGACCAAAAATAGGTGTTCGCTCCCGTATTTCATTATTCACCCCTCAACCCGTAATAACCCATTGTAAATCAATTATTTATCATTTCCTAAACCATTTCTAATGAAACAAAATCAAATTGCTGAAATATCCATCAGCTACACCCCCTCTCGTTATAATCAGGCAAAAATCCAAACCACCGAAGAAGCTTACAATGTGCTTAAAGAATTCTTCGCACAGGGTACTATTTCCTTGCAGGAACAATTTGTCGTGATGTATTTAAACGCCTGTCACAATGTACTGGGTATTTACACAGCTTCTAAAGGAGGTATCACCGGCACAGTGGCTGATATCCGGTTGATCTTGGGCTTAGCGCTTAAAACAGCCTCGACAGCCATGATCATTGCACACAATCATCCATCTGGAAATCTTAATCCATCTGTTGCAGATGAGGTATTAACGCAGAAGCTAAAGGATGCCGCTGCTCTTTTAGATGTAAATCTCCTGGATCATTTAATTGTAAGTGATACGGGATTTTACAGTTTTGCAGATGAGGGCAAGATGTGAAAGAAAAGCCACTCCTGTAATAGAGTGGCTTTCTGAATCTTCAATTGATATCATTAATTAAACTTAGGCGTATAAATTATTCATAAATCGTACCACGATTGCTTAAGTGAGGCAAAAAAGATTACTGAGATAGGAGAAAGAAGAGCCCAAGATATGAAATGGTGGTTATATGATTTCAAAGAAGTTAACGAATCCGACCATATGGCCGAGCAAAGAGAATGGGAAATTCAACAACTTGCTAAAAAAATATTTAAAGATTATAATGGTTTCGAATTTAAAGGAAAGTAATCTTCCAGCGAATCCTCATCTCAAATAAACGACCGATTATTTGGCAGGGTTAATACAGGGGAGGTTAAAGGGGGCTTTGTGCATTTTTTTACAACTTAATTATTTGGGGGAGGGTTTTTATTAATTTTAATTTATAAATAAATATAAACACCGAAATGAGATTGAAAACTTTCCAACTTCTTTTTCTATTATTCTTTTTCACAAAATGTACAAGAGAAGATAATGCAAATGGTATTTCAAACATTAGAGGACAATATATAGTTATTAATAATACGGTTCCTTTACCTATTGGCACATCTAGTCGTGGCGGCGATTATGCTGAAGTAGAAAATGGTCGTGGACAGTATATAACAGTTAACTATTCTATCCCTTTACCAATAGGAACATCTGCCCGTGGTGGATATTATGCCGAAGTAGAATATGGTCGTGGACAGTATATAACAGTTAACTATTCTATCCCTTTACCAATAGGAACATCTGCCCGTGGCGGATATTATGCTGAAGTTGAAAAGGGGCGAGGTCAATATATTCTATTGAATGTAAATAATTCATTGCCAAGTGGCGCAGTAGCACGAGGTGGTGGATATGCTGAAGTTGAAAAGGGACGAGGTCAATATATTCTCTTGAATGTAAATAACTCATTGCCAAGTGGCGTAGTAGCACGAGGTGGTGGATATGCAGAAGTTGAAAAAGGAAGGGGTCAATATATTCTCTTGAATGTAAATAATTTATTGCCAAGTGGCGCAGTTTCAAGAGGAGGAGGGTATGCTGAAGTAGTAGAATAAAAGCAACTGTAATTCGTCAACTAAATATAAGATCCAATAGATTTAAAAATACCATTGCCCTCATCGCTACTTTTCTTTTTGCTGGCTTCTCTCAAATAATAACCGCTAACAGAACGGGGTTTACTATCTTTTGAACCTTTTGGTCTGCCGAGTTTTATGTCTTGATTTTTTATTCTGTTGAGCGACTCTTTAGTCCGCTCCGAGATTAACGACCTCTCAAATTCAGAAAAGGCACATAGTATTTGAAAATGGAGATCCATATAAATGGGCATGCGGCAATTCGTTAGTTGGGATGAAAATATATAAAATTTATTTGGGTAGCAAAATAGAACCGATGACTCCCGTCGCAATCCTACAATCTATTGGATAACAGGAATTTCGGCTTCTTCAAACTCGGCTAAAAAGGTTTACTCTATATTTTTCTCTTCAATCTGTTTACTGAACCATGAGTTTGGTTTGCTGCACCTGAGTACCAGTTCGCAATTCAAGGATGTACAACCCGGATCGGATATGCTTCTCGGAAAGATTGAGATCATAGCGATTGGTGCCGCTATTTATAAACACAGACTTACTGTAAAGAGTCCTTCCCTGAAGATCCAGTAAACGGAGTTCGCCCCGATCAGTTTTGGGAGACTGTACCCGAGCCTGAACCAGATCCAGAACAGGATTCGGGAATACCCGCACCTGTAATAAAGTGGATATGGGATCAGTACTTCCGACAGATGTCTGAACATTTTCGCGGTATTTGATATTATCAAACCGGTAGCGGTCTATAGAAGTATAAGGTACAGAATCTATAACAGCTATCGCCTGATAGGCAGCCTCCGAAGGAGAATAGGTATTATCGGTACCGGAACCTCGAAGGGTTGTTCCAACATACAATTTCCAGAGGTCTCCTTCATTTGTGATCGTTAATCTTTCCAAACTGAAGAAGGTGCCGTTATTATATGCAATGATTGGCTGGTTATCCGCTACCCCATTGGTTACCTTCTGGAGATATAGAAAATTTCTTCTAGTCGACCCATCCAGTACATACAAATGATAACTCAGTTTGTACCCTGAAGCTTTGCGGGGGTCGCTATTGGCACTGGTCATTAAAAAATAATATTCCATTTTTCTTCCAGGTGTTGAACTGCTACTCACAACAAAATCGATCTGCCAGGCATTGCAGACCTTAGTAAAGGGAGTTGTCAATGCGCTAAAGAAATTCGGATTGTCTCCTGAATTCATATTGGTTTCTGCAATATTCGGACGGTTTGTGATACTGGTTATGGTCCAAAGTCCCGATCCTTCTGCTGGTGTCCAAACCGGATTTGCTGTAAAATTTCCATCGGAAAAATCATCGAGCACTGTTAAGTCGGTTGGAATCTGTGCCTGTAGCGACTGTAGGCCTATAAAAATGAATAGCAGGACTTTGATAGAACGGTTATATAATTTCATACTCTGTTGATTGAATCTTTTCAAATATAAAAAGAGTGTTTTAGGCGGTTTGAATAAATATATAAATAAGATGCTAATATATGAAATAGCCATAAAGAAAATTCAATACCAAAAGGAATGATCATTAAGGCTATTCTATATGACCATTAAATATTAATAATTATGAACACATAAAATAGCCATAAAACATCCCCGTACAAATCTGAGGTATGATACAAGCGGATTTACCGCTTTTTAATCGTTTTAATTCTGTTTTTAGGCACAACGATTCTTAAAGTGCACATTCAACTCCGAATACCCTGACAAAAAATTGGTAAAAGAAAGAAGTTAATCATAGGCCGCACCCCTTAGCCAAGAATACTTTTAAAAAAATATTCCAATGAAATTTAATCGAATCTATTTTCTTGCAGCCTTCTGTTTGCTGCTACTAACAGGGTTTTCAGGTTACAGCCAAACTAAAGTGGTACTGCCCGGGAACTTTCAAAGTGAACTTGGTTGCAGCAATCCCTGGGGAGGCGACTGGGAGCCCGATTGCAATGCTACCGCTCTGACATTCAACGCTTCATCCGGGATGTGGGAAGGCAGTTTTCAACTCCCGGCCGGATGCTGGTCGTATAAAATTGCCTACAACGGAAGTTGGGCCGAAAATTATGGTCTGTATGGTTTAAGAGATGGTCCAAATATCCCTCTTTATGTGCCCGTAGCGGGATTGGTTACTTTTACCTACAATCCAATAACGCATATTATTACTTCGAGTCCATACCCTTCCGGTATAGAGTGCCCGCCTTCAGCTGTAGTTATTCCAGGTAATTTTCAAAGTGAATTGGGATGTGTGGCCGACCAGGTTCCTGTAGGTGGAGATTGGGAACCGGGTTGCAATTACACCCGTCTTACTTATAATACTGCAAGCGGATTGTGGGAGGGTACTTTTGATATCCCAGCAGGGAATTGGGAATATAAAGTGGCCATCAATAATTCATGGGGAGAAAACTATGGATTAAACGGAATTCCGAACGGGCCGAATATCCCCTTGAACTTATGTGCCCCGGCAAGAATTACCTTTAAATACAACCACTCCACGCATTTAGTGGAACTCATTGCTCAAACTTCGGCCATCTGTATTCATAAGTTTTATGATGCCAATGTAAACGGATACCAGGATTACAACGAACCGGCCTTATCGGATGTAAAATTTACATTAAGCGGAACGGCTTCGGATATGAAATATACGGACGCCTTCGGCATGGCTACTTTCAGCAACCTGCAACCCGGAAATTATACCGTAACTGAAACGCTGCCATACGGCTATTATGGAACCTCTTCTGCTTCAAAAACGATCGATCTGAACCTTCCTGTTACAATGGAATTCGGAAATGTTTGTCTGGGCGCCGGTGGCGCAAGGGGAATGGGTTACTGGATGAGCAAAAACGGGCAACAAACACTGGAGAATTTTGGAAGTATGGAATACACACTCATGGAGCTCCGGTATCTGGGTTTGCGCAATGCAGACGGATCGGATTTTGATCCATGGACCTATACCCAATTAAAAGATTGGATGAAAAACGCCAATGCTTCGAATATGGCGTATATGCTGAGTGCGCAAATGGCTGCGATGTATCTGAATGTTCAAGTGGGTTTTGTAAAATGGAATACAATCCTGTATACGCCTACTATAGGAAGTCTCGGCGAAGGTAATTTCAGTGAGGTATGGGATCTGATTATGATGGCGAATTACAGTCTTTATTCAGCTGATTACACTCCGGCTCAAAATATAACCAGAGCTTACCAGGAAAAATTGAAAAATGCTCTGGATCAGGCCAATAACAATGTAAATTTTGTGCAAGCCTTGCCTTGTTCCATGCAAATAGCTCCTGCTGTCAGATATAAAGAGAGATCCATATTCCCGGAGAGCAAACAGGTTGTTTGGCCGAATCCCTCTTCTGGAGTTTTCAACCTACGCATAACTGATGAAAAAAGCAGGGATATGGAAATAACCGTAACTGATATTACCGGAAGAAGGATGCTTTCTTTAAAAGGAGCCACCAACCGGGATCTTCATTTTGGTGAAAACCTGTCTCCCGGAATTTACTTTGTAGAGATATGGAGAGATGGGCAAAAAACTGTAGAACGTATTATAAAACAATAGACGAGACAGGATTCGAGAACAAACCAGCTTACCGGTTATGAAAAACAGGATTCCAAAAGGGATCCTGTTTTTTTATTGATCGTTCATCTAGCTAGATGTGCTTTAATTTTTTCGATCTGCCGCTGATGTCTTTCCATATGATAGCGCAGGAATTCCATACGCTGATATACATGGAGCGGACCGGAAATGGGATGCGGATAAATAATCTGCTCCGGGTCCAAACCTTCCATTTTACGGGCTGTTTCAGCGAGTGTGATTTTACAATTCTTCAAACAGATTAGCCAGAACTCCAGCGGACCTCCCCATTGTGGTCTTGCCGGCTCGGGTGCAGGTTGATGTGGCTGCCAGGTACGTTCAACAATCGTTTCAATACTTAATCCTTGATTGATATTCTCTCCCGACCAGGCCGGCTCATTGTGTAGAAATCCGTCAATCGCATTCCATATTCCACTCACCCCTCCCCATTCGGCACGTACAATATGTTCTGCAATATCGGTGATTGACCATTCGTCCGGAGAAATTTTATAGTTGGCCTGCTCCCGGGTAATTCCCGAGCAGGCATTCAGAAAGTTTTCTCTGGCATGTTCAACCTTTTCTATGAGTTGTACAAGTTTCATGCTTTTAATTTTTGAGAGGTTTTAGTAACTAGCCCGTAAATTATAACGAAAGAAAATCGTATGAGAATTCCAGTTTCTGATCGTGGCTTATTATACTATTTCGAAAACAAGTTAAGTTAAAAGCTCAAATCCCACAAAAGGACCGGTTATTTATAACTAGCACTTTTATCAACGGATTCGTAAATATCAACATAAGCCTGTTTTACATATTCTCTTATTTTAGCCGCAACTTCGAAAAGCATACATGGTTGATGCGGAAGTTGAATACAAATTGGGGATATTTGAACATTTATGGATTGATGTTTTTTAATTTTATATACCTTTAAAATGAATTGAAAGATTCGGCCTCCTTCAGTATAATTCAGGAACCACAAAACAGACTTTCTTTAAAAGACCTCATCTTAAAACTATGTATTGTTATTTAAAAACGATTGAACGAATGAAGAACGGATTTCTGTTTTTTCTGCTTTCCTTCTTCTCTCTATCCTCTTTTTGCCAGACATTGAAAGACGAATGGGTGGTTTGTAATAATCAGGGTTGTAAAGCGCTTGATCCGTATTACAGCGAAGGTGTAAAATTTAAATGGGAAGGAGCCTGTCTGAACGGAAAAGCCAACGGCACCGGTAAAATGATGAAATATAAAAACGGAGAACTGGAATCGACCTATGAAGGCGAATACAAAAACGGAATCCGGGAAGGCAAAGGGAAGTTTAAACACAACTCTGGAACTGTGTTGGAATGCAGTTTTAAGAATGGACAAGCTATAGGATTTGGGAAGTATGATTTAGCTGACGGAAACTATTACCAGGGCGAAATTGTGAATTACAGACAACATGGATATGGGGTACTTACATATGGTAACGGTTCAAAATTTGAAGGTTTTTTTGTGTCCGACTACCCGTATACCGGGAAACATACAAGCTTTAACGGTGCAGTAAGCTATATAGAAAAATACAATCCGACCGATAAGATCAAGGAAGAAAAAACCGGATATGCTCCAGCCATTGGCGTACGCGTTACCGAATATTTTGATAAGTCCTGGAAAAGGTGCAAGCAAAAAGATGCGGCTTTTTACAGATTAGTCACTTACGAATCCGATCACAAACCAAAGGGCGTTGTAAAAGACTTTTATATATCCGGACAATTACAAAATGAATTTACAGCCGCTTACCTCGATTATGATGACGAAGGAAAAAACTTTTATGAGGGGGAGGCAAAGTGGTACGCCCCAAATGGAAAAATTCAGCAAAAGAAATATTATTATAACAATAAAACGAATGGAAAAGAAACCTTTTTTTACGAAAACGGCCAGATCTCCCAGGAAACAGAATATGATCATGGCATCAGAAACGGCACATACAAACAGTGGTATCAAACCGGAAACCCAAAAATTCTCGCCCTCTATAAAAAAGGCGAACTTGTAGATAATAAATACATCGAATACGATGAAGGAGGATTGGGAGCTTTAGTTTATAATGAGAACTTTAATGCGCATAAAAATGCATGGTTAATCAACGGAGATGGACATGTTTCTCAAATTACTCGCGATAACAAAGTTTCCCTTACCCTGAATAAGGATATTTCCGTAAACCGTACCAACTACATCTCACTCGATCAGAACTCCAGCTATTCAATCGAATCGATTGTTCACAAAAAATCAGGCAAAGGAACGGAGGCCTATGGCATCCTTTTCGGCTTCAAAGACTGGAGCAATTATTACAGTTTCCTGATTTCTGAGTATGGTTCCTATACCATTGTAGGAGAATTTGAAGGGGTTAAAATAAAATTAAGCGACTGGAAAGCATCGTCTGCCATAAACATCGGGAACAAAAGGAATCTTTTAAAAGTAATGAAGATTAACGATGAGTTTTTTTTCTATATCAACGGAGAAGAAGTAGAACGCACCAAATCAAAATCATTAAGAGGAAATTATTTTGGAATCCTTGCCGGAGGTAAAGGAGAATTTATTCTGGAAAACATTCTCATAAAAGAATTTTTAAGAGCTGACGATACTGCGGATAAAAGCCCAAAAAACAAAGACTCCGACGACGAAGATTGGAAAGGAAACGGCTCCGGATTTTTTATCAACGAGAAAGGCTACATCGCTACAAATTATCATGTGGTAGAGGATGCTGAGGAAATTCAGGTCGAATATTTTCAGAGGGGGATTAAGCAAATTTATAAAGCAAAAGTGGTCGTCTCCGATAAACAAAATGATCTTTCGATTCTGCAAATAGTGGATCCCGATTTTATAAATCTTCCAAGAATACCATATGTGTTCAGTTCTACAACCAAAGATGTCGGCACAGATGTTTTTGCGCTAGGCTACCCTATGGCCCATGTAATGGGAACAGAGATCAAATTCACAGACGGGAAAATTAGTTCCAAAACAGGAATACAGGGCGATATCACTGTATATCAGATATCTGTTCCGATTCAGTCGGGAAATAGTGGTGGCCCCCTGTTCGACAGCAAAGGAAATCTGGTAGGGATCACCTCCTCTTCATTGAACAAAGAATATTTTGAATCGGAAAATGTGAACTATGCCATTAAAACTTCGTATCTGAAAAATCTGATTGATGTAATGCCGGAAAGCATCTCGCTTCCTAATTATACAGACATTCACAGTCAGCCACTCACTGAAAAAATCAAATTATTATCCGACTTTATACCACTGATTCGAATAAAATAATTCTTCACGAAATAAATTTTATTACCCAAAATGAGTTCTTAGGTGAATTCCATGAAGTATTATGAATTTAAACCAACTCTATTACATATAAATTTCAAAATAAATTGAAGTTGTTTGCAGGCAACACTATCTAAAGACGGAAACTTTATATCTACAACAATCTGGTATAATGATCAATACTTGTAAAAATGAAAAAATTAACGGGCTCGACACCCTTCGTTTTTTATCTTTTTTTGCAGTATTTCTCTTTCATACTATTGAAGGGTTTGAAATCGGAATGTACGGGGTTGATTTCTTTTTTGTTTTATCCAGTTTTCTGCTGACTTACCTCACGCTTGAAGAGATTGATCAAACGCAGCAATTCTCAAGGCTGAATTTTTTTATGCGTCGAGCTTTGAGAATATTTCCTGTTTATTATTTAGTGGTTCTCTTCTCCTTTATTCTTCTTCCTGTTTTGGGCAAAATAATCAACCAGACGGTTTCTCTTCCGGAAAAAAAGTGGCTTTACTACTTCTTTTTATCCAATTACGATCCGAAAGATTCGATTTTTGCCCTTAAGTTTTTATGGTCCGTCGCCGTGGAAGAGCAGTTTTATATTTTGTTTGTTTTACTTGCTCCTCTGTTTAAAAAACATCTCTTTCTGACTCCTTCGATACTTGCAATTGCATGGGTTAGCTCCCTTTTTTTTCCGTATCAATTTAATCTTCACTCGTATACAGCAACGGTTTCTCATCTGCCAAATTTTATCCTCGGAATGCTAGGGGGAATTTGCTTTTATCGGAATATTCAAACAAAAAGATTCGACTTGATCATATGCATTGGCAGTTTACTGATCTGTATTTTCTCAGCGAACCCAATCGTTTTTTCTCTTTCAATTTCATTCTTCTTTATTTCATTGATTTTTATGACTATCAACCGGCAATTCTTTTTCAAAAACTTTGTCCTATTTAAAGGCACTGAAAAGCTTGGCCGTCTCTCCTATGGTCTGTATATATACAGTGGATTTGTGATAACACTGATTATAAAACAACTCAATCTGCAAAATCCATATCTGAATATGTTAACCGCCCTGATGCTTTTACTAATTACAGCCGGCGTATCCTACCGTTATTTTGAACAATTCTTTTTAAAAATGAAGCGTCGATTTCGGAAAGAACCGCTGCATATCCATTAAGCTTCCATAGAATAGGGAACACACGAGCTATAAGCAATTTGCAATAATTTCAACTTAATTTTTTCGCTTAGTTACTACCGGCTGAGGCAAGCTACAGGATATAAATAATGTCCAAAAAGGCAGCGTGATGTAAAGCATCCTGCTATATGTACTCACCAGGAGAGACCCGCACAAATAGATCAAAAAGAAAAGAAGAAGCACCCGCATGTCATACGATAACCATTTAAATGTAGCGACAGATTTAAATAGGGAAATAAAAATACAAGCAAACAGAATAATGGATGGAAACAATATCAAAAGTGATGGCTTTGGAGGAGCGTCTCCAGTTTCAGGAACCCTAAAAAACATTCTGCTAAGATTTGCTCCGATGTTCACTATGTATTTAGCAGGATTATTTTTAATGTTATTAATTGCCTGTATTTTATAAGCATCATCTTTTTCAATAGGTGACAGCTGATCCAGACTATCTATAAATCGGCTGTGATTCGGATTCGCCCTTAATTCTTCCGTGCTTTCCCAATCTCCGTATTCTTCAGGAAAAGGAGTACTCATGGTGTAAAGTGACATCCCGGAAGAATTCGTCCAATAAAAGGGGCGATTGGTCAAACGATAGGTATAGAGTAAATAAGGCATGCAAAGCAGAAAAGAAATTATCAGAAGAGATAAACTTTTTTTTCTTACTTCTTTGAAGCTTGTATTCGTTCTGAAAATCAGTAACAAAAAAAATAGAACCACTATAACGTATCCGAAAATCACCTTTACCATTGCAAGAGCCGCCAGTATAATTGCAGCCGAAACAAGATGTCTGCTTAGCCACATTCTGCATTGAATGCTTTTTAAAAAGAAAAAGGCGAAAAGGCTAATCAAGAAGAAAGCGAGAGATTCCGTGTGGGCATATAGAAATATATTGTAACACGGATAATAAAGGGCAAGTAAAAAACAGGCAGCGTATGGTACCTTTCCGGCTCTGTATATACATATCGCTTTGAAAATAAAGACCAATGCAAAGTAAAACAGGAAAGCGTTGGACATTCGTAAAATCAGAAGCGGAGCATCCAATGCAATGAACGGCGACAGAAAAAGAGGATATCCGGGGCCATTCCAGAGATCGATATCCGGGAAGGGCGGAGAATAAAACCCACTTAATAAGTTTTGAGCGTACTGAATATATCGACCTTCATCGAACACTACAGCTGACGAATTGCCTCGCAAAAAAATAAAAGCAATGTAAATGAGCAGAAATGGTAAAAAAATAAAATATGGCGATTGATTAAAATACCATTTTTTACACGTATTAATTCTATTGATCAAAGGTGCAGTGCTGTTTAAATAGATTATAAAGATCGTATAGAAAAACTAAAAGAACATCAGAGTTATTTTTATTGGCATATGCCTGAATTTTGACCCCTACCTTGTCATGATACATTATCACAATTTTAGAAAATAATGTGTTTGAGCTTTGGGGATTGAATAAATACGCTATTTGACCATTTATTACCCGATTCTTGTCTGCTACTCTTATACAAATCCTGAGAAAAAGTTTTCCCTTAAACAAGAATTTGTTAACCCAGGATTGTTTCGTAGATTTATCATTCGCTCCCGCTGGGAAACTCCTCTAAATTATTACTGTATAAATTTGTACACAATGAAAAAGTTTATTGTTCTTCTTTTCATTTTTATCACTTCCGGAATCGTTGCGTCTTCCCAAGTCATGAATCCCTGGAAATCCAGAACTGTAAAAACAGGCATCGTTACGGAAAAAGCGGTTTCCCGCATGTCTTTCCCGAAAGAATATCAACTTTTTGATCTGGAATTGCCGGTTTTACGCCGGCAGTTATTTGAGACCATTGCAGGCGGCGGCAGAACTGCGGTTAGGGTTCTCATCCCCAACGCAGATAATCAGATCGAAGAGTTTGAACTTACAGAAGCTTCCAATTTTGAACCTGCCCTTCAAGCTCGTTTCCCGGAAATCAGAGCTTTTTCAGGAAGAGGAATCACCGATAAATTTGCCACGCTCAAGCTCAGCTATTCTCCGGAAGGGGTTCAGGCGATGGTGTTTCGATCAGATAAAGAGAATGAGTTCATTGAACCCTATTCCAAAGATCATAAAACATATGCCGTTTTTAAATCCACGCGCAAGCCCGGTGATTTACCCTGGACCTGCGGCACTCCGGTACAATCGACAGAGAAAGGGTTGAACCAACAAGTGCAACAAATACAGATCCAAGGTCGTAATACCGGCAATCTTCATGTATATCGTTTGGCTCAATCGGTTACTGCAGAATACTCCAATTATTTTGGAGCTACCAGCAGCTCACAGGTAAATCTTGTACTGGCCGCCATCAACAACACCCTTACCCGTTGCAATGGTGTTTATGAAAGAGATCTTGCATTACATCTGAATCTGATTTCAAATAATACAAGTATCATCTATTACAATCCTTCTACCGACCCCTACTCTCCGGGAAATACCGGAGCCGGAGGTACCTGGAGTACTGAATTACAAAACACGCTTACTTCCGTTATCGGTGAAGCCAATTATGATATCGGACACTTATTTGGCGCTACCGGAGGAGGTGGCAGCGCAGGCTGTATCGGATGTGTTTGTGTGAACGGACAAAAGGGTCGTGGTTTTACGTCTCCGGCAGACGGAATTCCTCAAGGAGATAATTTCGACATCGATTATGTGGTTCATGAAGTAGGGCATCAACTCGGAGCTAATCATACTTTTTCCAATAGCAATGAAGGCACTGGAGTAAATAAAGAGCCCGGTTCCGGTATCACCATCATGGGTTACGCCGGTATAACTAATCAGGATCTGGCTCCACACTCCATCGACATGTATCATGCCACTTCAATTGCTCAGATACAAAGTAATCTTTCTGCTAAAACCTGTGCTACGATTACATCAATTTCCGCCAATAACGCCACTCCGGTTGTTGCTGCGCTTACAAATTATACCATCCCCATTAGTACCCCATTTGCGCTTACTGGCTCAGCCACAGATGCCAACAACGACCCGCTCACTTATTGCTGGGAACAGAATGATAATGCCTCCAATAATCAAACCGGTAATAGCAGTGTGGCAAGTCCCACAAAAGCATCAGGACCCAACTGGATATCCTATACACCCAGTTCATCGCCTACGCGTTTATTTCCCAAGCTTTCAACCATACTTGCAGGTGCTTTGGTGTCTGGTCCTTTAACCGGCGGAGATGCGGGAGCTAATACGGAAGCACTTAGCTCTGTATCTCGCACGCTAAACTTCAGACTAACGGTTCGGGATAACAGCCCTTACAGCTCAACCGCACCCGTAAAAGTTGGACAAACACAATTCAGAGATATGGTAGTGACCGTCTCCAACACCTCTGGACCCTTCCAGGTTACAGCACCGAATACTGCTGTTTCATGGACAGGAGGAACATCACAAACCATCACCTGGAATGTAGCCAATACCACAGCAACACCGGTGAGTTGTGCCAATGTAACCATATCATTGAGTACAGACGGTGGACAAACATTCCCGACCATTCTTGCCTCAAATACACCGAACGACGGTTCTCAGGCTGTTGTGATTCCCAACACTCCGACTGCTACTGCACGCATCAAAATTGAAGCCGTTGGAAATATCTTTTTTGATATTTCAAATTCAAACTTCACCATTACCTCCGGTTCCTCCTGTGGTACTGCCACGAATCTTACTTCTTCTTCCGTTACTACCAACAGCGCAACCCTGAGCTGGACAGCAGTAACTGGAGCTCAGAGCTATACAATAGATTATAAACTGAATAGTTCTTCTACATGGACCAATGCTGCAACAGCTACTACATCTACTTCTGTAAATATTAGCGGACTGAATGCAGGCAGCTTGTACGACTGGCGCGTGATCACGAACTGTGCTACAGAACCAAGCGTTGCTGCCACTGCGCAATTCACTACACAGATTGTGTGTGTAGCGCCTGTCGGATTAACATCTACACCCGGATCAACAACGGCTACTGTCAGCTGGACTGCAGTAAACGGTGCTCAAAACTATGCCGTGGATTATAAGCTCAACAGCGCTGCTACCTGGATCAGTTTCTCCACAGCTCAAACTACTACAACAGCGAGTCTGACTGGTCTAACGGCCTCCTCCTTGTACGACTGGCGTGTTCGTGCTACTTGTCCTTCCGGCACAACTACATTCAGTACGGCACAGTTTACAACTACTGCAACACCGGTATGTAATGCCCCTTCCGGACTTAGTGCTTCTTCGATTACATCGAGCAGCGCTACTGTGAACTGGACAGCAGTCAGCGGCGCACAGAGCTATGCGGTAGATTATAAACTGAACAGCTCTGCTACCTGGATTAGTGCTGCTACTGCCACCACTTCCACATCTGTAAACCTGACCGGCTTAACCGCTTCTTCATTGTACGATTATCGAGTAAGAACAAACTGCGGAACAAACGGAACCAGCAGTTTTACCAATGCTCAGTTTACAACCACTGCTGCCGCAAGTTGTGTTACTGCGTTTGAACCGAACGAAAGTCTCGCAGCCGCTGCAACGATTGTGAGTGGAGTTACCAATTCTGCGGCTATCAATACCACTACCGATCAGGATTATTTTAAGATAACAACAACAACGATTAGCAATATTGCCTATAATCTTGTTGGGCCATCCGGAGTGGATCTGGATTTATACATTTACAACAGTAGTGGTACACAGATTGGAAGCAGTGCCACTACATCCTCTACCGAGTCGGTTTCTCTGATCTATCAGGCTGCAGGCACTTATTACATTCGGGTATTAGGCTACAATGGCGCCAACAGCAACAGCTGTTATACCATCCGAGCTACCGCCACAGCAAATTGCCGGAGTATCTATGATAACACATCCAACAATGCTACGTCTGGTGCGCCGACGATTCCTTTCAATACCAATATTACCGGTCAAATTGAAACAGGTGGAGATGTAGATCATTACAGATTCAGCATTACCACCGGCGGAACCATCACACTTTCTCTTACAACCTTACCGGCTAATTATAATTTAAGACTTGTAAACAGTGCTGGTACTGTATTGGTAACATCCGCCAATTCCGGTACTACCAATGAAACAATTAACTATACAGCAGCTCCGGGCACCTACTTTGCGAGAGTATATGCATCTAGCACTACTTTTAATGCATCCTCCTGTTATACTCTGAGGGTACAACTGGGTACAGCAACACGTGAGGTTACAAACGCTAATCCCTCAGCCGTTGTAAGGATATATCCCAATCCGGTAAAAGATATACTGAACATCAACCTCAACGGATATGAGGGTATGACTGATATCGGCATTTACAGTGTAAGTGGTAATTTGATCCAGGCCAGAAAAACTAATAGTTCCACGATTGATCTGGATCTAAAAGAGCTGTCCGGTGGTATTTACCTGATTAAAATTTCAAACCCTCAAAAACAAACTGTAATAAGAAAATTAGTGAAACAATAGTATTTCACATTCAGATGAAAGCCCGGCAAAAAAGAGCCGGGCTTTTTTATGTCTTAGTAGGAACGGAAGATTCAAATTTTCCGTTCATGAAATATCAATTATAAATTAAGACTGTTGCATACTGTTGAAACATCGTTCTCTAAATATGTAATAAAGTTTTTAAGGAATGAAGCTTTATAACAGTAGCTTCTTTTAGTAGGTCTTCTTATGATATAAAATCTACTTGGTTTCCTGAATGATATGCAATAAACTAACCTTTTTTTCTCTTTTTAGTAAATAGCATGGCACCAAACTTAAAACTCAGATAATGATTAGGGTTGCTAAAAGAAGTGGCGCCAAGTATATTGTATTCAACACCGGCACGGAGTCTGTTCTCAGAAAATTCAATACCACTTCGTATCATAAACGCATAGGTCGTTTTTTGAAGCGACTGCGTTGAAGGGGTAAGCGGATCGAGATCACCACTCATGATATCCATAATGCCGGCTCCAATCCCAATATACTGTTGAAATCTTTTTGGAGATCCTAAATAATCCATCGTAAATAAATATCCACTCACTTCTGAATTATCGCTTCGAAACCACTCGCCGGAAGGTCGTATGTTTTTTCTCATCATCGCAGCTTCCATTCGTAAGCCGAGTTTGATTCCAGAAGAAAGCATGTAATGTGGTTCTATGGCAATTAAAAAACCCAGGTCTATGCCGGGCTCTTTTAACCCGGAAGGCACCAGCTTACCGGCGCTCAACTCCAAATGAAATCGCTTTATCTTATACTTTGGAGGGTTTTGTGCTTCAACCTGAATTGAATAAATAGAGAAGAATGAAAAAAAGATGAACGGGATTAGTTTCATGCAATAAGCGTTCGTATGAAGATATAAAAGCGATCGGGCTCCAACAAAGATGTTCAAATGGATTTTATTGTCTTTAATCTGGGATACAGATAAATCGAAGCCCACTCACTGAATCCGGAAACAGAATCCACTATATTTGAATCTGTGGCAGTATTGCTATCCTCTTTCCAAAACGAAATGATCGAAGCCGGCTGTGATGAGGCCGGCAGGGGTTGTTATGCGGGGCCTGTGTTTGCAGCAGCTGTAATATTGCCAAAGCATTTTGAACACCCACTACTGAATGATTCCAAACAGGTAAAAGAAGAAAACCGAAGTATCCTTCGCACTTACATCGAAAACCATGCCACCGCCTGGGCGGTGGCCCAATGCGATGTCGAAGAAATTGACCGACTCAATATTCTGAAAGCATCCATGCTGGCGATGCATAAGGCCATTGGAGCTCTGAAAACAAAAGCTGGTTTATTATTAATAGACGGAAACCGCTTTACAAAGTATCCGCAAACACCCCACCGTTGTTTTGTAAAAGGTGACGGGAGATTTATGTCCATTGCAGCTGCAAGCATACTCGCAAAAACCCATCGGGATGAATGGATGCATCAGCTGCATGAATCCTTCCCGCAATACAATTGGAAACAGAACAAAGGTTATGGCACGGAAGAACACCGGAACGCCATTCAGCATCATGGGCTTTGTATCCATCACCGTCGATCTTTTAAAATTGGGTGGAATCAGGAGGTAATATTTTAAAGGGGAGTGATTGCGCCTTTTTGACGCAGAGAAAGGAGAACACTAAGATTTACGCGGAGTCAGAACCTCTGCGATTCTCTCTTTTTCTTGTTTCTCTGCGCCTAAAATTGCACCAAGTTTTCACATCCAGATTCCCAGGCCTTCCCGGAGAACGACCGGTGGTTCTTGGGTACAATCGACGATGGTAGAAGGCACCACACCTCCCGGCCCGCTGTCAATCACCAGGTCTACCTGACTTCCAAAGAGATCATGAATCCGATCGGGGTCGGTATAATCTTCCACCATTTCCCCGGGAAGGGAGGAGCTCAGGATAGGGTGCCCGAGTCTTTCCAGAATAGCCTGTGCCACCGGATGATTGGGAACCCGAAGTCCAATCGTGTCTTTTTTACTTTTTAAAATCCGAGGCACTTCTTTGCTGGCGGGAAGGATGAAGGTAAACGGACCAGGCAGGTGTTGCTTTAATGCCCTGTATAAAGGAGTGGAAATAGATTTTGTGTATTTACTCAGGTGACTTAGATCCGGACAAATAAAGGAGAGATTTGCCTTCATCGGATCTACCTGCTTTAAGCGGCAAACCTTTTCGATTGCACGCTGCTGAAAAATATCGCACCCAAGTCCATAGATCGTATCGGTCGGATAAATGATCACCCCTCCTTCGAGCAGGCATTCAACAATCGTTTTAATCTGACGAGGCTGTGGATTTTCCGGGTGTACATGCAACAACATGGTTCAAATTAGGGAAGATTGACGGGTTAAAAAAAGAGATAAAAAATAAAAGTGTATGATTTCTTGATGGTATCAGATTGATTACATAATTTTACGGACCCCATTAGATATTCCAATCTCCTCTTGTACCGTATTTTCCAATTATCCTGAGCCTTTTTACTATTTACCCTACATAAGAGAGAAATCTTTCAAAAAATCCATTCAGGGTTCCCCTGATGAAGATTTTTTGTGGTTTCAGAGGTAAGCAAAAGGGCCCGTGATTTCTATCGGGGCCCGCTTTTATCTCTTCTTTTTCAGCCAGTACGGCAATTTTTTCATTATTTATTACCGGTTTTTAAAAGTAATCGCTTCGTAATTTCGTTTCATGTCCTTCTCTTCAAACCTGCTTGAATCCGCCGTGCATGAATTCTCCAAACTTCCCGGGATCGGGAAAAAAACAGCATTGCGGCTGGCGCTTCACCTGCTTCGGCAGCCGGAATCGGATGTGAGCAGTTTTGGCGAAACGATTACACGACTTCGTAAAGAGATGCGTTTCTGCAAAAAATGCCACAATATTTCTGATGCAGAATACTGCCTGATCTGTACCCAGCCATCCAGGAAAAAGTATCTCATCTGCGTCGTGGAATCCATCCGGGATGTGATTGCCATTGAAAGTACGCAGCAATACAATGGCCTCTACCATGTTTTAGGAGGTGTTATATCCCCATTAGATGGTATCGGACCTGATCAGCTCCAGATTGAGAGCCTGATCGAACGGGTTCGCACAGATAATGCGGAAGAATTAATCTTCGCGCTCAGCCCGAATATTCAGGGAGACACCACGCTTTTTTATATCAGCAAAAAAGTAAAAGACCTGCCGGTGGTTATCACCACTATTTCCAGAGGAATTTCTTTCGGAGGAGAGCTGGAATATGCAGACGAGCTTACTCTTGCAAGATCCATTCAGAACCGTCAGCCGGCCGATCAATATGTGGGATTAAAAGGTTCGTAAGTTGAATGTAAAAACCCCATTAGCCGAAACAACAAATCGGATTGAGAAACGTTTTAAAAACGTGTTTTTTATTCTTTAAGAATAAGCGTATGACCACCCAACGAAAAATCTTCCTTTTTATCTTACTGGGCTTGGGACTCCTATCCTGTCTGTATGCCTTACTGTTATGGAAGAGTGGACCCAGAGAAGTCCAACAGGAAGCAGGCATTCCCATAACAGCAGATTCATTGTTTTCCGCCTATAGTCTTAATGAAAAAAAAGCTAATCAGCTTTTTCTAGATAAAATCGTACTGGTAACTGGTATTATTTCTTCCGTTAGCAAGAATCAGGACGGAAAAACAGTGGTGCTTCTTCAAACAAGCGACCCGATGTTTGGCATAAGTTGTTCTATGGAACAGGAATCAATTGCTTTAAAAGAAGGGAATACGGTTTCAATGAAAGGGATCTGCACCGGTTTCCTGACGGACGTTGTGTTAATTCGTTGCTCTCTGCAGCAAAGCAAGCATTAGGAATACCCACATGGATTGGTTGATAGCAATGTCTATGAGAATAAAAGAGCATGACATATGACCATTAAAACTATAATAATTCACGCATGAAATTTCTATACCTGTTTTTAAGCAGTACACTACTTTTATCCTGCAAGCATGAATCTTTGTATGAAACAGTTCCTCCCGGCATTACCCCTCCTCCTCCGGATGCACCGGTGATCTGTTTCGAAAAAGATGTGCTTCCGATTTTTGTATCCAACTGTGCCAAAAGCGGTTGCCACGATGCATCTACACGGGCAGAAGGTATTCGACTGGATAATTATACCGAAATAATGCGGGGGATCAAACCTTTTAAGCCATCAGACAGCAAAAACTGGGAAGTGATCATAACAACAGATCCAGATGATCGAATGCCTCCGCCTCCTTCTCTGCCACTTACAAAAGCTCAAAAAGATTCTATTTATAAATGGATCGTGCAGGGAGCGCCCAACACCGCCAACTGTACAAGCGACTGTGACTTGACAAAATTCGATTACACCAACACCATCAAACCCATTTTACAAACCAATTGCAATGGCTGTCATAGCGGAAGCTTTCCAAGCGGAGGACTAAACTTAACCAACTATGATGTAGTCAAAGCAATCGCGCTGAGTGGAAGTTTAATAGGTTCTGTGAAAGGAGTTACTCCTTTTTCACCCATGCCTCCGGGAGGGAAACTCAGCGATTGCCAGATTTCACAAATGGAGAAATGGGTACAAGCAGGGGCCCCCAATAATTGAAGGTTTTGAAGTTGATAAATAAACGACACATATATCCCGCAATGATTCATTTATGAAAATTAGACTACTAATCACCGCTTTTACACTATTCTGTTTTTCTGCCTGCTATTACGATAAGGAAGACCTCCTCTATGGTCAATCCTCCTGCGATACGTCCTCTGTAAAATATTCCGTACAAATAAAAAATATACTTAAAGCCAGCTGCCTGAGTTGTCATAGCGGTACAGCCGCCGCAGGCGCGGGAATAAAGCTGGATGATTATGTATCTGTAAAAAAATCTGCAGACAACGGAAGTTTGCTATCCTCCGTTACGCGCACAGTCAACCCTATGCCGAAAGGCGCTGCTCGCTTGAGTAGCTGTCGAATAGCAGAAATCCGAACCTGGATTCAAAACGGCGCCCCCAACAATTAAAACCCCCTCTTTTTATGAAGTTCCTTTCCTTCTTTTCTTTTTTGCTTTTAATCAGCACATTAAATGTTACTGCTCAGAATTTTATTTCCCGTAACGGGAAGGTGAGTTTTTTTTCAAAGACAAAAATTGAAGATATTAAAGCTGTAACTAATGAAGCTTTCAGCAGCCTGAATACGCAGACCGGCGCTCTGCAATTTTTAGTGCTGATAAAAGGTTTTCAGTTTAAAAATGCAGCCATGCAGCAACACTTCAATGATAAAGAGTATATGAACTCCTCTGAATTTCCAAAATCAGAATTCAAAGGAACAATAACCAACTTTGCCGATATCAATTTCTCAAAAGACGGCAACTACCCCGCAGTTGTTGAAGGAGAGCTTACTATGCATGGCATTACCAATAAAATAAAAACCAACGGAACCATTACGGTTAAAGGCGGGAAAATAAACAGCAAAAGTTTATTTAAAGTAAAACTTGTCGATTATAACATAAAAGTTCCTAAGATCGTAACCGCCAAAATTGCTGAAGAAATAAAAATCACAGTGGATTGCAACTATAGCCCTTTTAAACGATAAATTAACGACTCCATCCATGCGTATACCTTCCATATTTTTCATTATTTTTTTGAGCGCAGTTCAAATTGGACGTGCACAGGATATTGATCTGAACACCATCTTGAACGAATCAGAAGCTGGAAAAAAAACGAAAAAAAACATCACTGAACGAACCTTTCTGACTACCCGTTTGGTTAACGGCCATTCCATTGAAAACACTCCGGAAGGAATTCTGGATATGAAAATTGCGCATCGCTTCGGACAACTCAATGGCGGCCTATATCAGTTATTCGGACTTGACAATGCCACTATGCGCTGGGGGCTGGATTACGGAATAACTGACAAACTCATGGTTGGCCTCGGAAGAAGTACGTATCAGAAACAATACGATGCCTTTTTGAAATACCGCATCGTATCCCAGACAGAAGATTCCGATCAGATGCCCGTCAGCGCCAGTGTGGTTTCCTCTGTCATGATCCAAACTCTGAAATGGGAGGAGCCTCAACGTAAAAATTATTTCTCTTCCCGAATGTACTATGCACATCAGTTGCTCATTGCCAGAAAGTTTTCGGAAGGAACCTCTGTACAGATTATGCCTACGCTGGTTCATTACAACCTGGTAAAAAACACTGGTGATCCCAATGATTTATTCTCGATCGGTATTGGCGGAAAGCAAAGCATCAGCAGGCGCATAAGCATCAACGCAGAATATTTTTACCAACTGCCGGGTAGCCGTTTTGAAAACACGAGAAATGCCCTCTCGTTTGGTGTTGATATTGAAACCGGAGGACATGTTTTCCAGCTGCATATAACCAATGCGCCCGGCATGACCGAGCGAACTTTTATTACCGAAACTTTTGGGAGCTGGAATAAAGGAGACCTCTTATTTGGATTCAATATTTCGAGGGTATTTTCACTGAAGCGAAAATAAAATCGTACATTGAATTCACCTTCTGATTATGAAATTTTTCCCTGCCACTCTTGCAATATTCACACTCGCTTTTTTCTCCGCATGTACGAAAAATGGTCACGACCACAACCTTTCCGGCAGCTGGAAAATCAGTTTTTACTGGGATGAAAAAGACGAAACCAACAATTTCACAGACTATTATTTCATGTTTAACAACGGCGGTCAGGTAATGGCACACAAAGGAACGGGCATGTATACCGGCACCTGGAGCGAAACATCTACCCGTTTCACCATCGATTTTGGAACAGATCCCATATTATCAAAACTGAACAAGGTCTGGCTTAAGGAGGAGGAAACGGATACTTTTATAAAATTAAAAGATGATAACCCGGTTCAGGATGACCGGCTTCAATTCACAAAAAACTAATCCCGACTCCCGACTATACCCTTTACTATCTATTGCTCATTTTCCATTTTCATTTACCTTTGCCCCGCTAACGGCGGATTTGTTTATTGTTCGGCCTGAATCGGAACTAATAAACGACAACCCCTCAACCGGGTACTCCTCGTTTATCAGTTTCCCCCACCGAACACATCTTTTCTGTCGTTACCAATCTTATCGATTATGAGCGACATACGGCAAGCACTCGAACAACGCATACTCGTCATCGACGGGGCCATGGGTACCATGATTCAGCGTCACAAACTTTCAGAAGAAGATTACAGAGGAGATCGGTTTAAAGACTTGCCCTCCGATCTGAAGGGTAATAACGACCTTCTCTGCCTCACACAACCGGAGATCGTACGCGGTATTCACCGGCAATACCTGGATGCCGGAGCTGATATTCTTGAAACCAATACCTTCAATGCTCAACGTATTTCTCTGGCCGACTATCACATGGAAGCGCTCGCCTATGAAATCAATGTAGCAGCAGCAACCCTGGCTAAAGAGGCAGTTCTGGCTTCCGGTAAAGATGCCTGGGTGGCCGGTGCCATGGGTCCAATGAACAAGACCTTATCCTTAAGTCCGGACGTAAACAACCCCGGATTTCGTGCCATGAGCTTCGATGAAGCTGTGAGCGCTTATTACGAACAGGTAAAAGGCCTGGTAGACGGCGGCGTGGATCTTCTCCTGATTGAAACCATCTTTGATACGCTCAATGCCAAGGCCGCGATCTTCGCAATTAAAAAATATTTTCAGGATACGGGTAAACCGGAACTGCCCATATCCATCTCCGGTACCATAACCGATGCCAGCGGAAGAACCCTGAGCGGACAAACACTCGAAGCTTTTTATATCTCCGTGATGCACGCAAACCCGTTGAGTGTAGGTCTGAATTGTGCCCTTGGTGCTCATGAAATGCGTCCGCACATTGAAGAGTTGAGTCACCTTGCCCGCTGTTATGTTTCAGCCTATCCCAATGCCGGATTACCCAATGCCATGGGCGAATACGATGAGCGTCCGGAGGATACCGGTCACTACCTGGAAGAATGGGCCAAATCAGGCTGGGTCAATATCGTGGGTGGATGCTGCGGCACGACACCCGATCATATTCGCCACATCGCCGAACACGTGCGGCAGATCTCCCCAAGAAAACGTCCAATCACCGAAACCGTCCTAGTTTAATATGAGTACCATCAAACCTTATTCTCGCTTTGCCGGTTTAGAACCTCTGGTCATTCGTCCGGAAACCAACTTTGTGAATGTCGGAGAAAGAACCAATGTAACGGGTTCTAAAAAATTCGCCCGACTTGTCAAAGAAAATCAATATGAAGAAGCGCTGAGCATTGCCCGACAGCAGGTAGAAAACGGTGCGCAGATCATAGATGTGAATATGGATGATGCGCTGCTGGATGGTGTAGAAGCCATGAAAACATTTTTAAATCTGCTTCAGAGTGAACCCGATATCGCACGCATTCCGGTGATGATTGATTCCTCCAAATTCGAAATTATCGAGGCAGGATTGAAATGCGTACAAGGCAAGTGCATCGTTAACTCCATTTCGATGAAAGAAGGAGAGGAAAAATTTCTGGAACAGGCGCGTATCTGTCAGCTCTTTGGTGCAGCCGTGGTAGTAATGGCATTTGATGAAAAAGGGCAGGCGGACACCAAAGAAAGAAAAATTGAAATCTGTCAGCGGGCCTACGATATTCTCACCAAAAAAGTGGGATTTGAGCCGCAGGATATCATCTTTGATCCCAACATCTTTGCCGTAGCCACCGGACTCGAAGAGCACAATAATTATGGTGTAGATTTCATTGAAGCTACCCGGGAGATTAAAAAAAGAATGCCTTTAACGAAAGTAAGCGGCGGTGTCAGTAACCTGTCGTTTTCATTTCGCGGCAATGAGCATGTACGCGAAGCCATGCATAGTGTTTTTCTGTTTCATGCTATTAAAGCCGGAATGGACATGGGCATCGTCAATGCCGGCCAGTTGGTTGTTTATGATGAAATTGAAACGAAACTTCGTACACTTTGTGAAGATGTGATTCTCAATAGAAACAACGACCAGAATCAGGCAACCGAAGCATTGATTGCTTTTGCAGAAACGGTTAAGGCCAAAGGGAAAGAACAGGTAAAAGATGAAAGCTGGAGAAAGGCTCCTGTAGAAGAACGGTTAAAACACGCACTGATCAATGGCATCACCGAATACATTGATGCCGATACAGAGGAAGCCCGTCAGCAATACCTGCGTCCGCTGGATGTGATCGAAGGACCGCTGATGGCCGGCATGAATGTGGTGGGTGATTTGTTTGGCGCAGGAAAGATGTTTTTGCCACAGGTAGTTAAAAGTGCAAGGGTGATGAAAAAAAGTGTAGCTGTGCTGACTCCCTATATAGAAGCAGCGAAAACACAGGCCTCCTCCGCAGGGAAAATATTACTTGCAACTGTAAAAGGAGATGTACACGATATCGGAAAAAATATTGTAGGTGTTGTATTGGGATGTAATGGCTATCAGATCATCGATCTTGGCGTGATGGTACCTACGGATAAAATACTGGATACCGCTGAAAAAGAAAAAGTGGACATCATCGGATTGAGTGGCTTGATCACACCTTCTCTGGATGAAATGGTGCATGTGGCGACCGAGATGAAACGCAGAGGTATGAAACAACCTCTGCTAATCGGAGGTGCGACTACTTCCCGCATGCATACAGCTGTTAAAATCGCACCCTCTTATGCCGAAGGCGTAATTCATGTGCTGGACGCTTCACGCAGTGTTACCGTTGCCACCAGCCTGCTGAGTAAAGAGCAACGAAGCGGTTTTCTTAAAAGCATACAAACGGAGTACATCAAACTGAAGGCTGACTTTGAAAATAAGAAACCGGTTAAATCCTTTTTAACTTTTGAAGATGCACAAAAGAACAGCGCAAAGATTGACTGGTTTGCTCATGAACCAGTGAAACCTTCGTTTACCGGAACCAGACAATTCATGGAAGTTGAGTTGCAGGAACTGAGAAAGTATATCGACTGGCAGCCTTTCTTCATTGCCTGGGAGCTGCACGGAAAATTTCCTGCGATTCTGTCTGATAAAGTAGTTGGAGAAGAAGCTCGTAAGTTATTTGAAGATGCGAATCAGTTGCTGGACCAGATCATTGCTGAAAAATGGCTGAAGGCACAGGGCTGCATAGGTTTCTGGCCCGCCAATAGCAATGGAAAAGACAGTGTGGTACTGCAACATGATCCTTCTGTACGGTTAGAATTCTTGCGCCAGCAGATCAAAAAAGCTGAAGGGCAACCGAACTTTTCACTGGCAGATTTCATTGCACCTGCAGAGAGTGGCAAGACCGATTATATGGGCGCTTTCAGTGTAACAATTCAGGGAATCGAAACATATATCAAACGCTTTGAAGAAGCGCAGGATGATTACAACAAGATAATGCTGCAGGCGCTGGCAGACCGGTTGGCTGAAGCTTTTGCAGAATACCTGCACGAAAAAGTTCGAAAAGAATACTGGGGTTATGCCAAAACAGAAGCGCTCGACAACGAAGCGCTGATACGTGAAGAATATGCCGGCATTCGCCCTGCTCCCGGCTATCCTGCTTGTCCTGATCATACGGAGAAATACAAACTGTTCGATCTTCTCGGAGGGGAAGCTGCAACCGGCATTCAACTCACGGAATCCCTGGCCATGTATCCTGCCTCTTCTGTTTGCGGGTGGTATTTTGCCCATCCAGAAAGCAGCTATTTCGGGGTAGGTAAAATACAGGAAGATCAGCTCAATAACTATGCAGAAAGAAAAGGCATGAAAAGAGAGGAAGCTATTAGATGGCTGCGTCCGGTTCTTGAATAAAAGATTTTCAGATTCCTATATTTATCGATTAACTGTTTGTATGCGCATCATCTCCTACAACGTGAACGGCATCAGGGCCGCTATCCGCAAAGGATTTTTAGACTGGCTTTCGACGAATCCGGCAGATATCATCTGTGTGCAGGAAACAAAAGCTTTAAAAGAAGATGTGGATCACACTCCTTTCCGGGAACTGGGTTATGAGGATTACTGGTTCAGTGCAAAGAAAAAAGGATACAGCGGTGTTGCCCTTTTCACCCGCATTTCTCCGGATCGGATCATTTACGGAAACGGACACGGGCCTAGTGATGAAGAAGGAAGGGTGTTGCAGGCTGATTTTGGAAAAATCAGATTGATCAATGCTTATTTTCCGAGTGGTACAAGCGGAAAGGAAAGACAGGATTTTAAATATGTGTGGCTGGAGGAGATGGATGTATGGTTGAAAAAACTGAAAAAGCAACATCCGGATCTGATTCTGCTTGGTGATTACAACATCGCTCATCAGGAAATTGATATTCATGATCCGAAAGGAAATAAAAACTCCAGCGGATTTCTTCCGGAAGAAAGGGAATGGATGACCCGGTTTTTCGAAAGCGGTTGGGTGGATACCTTTCGGGAAGTACACCCTGAACCACACCGGTACAGCTGGTGGAGTCAGCGTTTTCCCAGTGTTCGGCTAAACAACAAGGGCTGGAGAATTGACTACATCAACGTAACTGAATCCCTGCGAAAAAAGATTACAGATGCTGAAATTTTCCCAGATATCAAGCACAGCGACCACTGCCCGGTATATCTGGAATTAAAAAAATAATACCCCATGTTTGTTTATAACGTAACCATCAAGATAGATCCGGAGATCGAAAAAGAATGGATCGAATGGATGCAAAAGGAGCACATCCCGGAGGTCCTGTCTACAGGAATGTTTTCTGAAAATCGTTTCCTGCGCCTGCTTGATCTGGAAGAGGAAGACGGGCTCACATTTTCTGCGCAGTATGTCACAGACAGCAGGGATAAATACGATCAGTATATACAGCTTTATGCAGCCGAACTTCGAAAAAAAGGGAGCGAACGCTGGGGAAATCGTTTTATCGCCTTCCGAACACTTATGGAAGAGGTAGTGCTATAGATCAGCAGAGCTTACAACTCTCATTCAGCAAGGTTTCTATTGTGTACGCTTGTCAGTAAAATATTTGACCGCCACTGCAAAAAGCGATTATATTTGCCCCACTAAAATGGTATTTATGAATAAGGCAGACCTTATTACAAAACTATCCGATGATGCCGGAATCTCCAGAACTCAGGCGAATGCAGCCATTGATTCTTTTGTAGAAGCCGTAACGAAAACCCTGAAAACGGGCGGTAAGGTAACACTTGTAGGATTCGGAACCTTTTCTGTAGGCAAACGCTCTGCCCGCGTTGGCAGAAATCCGCAAACAGGCGAGACGATTAAAATCAAAGCCAAAAAAGTAGCGAAGTTTAAAGCCGGAAAAGAATTAGCTGAAAAAATATAAACGAACAGGAATTCATTTTCTATCATTCATTTTTTTTAAACAAACTAATTATGGGAAGAGGAGATAAAAAAACCAAACGCGGTAAAATTTCCAAAGGCAGCTTCGGAAAATCCCGTCCAGCAAAACCAGCCAAAAAAAAGGCGGCAAAGAAAAGTAGTTAACTGCTGAACTTAGATACTATTTATTCGGGAACGCCTTAAGTAAAGTCTTCCTTCTTCGGAAGTGTATGAGTCTGAGAGATTTTGTCTTCTGACATGTACTTTCATTGAATTGCCTCAATACATTAGGCACGTTTCAAAAATGAAACCTCAGATATCAGCTGTTCCAGATCTGTTTCCAATTCTTCTTTTGTTTCATTTAGCTCCTGGAGTGAAAAACAGTTTTGCAGGAATGCTCCGTTCAGCCGACGAAGTGTAATTTTTCTTGCCTCTATCTCTTTCAGAAGTTCCTGCGCTTTTACATGCTGGGTTTCCTTACAGGTTGTTTCCAGTTTTTCAAGCTGACGCTCTGCTTTGTAAACTGAAAGTTCAAATGCTTCTTTTGCCTGAATCAGGGCTTCTTCTTCCTGATCAGATAAAACACGGAGATTATCTGTAGCTGAAATTGGTTGTGGAGTCGGAGCTGGACTTTGTGCATATGAAGACCGAAGTTCAGATACCTGCAACTCCAGCTTTTCAAGTTTCTGAAGAACGGAAACAGTTTCTTGACGAATCTCTCCTCCGGAGTCTGCCTTTTTTTCCAGCTCATCGTATGCCTGCAGTCTTTTACGGGATGCCGGATCGATGAAATCCTCATCATCGGCTGCCGGATTATTTTCTTTTTCCGTTACCGGTGTTAAAAAAAAACCATAGATCAAGCATCCGCTGATGGCAACAGAAAAGATCAGGAGAAAAAGTTCAAACCATGTAAGCTGAATCATATATTCAAAGCTTAGATCAATCACGATTTATAAAAAAACGGAGCCTGCCGAAATTATTTTCCTCCGGTCACAATAGTACCGACTCTTTCTCCGGTTACCACCCTTCTCAAATTATCAGGTCTGTTCATATCGAATACAATAATCGGTAACTGATTTTCCATACACAGGGTGAAAGCCGTCATATCCATCACTCTCAGATTGCGGGTAAGGCACTCCTGAAAAGTGATTTGCTGGAATTTCGTAGCCGATGGATCTTTTTCCGGATCCGCTGTATAAATTCCGTCTACGCGGGTACCTTTCAGAATAACATCGGCATCAATCTCGATGGCCCTTAAAGAGCCGGCTGTATCTGTGGTAAAATAGGGATTGCCCGTGCCTGCTCCGAAAATAACCACCCTCCCTTTTTCGAGGTGTCTGATAGCTCTCCTGCGGATATAGGGCTCTGCAATCTGTTCCATTTTAATTGCACTGAGCAAGCGGGTATAGACACCGACCTTTTCCAGGCTAGCCTGCAAGGCCATCCCGTTGATTACAGTTGCAAGCATTCCCATATAATCTCCATGTGCTCGTTCAATGCCGGTTTCAGCTTCATTCATTCCGCGGTATATATTCCCTCCGCCGATTACCACCGCCACCTGTACTCCCAATTCTGTAATGTGTTTGATATCCTGCGCATACTGGGTAAGGACAGCAGAATCCATTCCGAAATTCTTATCGCCCATGAGCGACTCTCCTGAAAGCTTCAATAAAATCCGTTTGTACCGGGGCAGCATAGTCTTCGTTTTTCCAAAATTACCGGACGAAGATAGTTATAATCGGGTTTAAGCAGAAGGGGCACTCTGTAAATCAGGCATTCTCATAAATTCTTTCAATGGCCTCCTTGTATTTTTCCATAATCACCTTACGCTTAAGCTTCAGCGTAGGGGTCAGCTCTCCTCCGTCAATCGTCCATTCATTCGGTAATAATTCAAACTTCTTAATCTGT
>Ga0315902_10001167_pt1 | contig 42679 bp, 40 predicted proteins | sample LakEriMetagenome_9_FD_203523 | JGI IMG/M metagenome (GOLD analysis project Ga0315902, IMG submission 203523) | Freshwater fungal communities from buoy surface, Lake Erie, Ohio, United States - Buoy 12 MA117 | ecosystem: Environmental > Aquatic > Freshwater > Lake > Lake biofilm | place: USA...
CGCTCACATCACGGGTGATGGATGGATTGTCGCTTTTTCTTGCAATCTTATCAATCTCATCGATATATACAATTCCTGATTCTGCTGCTTCCACATCATAGTTGCAGACCTGCAACAAACGGGTGAGAATGCTTTCCACATCTTCACCAACATAACCGGCTTCTGTAAATACGGTGGCATCAACAATGGCAAATGGCACATTGAGTAGTTTGGCAATGGTTTTGGCCAGGAGGGTTTTACCGGTGCCGGTTTCTCCCACCATGATCACATTGCTTTTCTCGATTTCGATTTCATCAGCGGTATCACCAGCTTTTTTATTTTTTGCTGAGGCCTTGCCTTGATTTAATCTTTTGTAATGGTTGTAAACAGCAACCGAGAGGATCTTTTTGGCTTCATCCTGTCCGATCACATATTCATCAAGATGGGATTTGAGCTCAATGGGCTTTTTTACCGAGAGCTTATAACCTGATTTGTTCTCCTGTTTTGCTGTTACTTCCTGCTGTACAATCTCACGGGCATGTTCTACACAAGCTTCGCAGATATGGCCATCCTGACCGGCGATGAGGATCTTCACTTCATCTCTTTGCCTTCCGCAGAAAGAGCAATGTAAGGTTGATTTGGCCATTGGCTTTTTGGGGTTTCGTTAAAGCGAAGATACTACACCATCCACGATACCATATTTTACAGACTCTTCTGCATTCATCCAGTAATCACGGTCAAAATCTTTCATTACTTTTTCAAATGTTTGTCCGCAGTTATCTGCCAGGATTTTTGCTCCCAGTGCTTTGATTTTTCTGATTTGTTCAGCCATGATCTCCAGATCGGCTGAAGTTCCCTGTCCGCCCCCTGAAGGCTGATGAATCATGACTTCTCCATGTGGGAATATGAATCGTTTTCCTTTTTTACCGCCACTCAAAAGAATTGAACCCATAGAAGCAGCCATTCCCATGCAGATGGTAGAAACGGGGGATTTGATCATTTGCATGGTATCATAGATGACCATGCCGCTGGTAACCACGCCACCCGGACTGTTGATGTAAAATTTGATCTCTTTGCCAGGGTCTACAGCATCCAGGAACATCAACCTTGCGGTGATGTCTTTGGCAGATTTGTCGTCTACCACTCCCCAGAGAAAAATCTTGCGTTGTTCAATGAATTTCTTGTCAAATCTTGCACCCGAAACCATGTTCTCCATCACATTGTCCTTTTCTGCAGGCTCATTCTCTTCATCCATTCTGAATGGGGAAATATTTTGCGTTTTCATACTTTTCTAATTAAGCTTTCTTCTTTTTAGGATTCAGGAGCAATACTTCATCTACCAGTCCATATTCTTTGGCTTCCTGAGCAGTCATCCAAAAATCACGATCAAAATCCATTGCTATTTTCTCTGCATCCTGACCGCTATGCTGAGATACCACTTCATACAACTCCTGCTTGAGTTTCTTAACCTGTGAAACGGTGATTTCAATATCACTTGCCTGTCCGCCTGCTCCGGCAGAAGGCTGGTGCATCATGATGCGGGAATGTTTCAGTGCCGTGCGCTTTCCAGCTGTTCCGGCGCACATGAGTACTGCTGCCATACTGGCTGCTACTCCTATGCAAATGGTAGAAACATCCGGGGTTACATACTGCATGGTGTCGTATACGCCGAGGCCTGAGTATACAGAACCGCCGGGACTGTTGATGTACATCTGTATATCGCGGGTTCTATCAGTGCTGTCGAGGAACAGCAATTGTGCTGTGATGATATTGGCTACCTCATCGGTGATGGGATAACCCAAAAAGATGATCCTGTCCATCATCAGCCTGCTGTACACATCCATGACGGCTATGTTCATGGGTCTCTCTTCAATGATGTTGGGAGTAAGGTTGGTCACCATGTGGTTGGTGTATCCATGCAGGGTATTGCTGGAAATTCCCCTGTCCTTTATCGCAAATTTTTCAAATTCCTTTCCAAGATTCATGGTCTGCTGCTTTGTTGTGGCAAATTAATACAAATACTGACCAAATACTATGCCCAGGGGAAAAGCAGACAAAATGTCTATTCTAATGTTTATGCTTTCCCTGCAATTCCGCAAATTCTGCTGCAGTTACTTTGTTTTCAACAGGTTTTGCCTGTGATCCTGCCCATGCCAGTACTTTTGAACTGAAAACACGCTGGTAGGCACTTTCCACCTGTTGCTTGTCGCTCATCATGCGCTCAACATAACTATCGAGCCAGTCATAATTGCCACCCAGGTTCATGGATCCGAAATATCCCATCAGTTGCTGTCGCATGCTGTCTACGATCTCTTCGCGGCTCACCTGAACGGAATGCTGTGTTCCGATTTCGTTGCTGACCAAGGTCCACCTCAACTGATTGAGGAAAGCTGGGAAGTCCTGCTCCACCTGTTCTTCGGTTTGTTCTTTTTCACCACCCTTGAGCAGCCACTTTTTCAGGAAGGCCTCGGGGAAGCTCATTTTGGTGTCTTCAGAAAGCATGTGGAAGAGTTCATGCTCGAGCAGGTGTTGTGCCTGATGCTTCCAATAAGCTTCGATCTGTGATTTTATCTCAGTTCTGAAAACATCTTCAGCAGTGATCTCTTTTCCGGGGAGAGCTTCTTTGAAGAATTCTTCATTCAATTCTCTCTTTTCTACAAATGCGATCTTGGTGATGGTCATCAGATAGTGTTTGGCCAGATCCTCTGCATTGTCTTTGTCGAGGCCAAGATCACCTGCGATCCACTCTCTTTCCTTGTCTTCGAAAGCGGAAGAAATCTGCAATACCACTGATTCATCTTTTTTCTTACCCAGCAATTGCTTTTGTATGGTTGCGCTGAAATATTTCAGGAGCAGTGAGTTGTCTTTTTTCTCAGCGCCTTCAACTGCATTTCCTTCAGCATCTGCAGGCTGGAAGGAAACATTCAAAACATCTTCCTCGTTGCTGATGGATTCAGGCTCTGTCATTTTTCCGAGGCGGCGGCTGATCCTGTCGATCTCCTCATTCACCATTTCCTCTGTGGTTTCAACAAGGTGCAAGGTGGTTTTTGCAGCGCCAAGATCCGGGATGCTGAATTCCGGACGAAGTCCGATTTCAAATGAAAAGGTATAATCCTTGGGTTCATTCATGTTGAATCCGGCAGGATCGTTGTTGTCTTCTGGAAGAGGCTGTCCCAAGTAAGATATATTTTCCTTTTGCAGATACTGCATCAGTTCACTTTCAATGCTGCGCAACACCTCTTCGGTGAAAACAGATGCGCCATACATTTTCTTTACGATGCCTGCAGGCACCATTCCCTTTCTGAAACCAGGTATGTTGGCCGACTTTGCATATTTTTTCAGAGAGGATTCAAATCCGGGATTGTAATCTGCTGGATGAACGGTTACGTTGATTCTTTCGTGAAGCGGAGCAATGGTCTCCCTGGTGATTGTTGCCATAATGTTTTTTTAAGGAAAAGAGTCCAGTGCGGGTGGAGGGACTCGAACCCCCAAGCCTCGCGGCACCAGATCCTAAGTCTGGCGTGTCTACCAATTTCACCACACCCGCATTTGCAAATCCCTGAGGGATGGACTCTTTTCAAATTGGGCAGCAAAGGTAGCGGTTTCAGGGGAATAATAAAGGAAATCAAGCCCTTTTTCAGTAAATTTGAAACAATGGAGATGATGGAAAAAGAATTGGTTTTGTCCTTGTATGACCTGACAGAAGAACAGGAAAACAAGGAGATCGTTAGGCGATACCGTTCACTCTTGCGCGTGCTGAAACCCAAGCTGAAAACAGGGGACAAGCAGTTGATCAGAACAGCCTTTGAAATGGCAGTAGAGGCACACAAGACCATGCGCAGGAAGAGTGGAGAACCCTATATTTTTCATCCGCTTTCGGTGGCCATGATCTGTGTGGAAGAGATTGGACTTGGCGTGAGGTCAACCATCTGCGCTTTGTTACACGATACCGTAGAGGATACTGATATCACCCTTGAAGATATCCAGAGAGAATTTGGGGCGGAAATCACCAAGATCATTGATGGGCTCACCAAGATTGCAACGGTGGTCGACAACAATACCAGTCAGCAGGCCGAGAACTTCAAGAAGATCCTGTTAACATTGACAGATGATCCGCGTGTGATCCTGATCAAGCTGGCCGACAGATTGCACAACATGCGTACGCTCGACAGCATGAAGCGGGAGAAGCAGCTGAAGGTTTCTTCAGAAACAGTGTACGTATATGCTCCCCTTGCCCACAGGATGGGTCTGTACATGCTCAAAACTGAGCTGGAAGACCTGGCCATGAAATACCTTGAGCCTGACATCTATCGGGGCATCGCCAAAAAACTTGCAGAAACAAAGCGTGAAAGATCTCGTTACATCAATGAATTCATCAAACCGGTGAAAGAAAAGCTTGACAAAGCCGGTTTTGAATATGAGATCCACGGCAGACCCAAATCCATCCATTCCATCTGGAACAAGATGAAAAAAAAGAATGTGGAGTTTGAAGAGGTTTATGATCTTTTTGCCATCCGCATCATTGTGAATGCACCGCAGGAAACTGAAAAAGAGGCCTGCTGGAAGATCTATTCCTTCGTAACTGATATGTACAATCCTGCTCCGGAGAGGTTGCGCGATTGGCTGAGCAATCCCAAGTCCAATGGCTATGAGGCTTTGCATACCACGGTAATGGGCCCGCAAGGGAAGTGGGTGGAAGTTCAGATCCGTTCAAGAAGAATGAATGAGATTGCCGAGAAGGGACTGGCTGCGCACTGGAAATACAAGGAAGGGGGGGAAGAGGAAGATCGCTTTGATCAATGGTTCTCCCAGATCAGAGAGGCCTTGGGTGGTGATGACATTAGCTCTATTGATTTTCTTCAGGATTTCAAGACCTCATTTTTGGCAGAAGAGATCTATGTCTATACTCCCAAAGGCGATGTTAAGATGTTGCCGGTTGGTTCCACTGCCTTGGATTTTGCTTTTTCCATTCACTCTGCTATTGGCTCGAAGTGCATAGGCGCCAAGGTCAACCATAAATTGGTTCCCATTGGGCATAAACTGAGGAGTGGTGATCAGATCGAGATCATTACATCCAACAAACAAAAGCCAACAGACGACTGGTTATCGCTCACCGTAACCGCCAAAGCCAAGAATAGGATCAAGGATGTGCTGAAGGATGAAAAAAGAAAAGTGGGGGAAGAAGGTAAAGTTGCACTCGAAAAAAAGTTGCAGACCATCGGAGCAAAGTTGTCGCAGCACAATCTGGATGAGTTGGTGTCCCACTTCAAAATGCCATCATCTTTGGATCTGTATTACAGGATTGCAGTCAAGCAGATCGACCTCAGTGAATTGAAAGATTTTGAGGTGAGGGCAGATAAACTTGAACTCCGCAGGATCAGAAAAGACGAGCTGGAGAAAGCGGAGGCGCTTCTCCAAAAAACTGATATCAAAAAAGATACTGAGCTCATTATTTTCGGTGAGAGCAGTGATCGTGTTGCTTACACTTTAGGGAATTGCTGCAAGCCCATTCCGGGGGATGACGTTTTTGGATTTGTTACCACCGGCAAAGGGCTGGTGATACACCGAACCAACTGTCCCAATGCCACCAGGTTACTTTCCAGTCACGGGCACAGGGTGGTCAAAACCAAATGGGCAAAGAACAAGGAGATCTCCTTCCTCACGGGACTTAAGCTTACCGGATTGGATGATGTGGGTGTTATCCATAAGATCACCAACCTGATATCGGGAGAGCTGAAGATCAACATCAGTGCCATAACGGTTGAGGCGAAGGAAGGGATCTTTGAAGGAAACATAAAATTCTTTGTGCACGATAAAGAAGAACTGGATCATTTGTTCATGAAATTAAGGGAATTACCAGGTATCCAATCGGTGCAACGATACGATTTGGATGCGTGAAGATTTATTTTTCAGCCATAAGGTCCATTCGATTATTTTTGCAACTTACCACTAAGCAATATTATGGTTGACGTTCTCTTAGGCCTCCAATGGGGTGATGAAGGAAAAGGAAAGATAGTAGATTACTTTGCTCCGCACTATGACATCATTGCCAGGTTTCAGGGAGGTCCCAATGCAGGGCATACCCTTTATGTGAATGGCGATAAAATAGTGTTGCACCAGATTCCTTCCGGCATCTTTCATGAAAACACCACCAACCTTATTGGTAACGGTGTTGTGCTGGATGCAGTGACATTGAAAAAGGAATACGATAAGGTGGCCGCTTTTGGAGTGGATGGCAGGAAAAACCTTTTTATTGCTGAGAAAACCCACCTCATTCTTCCTACCCATCGGGCTTTGGACAAAGCCTCTGAAATTTCAAAAGGGAATGATAAGATCGGATCTACGCTGAAAGGGATTGGCCCAGCATACATGGACAAGACCGGCAGAAATGGTTTGCGTGTTGGAGACTTGCTGGATAAGAATTTCACCAGCCAGTATATCAAACTCAGGTTGAAACACCAGCGCATGCTCGATTCTTTTGGATTCAATGAAGATATCAGTGCATGGGAAGATGAATTCTTCGAGGCAATTGAATTTCTGCGTACCCTGAACATAGTCAATGGCGAGTATTTCATCAATGAAAAGATCAGAGAAGGCAAGAAAGTTCTGGCCGAGGGTGCTCAGGGCAGCATGCTGGATGTTGACTTTGGTACCTTCCCTTTTGTAACCTCTTCCAATACCATATCTGCCGGAGTATGCACTGGACTGGGTGTGGCACCGCAAAAGATCAAGGAAGTTATTGGTGTTACCAAGGCCTATTGTACTAGGGTTGGTAGCGGACCTTTCCCTACCGAGTTGCATGATGATACTGGCGAGCGGTTGAGGAAGATAGGAAATGAATTTGGTGCAACAACCGGCAGGCCCCGTCGCTGCGGATGGATTGACCTAGTGGCATTGGATTTTGCCTGTATGATAAATGGTGTTACCCAACTGGTGATGACCAAATCAGATGTACTCGATGCGTTTGAGTCTCTTTCAGTATGCACTTCCTACAAAATAGATGGTAAGGAATCCCAGAAGGTTCCCTATCAGATCTGTAAGGCGCCAATAGAACCCCAATACCAGACATTCAATGGCTGGATGACGGATATCACGAGGATCACCAACCATGATCAGCTCCCACAAATGATGAAAGATTATATTCAATTTATCAATGATCATCTGGGCGTACCGGTCAGTTATATCTCCAACGGACCGGGGAGGGATCAGATCATCAAAGCATAATCCTGAATAACCTTCGAAAAAATTATTTCGAAATATTTGGTGAAATAAAAAACTCTCAGAAATTTTACGGAGTAAATCTCATGCACATATGGCAAAGTCAGTGAAGGAAAAAAAATCAACCACCCCAGCGGTGCCAGAAGCATCTGATGCTAAGCCCAAGAAATCTGCTTCCAAATCTAAGCGTGATGAGGAGGATGAGGATCTTGAGCAGGATGATGATGCTCCAGCAAAACGTTCAGGACGAACTTCCGGAGAAGAAGATGATGAAGTTGAAGTAGATGACGATTGGGAGAAAGTTGATGATGATGAAAACTGGGATCCTGACTTTGAAGAATTTGATATTCCCAAATCTAACGGGAAAAAGTCTGGGGGTAAAAAGTCATCTGATGATGATGATTTTTCTGTTGATGATGATTTCAAAGACCTCGGCTATTTTGAAGACGGAGGTGGCTTTGATGATGATGATGATTTCTGATCCCTTCCTTTTTTTATTGGTTTCATAACGGGCTCAGGCATATTTACCGGTGCAGGAAATCCTGTATCATTGGTAAGTCCGCCCTGCAAGATCACCATCAGAGATTCCTGGGCAATCTGACTTTTTCGTAACCTCAACAATTCCATCTTGTCTTTTGGGATCCGCAGCGTATAGTTTTCCAAACCCACTTTTTCATTGAACCCGGGGTTCCATTTGGTAAAGAGAGCAATATCCATTGCTAGGTATTTGGCGATCACCAGGTCTATATACTTACCGGTAAGTACCATTGTATCACTCATGGCCATCTCTTCAGCTGAAATATTCGAACTCTCTTTTTTTATTTTCAGTCCAGTTGTCTCACTCCCATTTCTTTCAAAGATGTAATGTGTTGCAATGAACTTTTTTACATGATTTCTAGACTCGGCAGGCAGCTCGTTCTGTATGTTCCAGAAATCACGGGATTTCTTTTTTGTGATCACATTGTCAACCCGGGCAGGTCCTCCGTTATATGCAGCCACAACCAGCAACCAGTCGCCCAGTTTTTTGTAGAGTTCTGTGAGGTAGGCAGCAGCAGCATGGGTGCTTTTGTTCAGGTCAGTTCTTTCATCAACAGTTGGTGATACGGTCAGTCCCAGATCGCGCGCTGTTCCGGGCATCAGTTGCCAGGGACCAACAGCACCGGCAGAAGAGATGGCATTGGCCTTGAGATCAGATTCAATGACGGCAAGATATTTCAGTGACGACGGTAATTGGTATCTCTTGAGAATGCTTTCTATCAACCTAAAATATGGCGTTCCCCATTCCTTCATTCGCATCAATCTATCTTCATGAACTTCCAGATAATCTTTTACAAAGCCGATTGCCCTGGGATTGAGTTCATCCCATTGAATGGCAGCAGGTTTAACAACATCGGTAGTCGTTTGTGCAACAGAATCGTTTGTTGGCAGAAAACTGAAAAAAACAAAAATGGCAAGTATGTAATTTGTTCTGAGCATCAGCTTGCATGCATTACCTGATGAGCAAATTGAAGCAATCGGGTTTCTTCCAATCTGTCTGACATTGCCTGCAGACCAAAGGGCATTCCATTGCTGTGTTTGAAGAGCGGCAAGGAGATTCCCGCGATTCCGGCAAGATTGGCGTAAACTGTATAGAGGTCACCCAGGAACATTTCAACAGCATCATTGCTTTTTTCTCCAAACCTGAATGCTGTTGAAGGTGCTGTGGGCATGAGGATCAGATCATGATCCTTAAAAATATTCTTGGTGCCTTCTGCGATGAGTTGTCGCACTTTTTGTGCCTTTCCAAAATAAGCATCGTAATATCCGGTGCTCAGTACAAAAGTGCCCAGCATGATCCTCTTTTTTACTTCTTTGCCAAATCCTTTAGACCTGGTCTTTTTGTAGAGGTTGTTGAGGTCATCTACTTTTTCTTTGGTCCGGTATCCATATTTTACCCCATCATAGCGCGAAAGATTGGATGAGGCTTCTGCTGTAGTCAGCACATAGTACGCCGGAACGATGTGATCAAGCCAATTGAAATCAACAGGCTCCACAGTATGTCCATCTGCCTTTAACTTTTTCAGAAATTCCGAAATAGAAGATCGTATTTCAGGGTCAAGGGAAGGATGTTCCAGGCTTTGAGGGAAATAGGCAATCCGAAATTTTTTATCCGTCTCCAAAAGGCTAGAGTAAGGAGGCACATCAGCAGAAGATGCGGTGCTGTCAAATGCATCGGCACCTGCAATGACTTCCAGTGTCAGGGCGAGATCTGGGATGTTTTTCGAGAAGACACCAATCTGATCAAAGGAAGAGGCATAAGCCAACAGGCCATATCTTGAAATTCTTCCGTATCCGGGCTTCATGCCAATGATACCGCAAAAATCTGCCGGTTGTCTAACAGAGCCGCCGGTATCAGATCCCAGGCTTACCATGCAGAGATCGGCCTGAACAGCAACGGCAGATCCTCCTGAAGATCCTCCCGGTACTCGGGATTCATCTATTGCATTGAGAACCCGGCCATGAATGGAGTGTTCATTGGATGAGCCCATGGCAAATTCATCGCAATTGAGGTTACCAATGATGATGGCATCTTCATCCAGCAGTTGCTGAACAGCAGTGGCGTTGTAAATGGCTGTATACCCTTTCAGGATGGCAGAGGATGCAGCTACATGGTGGTCTTTGAAGCAGAGCACATCCTTGATGCCGATAACCACTCCGAAGAGTTTACCCCATGTTTCGGGTTGGTTCAATCGAGTATCCAGCGCTGCAGCTCTTTTGAGAGCTTCGAGTTCAAAAACTTCTACAAAGGCATTCAGATGTGATCGGCTGCGGATAGCACTGATGTAGGATGATACGACTTCAGTGCAGCTGAGCTCTCCGCACGACAACTTGATTCGGAGATCCGATATGGAATGATGAATGTACAAATGGAGTTACTGCTGATCAGTGGGCTTGCTTGTCCTTTTCGGCCATGCCCTCTTCGATTTCCTTTTTCACATTCGATTTGGCATCATTGAACTCACGGATACCTTTGCCAAGACCTTTCATGAATTCAGGAATTTTACGGCCTCCGAAAAGGATCAATACGGCAAGTATGATGAAGATCCACTCAGAACCACCTGGCATAGCCAGCAAAAATGCACTATTGGATAACATAATCTGTATTTTGATGGAAGACAAATCTAATGTTTTTTTTGTTCCAAAGGGTTGGGTATGGGAATAAAAAATCCCGCACGAGGCGGGATTAACAAAATTTTTGTTTGAGGATTTATTTAACCCTTTTTTCCTTGATCCTGGCGCTTTTACCGCTTCTGGTCCTCAGGAAGTAAAGTTTAGCCCTGCGCACCTTACCGGTCTTGTTCAGGGTAATGGATTCAATATTAGGAGAAGATACGGGGAAAGTACGCTCTACCCCTATGCCGTCAGAAATCTTTCTTACGGTGAAAGTGGCGGTTGCACCTTGTCCCTGACGCTTGATCACATCGCCCTTAAAGCTCTGGATCCTCTCTTTGTTTCCTTCAATGATTTTATAGTTCACAGTAACATTGTCACCGGCTTTGAAAGCTGGGAACTTGTTCACCTGGGTCAGTTGTTCGTGTACGAAGGCAATGGCTTGATTCATAACCAAAAATTTGGAGGGCAAAAGTAAGGGATTTTGCCGGGTTTACAAAATTAGTTGAGTCTTTTTGGGTTATCGGGCAACGTTTACCGTACGCTTCTCCCGGATGACCGTAACCTTGATCTGACCAGGGTAGGTCATCTCCGTCTGGATCTTCTGGGCCATTTCAAAGCTGAGTTTTTCACTGTCGCCGTCTGTTACCTTATCGGCTTCAACGATTACCCTAAGTTCCCTTCCGGCCTGGATGGCATAGGCCTTCTCCACGCCATTGTAGGTCATGGCCAGGTTCTCCAGGTCTTTGATACGTTGGATATACTGTTGCATGATCTCCCTTCTGGCTCCCGGTCTGGCACCACTGATGGCGTCACAGGCCTGGATGATCGGGGATATCACATACTGCATTTCACATTCATCGTGGTGGGCAGCAATGGCATTCACAACCGCAGGATTCTCACCATATTTTTCTGCAAGCTTACCACCCAGCAAGGCATGGCTCAATTCTGTTTCTTCATCCGGAACTTTACCGATGTCATGCAGAAGACCGGCACGTTTGGCCAGTTTGGGGTTCATACCCAACTCTGCAGCCATGATTCCGCAAAGGTTAGCCACCTCACGGCTGTGCATGAGCAGGTTTTGTCCGTAAGACGATCTGAACCTCATTTTTCCTACAACCCTCACCAATTCCTTATGCAGTCCGTGGATTCCCAGTTCAATGATGGTTCTTTCACCAATTTCCATTACCTGTTCTTCCAGTTGCTTTCTTGTTTTTTCAACCACTTCTTCAATACGGGCTGGATGGATCCTTCCGTCGCTCACCAGGCGTTGCAGGGCCAGACGGGCAATTTCCCTGCGAAGGGGATCGAAGGAGGAGAGCACAATGGCTTCCGGGGTATCATCCACCACAAGGTCAACCCCGGTGGCAGCTTCAATGGCACGGATGTTGCGGCCTTCGCGACCGATGATCTGGCCCTTGATCTCATCACTTTCCAGCTGAAATACAGTAACAGTATTTTCAATGGTCTGTTCTGCGGCTGTTCTTTGGATACTTTGGATAATGAGCTTGCGTGCTTCCTTGTTGGCTTTTTGACGGGCCTCTTCGATGATCTCCTGTTGAAGGGAAAGAGCACGGGTCTGTGCTTCCTGCTTCAGGCTTTCGATCAACTGAGCCTTGGCATCTTCGGCGCTTAATCCGGCAATTTTTTCAAGCTTACGGATATGCTCTTCCTGGTGTTTCTCCAGTTCAGATCTTTTTTGGTTGACGATCTCTATCTGGCGGTTCAGGTGTTCCTTGATGGTGTCATTTTCCTTTACCTGCTTATCAAGGTTCTCCATCTTCTGGTTGATGGACTGTTCCTTTTGCTTGATCCTGTTTTCGGCATCATTGATCTTTTTGTTCTTTTCAAGGGAATCCCTGTCGTGATCGGCCTTGAGTTGAACATACTTCTCTTTGGCTTCGAGTAATTTTTCCTTTTTCAGGTTTTCTGCCTTGAATTGGGCATCTGCGAGGATCTGATCTGCCTGTTTTTGTGCTTCTTCTACCTTGGCCTGACTATTTTTTGCAAAAATGAGTTTACCCAGTCCGAGTCCAGCCAATGCGGCTACTATCCCGGTGATGATGGGTATGATGAGTTGCGATTCCATGAATAATTGTTTTGTTCTGTTTCATAATCAATCCCTTCGAAATAAAATTCATACGGGGCAATAGTGACGAAGGTAACAATAAATGGAGATAAATCGCTGATAAAATGGCAGAAATCAGTCGGCAAGGCCCTTGTCCAATTGTGCCTCCAGCTTTTCCAGGAAGGGGAGAATCTCTTTAAAATCCGGTTCTGAAGTAGCAGTTTTCTTATCGGTTACAATCGACAAAAGAACCATGGCCAGATAATCCTGCATGTCTTTTCCCCCGTATTGTAGTTTAAACCCTGCTATCTGGTCGTTTAGTTTTTTGGCCATCTCCCGTATGGCCTCCTCTTCCCCGGCTTCAATCTTGATCCGGTAGGTTCTGTCTCCGATCAACAAAGAAATTGGTATCAAATTTTGCATTTTGATATAAAGTTTCTATTTTTATTCACATTTTATTCACCGTTCCTTGGATTTTTTAGCCTCAAATAACCAAACAACGACTGTAAAACCATGCTGGCAAAACCCAAAGCTCCGGTCTTTATCGACAACCTCACCATAGAGGTTGAAGATGCCCGCTATCCTGAAATACAGGTTTTGCTGCGCAGTGAAGATGGTAAAATTTGTTGTAAAACGGAAAAAAAGATCAACCATTCAAAAGACTCTTTTTGCTGGGAAGGTCTCAATGATCTTCCCTACGGGATATATACGTTGGAATGTACCCAGGGTGAAGACACCATCTCTGTTAGAATGGTGAAACGCATCTAATCCTGATCACCCAGCAGCGCAATACACTTATCGATTTCTTTGATGTACTCGTTTATCCTCTTTTCCAGGGAAGCTTTCGAAGAGTTCGCTTCTGCGTTATGATGAACATCTGCCAGTTCAAGTTTCAAGGTCAGTTGTTGAAGTTTTAGTTTGTGCGCCTCCAGGTCCATGGATTTTTCTTCCAGGTCTCTCCTCAGTTTTTCATTTTCTTTTTTCGTCGCTTTCAGTTTGGAAAGCAACAAGCCAAGTTTTTCTTCTATACTGCCGATATGTTCCTTTAGGGCGTTCATTTTCTGATCTCTGCCTGAAGTTTAGATTCAAAAACTGCGGTAATTCTATTCATCATGGCATCCACTTCTTCATCTTTCATGGTCTTTTGCTCATCTTGAAAAACGAAGTTCATGGCCATTGATTGTTTGTCCTTGCCCAGCTTATCGCTTTTGAAGATATCAAATAACCTGTAATTTTTAAGTTGGGGGATGGAAAGCGATTTCAGTTCTTTTTCTATTTCATGATAGGTAAGACTTTTGGCCGCCACAAAAGAAAGGTCTCTTTGTACCATGGGGAATTTTGAGATCTCCCTGTAACGGATGCTCCTTTTTCCAGCAGCTTCCAGCCAAACCATCCAATTGATATCTGCATGCCAAACGGAAGTTCGTATGTCGTATTTCTTCAACACTTCATCTGCTGGTTTCCCGATGGTTACCAGGACATGTTTTTTCCAGCTGCCTTCCAAAATGTATTCGTAACGATGGTGTGTTGATTGTTGGAAGGTAATTCCTGATATGCCGGATTGAAAGGCCAGTTTTTCTATTGCACCTTTCAAAAAGTAGAGATCGGCAGTTTCCTCTTTTTTGTTCCAGCTGCCATTGGCTGCCAAGCCTGCAGTGAAAAGTGCCAGATGGTCTTCCTCAACATACTTGCCTTCTGTTTTTGAATACGTTTTACCAAACTCAAACAAAAGCAGATCGTCGTTTCTGTGGTTCAAGTTGTGTGCAACAGTTTGCAGACCCGTTTCCAACATGGTCAGCCTCAACGTATCGAGCTCAGAACTGAGGTTGTTCAGCATCTTCACGGCTCGCTTTATTTCTTCATCATCATAATAAGCGGAATGGGTGATGGAATTGTTCAGCATCTCATTGAAGCCCATGCCGGTCAGGATTCCGGATAGTTTTTCTCTCAGCGGATAATCTTCGTTACCAGAAGAAACGGATGGGGAGATGGTGATCTTACTCGGAATTTCAATATTATCAAAACCATCGATCCGCATGATCTCTTCCACCAGATCAGCTGGTATGCTTACATCTGTTTTGTGTGTGGGGGTTTCTACCACAATGTGATTGGCAGACTCTTCTTTCAACTCAAAACCCATCCCCAAGAGAATTTTCCTGATCGTTTCGGGCGAATATTCCTTTCCACTCATTTTGCGTACATAACCATATTCCAGTTTGATCAGAGGCTGTATTCTTTGCACGGGATAAACATCCACCAGATCGTGCTGCACTTTTCCTCCGGCATGGTCACAAATCAATCCCACAGCTTTTTTCAAAACATTCAGTGTTTGTCCGATATCAACACTTTTTTCAAAGTGCATGGCGGCATCTGTTCTGAGCTGATGACGGAATGAACTTTTTCTGATGGATACCGGATGGAACCAGGCGCTTTCCAGAAAAATATTTTTTGTAGCCTCCGTTACACCGCTGCCTGAACCTCCGAAAACACCGCCAATACACATGGGATGACTATCGCCGTCACAGATCATCAGATCACCTTCGTTCAGCTTTCTCTCTTTTTCATCGAGTCCGAGAAAGAGGGTGCCGGATGCCAGGTTTTTCACCCTTATCGTTTTGCCTTTGATCATATCGGCGTCAAATGCATGCAATGGCTGCCCTGTGTCGTGTAATATATAATTGGTGATGTCAACAATATTATTGATCGGTCTCTGTCCAATCGCCTTCAGTCGCTGCTGCATCCATTTGGGTGCTGCGCTGATGGATACATTTTCGATCAGCATGCCTGTGTAACGCGGACAATCATGGGTATTTTCAATGATGACCTCAATTGGGCATGAATTACCTGCAGCTATAAATTCTTTTTTTTCTTTTGAGACAGGCACAAGGCTCTTGCCTTCATGATGGTTCAACCAGGTGCATACATCACGGGCTACACCCCAATGACTCATGGCATCACTTCTATTTGGGGTAAGTCCAATGGAGATCACATTATCATCATAGGGTTCGAAAAGACTAGCAACAGGAATCCCTACTGCCGTGGTTCCTTCAAGTATACGTATTCCGCTATGATCTGTCCCCAATCCCACCTCATCATCTGCGCAGATCATACCCTGACTTTCCACACCCCTGATCTTGGCCGCTTTCATCGTTACGGGTTCTCCAGAAACCGGAAAGATTGTGGTTCCAATAGGTGCAACGATCACTTTTTGTCCGGCTGCCACATTGGGTGCGCCGCATACAATTTGAAGGGGGGCTTCACCTCCAATATTCACCGTTGTGACCGATAGCCTATCTGCATTGGGGTGCTTTTCCACGGTCAGTACCTCACCAGTAACCAATCCTGCGAGTCCGCCTTTGATTTCCTGGTATTCATCATACGATTCCACTTCCAGTCCGATGGCGTTGAGGATATTCGCCAGCTTGTCATGGGCGATGGGTTCCGCGAAATAATCCATCAGCCATTTGTACGAAATTGTCATGGGGCAAAGATAATGCATAAGGGGAGAGGGACAAGGGACAAGGGACGAGGGACAAGGGATGAGGGACAAGGGACGAGGGACAAGGGGAGAGGGACAAGGGACGAGGGACGAGGGACAAGGGATGAGGGACAAGGGACGAGGGACGAGGGGGGTGTTGATTACCATTCAAATTCTGTTGATAACCTCCAAAAAATGTGGACACACATGTTCATTGCCTGTGATTATTAATGTTTTTTTAAAATCAGCAGCGCTTGAAGTTTGGGTGTTATATTCGCTGTTGGAGATAGCATTTTCTCCGGTTAAGGCATAAAAAGCGAAAATGGAACAGACGAATCTGAACAGAGACAGGCGGAACAGGAGAAAGACAACAACCGATTTCAATGCCATGGCCTATGGTAAGGTTCCGCCCCAATCCAGAGAACTCGAAGAAGCAGTGCTGGGTGCTGTGATGCTGGAACGTGCAGCTTTTGATATTGTCATCAACATCCTCAAGCCTGAATGTTTTTATGTTGAGGCTCATCAACACATCTTCAGGTCGATGGTCAGACTCAATACTGACAGCAAACCGATCGATTTGCTCACTGTAGTGGAAGAGCTGAAAGCCATGGAGATGCTGGATCAGGTAGGAGGACCATATTATATTTCCAAACTCACCAATGCAGTTGTTTCTGCTGCCAACATCGAGGCACATGCCCGTATTGTGCAGGAGAAATTTATTCAACGCGAACTCATTCGCATCAGCAGCGAGATCATCACAGATGCTTATGATGATTCTACGGATGTATTTGATTTGCTCGACAGTGCAGAACAAAAGCTATTTGAGATCGCCAACGATCAATTGAAAAAAGAATTTGATACGCTGGGCAAAAGTGTGATGGATGCCCTCAATCGTATTGATGAGATGAGGGCAAAGAACGAAGACATTACCGGTGTTCCTTCCGGCTTTCCTACACTCGACAAAGTGACCTATGGCTGGCAGAAATCAGATTTGATCATCCTGGCTGCTCGTCCATCAGTTGGTAAAACTGCATTTGCCCTTAACCTGGCAAGAAATGCTGCCATGCACCCAACCAAGCCCACCTCTGTTGCGGTTTTCAGCCTGGAGATGAGTTCAGGTCAGCTGGTGCAACGTATACTCTCGGCCGAAAGTGAAATATGGCTCGAAAAAATTTCGAGAGGAAGAATGGAAGATCATGAGATGCAGCAGTTGTATAAAAAAGGCATTGAGCCCCTCGCCAATGCCAAAATGTTCATCGATGATTCTGCGGCACTGAATATTTTTGAATTGCGGGCCAAATGCCGCAGACTGAAAAGTTTGCATAATGTTGGACTGATCATCATCGACTATCTGCAGTTGATGAGTGGTTCAAGTGAGAACAGGAACTCCAACCGTGAGCAGGAGATCTCCACGATTTCAAGAAATCTCAAACAGCTAGCAAAAGAATTGCAGGTGCCAATCATTGCACTCAGCCAGTTGAGTCGTGAAGTAGAAAAGAGAAAAGAGAACCAGAAGATTCCCCAATTGTCTGATCTCCGCGAATCCGGTGCCATCGAACAGGATGCAGATATGGTTATGTTCCTATACAGACCGGATTATTATGATCTCACCACCAATGAGCATGGTGAGGACACCAAGGGAGATGTGTATGTGAAGATCGCCAAGCACCGTAACGGTTCTCTCGAAACCATCAGGCTCAAGGCCAAATTGTATATCCAGAAGTTTGAAGAACATGAAAGTGTTGATCCCTTCAACCGGCCACCATCACTTCCTGAGGGAGGTAGCTGGAGACCACTTTCTGATGATGATGGCGCCAAGCTATTCATCCAGAAAGGAAGTCGTATGAATGATGGTACAGGTGGTGATATGGAAGATACTCCCTTCTAGTTGAATATTTCTTCTCATGAATGCTCTTCCTCTCTTTTATCAGGAAAACCTAAACTCACCTGAAGTTATATTGATCACCTCGGAAGAAACGCGTCGCCATGTGGTCACGGTTTTGCGTATGCAAGTTGGTGAACGAATATTGCTGACAGATGGCAAGGGACTTGAAGTGGACGCTGAGATTACGAACGCAGATAAAAAAAAGCTTGAAGTAAAGAAGATCAATTCCCGACATCATGATGCTCCTGTTCGAGAAATTGTTCTTGCGATCTCCTTGCTCAAGAATGCTGCCCGCTTTGAGTGGATGCTGGAGAAAGCAACGGAGATAGGCATCACTCAGTTTTATCCTTTGTTGGCAGAGAGAACAGAGCGTCAGCATTTCAGAGCGGATAGGTTTAGACAAATTCTCGTAAGTGCCTCCATGCAATCAGAGCGATTTCATTTCCCCGTTTTACATGAACCTGTTTCATTGTCTACATTGGTTCAAATGGATCTTAAGGGAAATAAATTCATCGCCCATTGTATGGACGGAGAGAAGGAGTCAATTTATGGAAACGAGAAAGACAGCATACTGTTGATAGGCCCCGAAGGTGATTTCTCTCCGGCTGAATTGGCACTGGCTTTGACAAAAGGTTTTCAGCCTGTAACATTAGGGAATACCAGGTTGCGGACGGAGACTGCCGGTATCGTTGGGGCAGTGCTGATGTGCCAATAATTATTCTGTTTCCTTTTTGATTAAGGGTTCGTGCAATTCAACGGGCTTGACTTTTGATTTTCTGATCATGCGCATGTTCAGCAATTCCACACCAAAGGAGAAAGCCATGGCAAAATAGATATATCCTTTTTCGATATGGCTGCCGTGGATCGGCTGAAGACCCTCGAAGAAAAGACTGAACCCCACCATCAGCAGGAAAGCCAGTGCCAGCATTTTCAGGGTCGGATGTTGGTGTATGAATGAAGAAATCTTTTCGGAGAAGAAGAACATGATGATCATGGCGATGACGACGGCGATGATCATTACCTCAACATGTTTGGCCATGCCTACGGCAGTGATGATACTGTCGAAGGAAAAGATCATGTCGATCAGAATGATCTGCGCAATGATGCTGGCGAAGGAGGCCTCTGCCTTATTGCCATCAGTTGATAGATGTTCTTCGCCTTCCAGTTTGCCATGTATTTCCTTTACTGTTTTATAGAGTAGGAATAGACCACCTCCGAAGAGGATCATGTTGCGAAGATTGAATCCATAATGCACTCCACTGATGTCTAATCCAAACAATTCCTTGTTTCCATTGGCCACCAGCCAGCCCAGTGCCATTAATAGTGCAATCCTAACTGTGATGCCCAATAACATCCAGAGTCGGCGTGCTTTGGTTTTGTCTTCCTGTTTCAGTCGACCCATCAGAATGGATACGAAAATTACATTATCGATGCCCAATACGATTTCAAGCAGGGCAAGGGTGATGAGGCTTATGATGGAATTGGCAGTAAGCAGAGAAGTCATGTTGTTCTATTGAGCTTTTTAGAAATTTTTTTAACGATACCCGGACCTTCATAAATGAATCCTGTCCATACTTGCACCAATGCTGCACCAAGATCCAATTTGTCTTTGGCATCATCGCCGGTAAAGATACCGCCACTGGCAATGATGGGAATTTTTCCTTCGGTGTATTCCACCAGTTTTTTGAGCACTACATTCGAAGACTCCTTCAGGGGTAGGCCGCTGAGTCCGCCCATGCCGATGGCATCTGATTTTTGTTTGGAAGGGCTTGATAGTTTTTCTCTTGAGATGGTTGTATTGCTCGAAACCAATCCATCTAATTTTACCGTTGCAGCGATGTGTGCAATGTCTTTGAGTTGACCATCTGTCAGGTCTGGTGCGATCTTAAGCAAAAGTGGTTTCGGGTGTTGTCGTTGCTGGTTGTTTTGCTGGAGTGTCGAAAGTATCTTCAGCAACGAATCTTTTTCCTGCAGTTCTCTTAGTCCGGGTGTATTCGGTGAGCTCACATTGACCACAAAATAATCGACCACGTCAAATAGCTCATTGAAGCAGGTTTCATAATCCTTCCATGCATCCTCGTTGGGGGTAATCTTGTTTTTGCCGATGTTGCCGCCAATGATCATTCTGCTTTTCCCACCGTCCCTCGTCCCTCGTCCCTCGTCCCTTGTCCCTTGTCCCTCGTCCCTTGTCCCTCGTCCCTCACATGTAGTCTTCCATTCTTCCAGTCGTTTTTTGATGTCCTTCACACCATCATTGTTGAATCCCATGCGGTTGATCAGGGCCTGATCGGCTGGCAGACGGAAGAGGCGTGGTTTTTCATTGCCTTCCTGGGGCAGGGGGGTGACGGTGCCTATTTCCACGAATCCAAAACCCAGGGTTTCCAGTTCCCGGAGGTAGTATGCATTTTTGTCAAATCCTGCCCCTAGGCCCACCGGATTCTTAAAAGTGAGTCCGAACAATTCTTTTTTCAATCCGCTGTCCTTTGGCTGATAAGTCAGCCGAATTAAATCTTTGATACCTGGTATAGAACAGGCCATCCTGAGCAGGTTCATTGAAAAGTAATGGGCCTTTTCAGCTTCAAGTAAGAAGAGAAGGTTTCTGATCAGGGAATACATAGCGCAAAGGTAAATCAGAAGGGCCCCTAAAAAATATTTTTTGAAAACTAAAACTTTAGTTTTAATTTAGACTAAATATTTAGTTATGAACAAATCATTGACAAGGGCAGAAGAGCAGATCATGCAGGCCCTGTGGCGTTTAGAAGAGGGTGGGTATTTGAAGGACATTGTTGAAGCCATGCCTGATCCGAAGCCACACCATAACACCGTCGCCACCCTTTTAAAAATCCTCGTGGAAAAGGAAGTCGTGGGCATCAAAACGCCCAACAGGTACAACTTGTATTATCCCTTGCTGACAAGGGATGAATACACTTCGGGTTCTATCGCAGGGATTACCAAAGGTTATTTTGAAGGTTCGTATAAGGAAGTGGTTTCTTTTTTGGTTGATAAAAAGAAACTGACTGTTGAGGACCTTGAACTTTTATTGAAGCAGATTAAAAAGAAAAAATAATTATTTATGCTACCCTTATTCATTTGCATCCTGAAGGCAATCCTGGTATCTGGGATTTTGCTCGGGTATTACTGGATCAGTTTACGCAACACAAGGTTTCATTATTACAATCGCTTTTACCTGGTGGGCACTGTATTGTTAAGTTTGGTCTTGCCTTTGCTTGATCTACAATGGTTTACAATTACGTCACCTGACGCTGAACCTGTGCAACAAGTAGTTCAATACATCTATAATCCACATGCATTGGCTTCAGAGCATACTGCATTGGGCTGGGAGCAAATTTTATCGTTAGTATTGATTACTGTTTCAATAGTCCTTATTTCTTTCTTTTTGTATGGGATATTTAAGTTATACCGCATAAAAGCAAAGGGTAAGATTACCGTGATGGAGCGCTTCGATTTTATTGAAACGGTATTGGACGAGGCGCCATTCTCCTTTTTCAGAAATCTTTTCTGGAGAAAAGACCTTCCGGTTCATGACGAGACTGGACAACGCATGTTAAAACATGAATTGACACATATTGAACAGTATCATTCTTACGACAAGCTCTTTGTTGCCTTTGCTACCTATCTTTTTTGGGTGAATCCATTTTTCTGGCTCATCAAAAAAGAATTGGAAGTGGTGCATGAATTCATCGCAGATGAAGAAGCGGTTGCAGGCGACGATGCCGCAGTGTTGGCAGAAATGTTATTGAAGGCACATTATCATTCAAATAGTTTATCCGTGGGACAATCATTTTTTTATTCATCCATCAAAAGACGCATTATTATGTTGACATCTTCGAAAAAAGTAAGTTACAGTTACGCCAGACGCTTGTTGATTCTGCCCGTAGCCATTGGTGTTCTGGTTCTTTTATCCTTTACCATTAAAGATTCTTTGTCTGATGCACAGAACAAGCAAATGGATCAGGTAGCCATTGAGGCAAGCAACTTGGATACGGTTCCTGCAAAGTACCGCGATCCAAAAACTGGACAAATCAAAGGAAGTTTTCAAATCGATATCGATGGTGAAATGGCTTCTTTTAAAGACATCAAGTCCAAAAAGGAATTGTTCAAACTGCCTTTGAATGAGTTGGCTGGTCTTTCAAATAAGAAGGTCTCAGCAGAAGGATCTCCTTTGTACACTGAGAAAAAAATCATGTTCATATCCGCAGACAGCATGTCTGAAGGAACTACATATATAACTACACCGGACGCCATTCGTTTACGGGGTGGTACAGATGGCTCCAAGATTTCACGGATTATCATCAATGGAAAAGAAATCTCACCCGCTGATCTGGATAAAATTGATCCATCTCTAATTAAAACAATTGATATCCGGGGCGCTGAAAAAGGAGTTACCGTTTCCGGCCAAAAGATTAATGGGATGACATGGTCTGAAGCTACTTCTGCTGATGGGAAAAAGATTGTAACGGTGAAAGTGGATTCGGTGATGTTTGATGGAAAGGCAAAGGTTGCTGTTCCCGCGCAAGGAGACGTTAAATTCACTGAGATTTTAGCTGACACTATCGCATTTAAAGCTATTTCGGACAGTAAAAAGAAAGGAAACGTCAGTACAATCGTCATTAAAACTAATGTTGACGATGTCGCTGAGAAAGCTCAAAAAGACCCCAAAACACTGACTTTCACAACAACGGAAAAGGATGGTAAAAAAACTATCACTTATGTGCAGAAATCAACAGAGAAAACTGAGTTGCCAAAGGACGTACTGTATATTATTGACGGCAAAGAAATGGCATCAGGAAGCATGAACGATGTCAATCCCAATACTATTCAATCAATCAATGTTCTTAAAGGCGAATCTGCGGTTAAGCTGTATGGTGAAAAAGGGAAAAACGGGGTCATAGTGATCACCACCAAGAAAAACTGATTCATGATAGGAATCCATGCCTTTCCAGATATGGAGGTCATGAGTTTTTTGGTTGAAAGCGGCCTTCGGGCCGCTTTTTTATTTTAAGTATGTAAAAAATGAAATACTATATGTAAAGAAAACATTACATTTAGTAAAATAAACTTTATGTTAAAGCAGATTTTGTTGCCCAATCGATTCAAGCTGGTTGGTTGGATTTTGTTGGTTCCCTCCGCAATACTGGGTTTTCTTCTCATGTTGAGTGATTTAGAATCCAAGTTCACGATCAACTCAAAGGTCTTTGCACTGTACGACGATGAAATCCTGGGGGATAAAAGTCATTTTGGCATTATTTCCACTGACATCACCAATACCCTGGTGGGTGTTTTTTTTATTCTGGGCGCCATGATGGTTGGCTTTTCGAAAGAAAAGCAGGAAGATGAATACGTTGCCAACCTCCGCCTGTCTTCATTGATGTGGGCAGTCTGGGTGAATTATGTGTTGCTGCTCTTGTCCTTTATCTTCATTTATGGCATGGGTTTTTTTCATGTGATGATCTATAATATGTTCACCGTTCTGATCATCTTCATCGGTAGGTTCAACATCATTCTTTTGAAAAACAAAATGATTTCCACCGATGAAAAATAGCATAAAAGTGGAGCGGGCCATTCATGATCTCACCCAGGAACAACTGGCACAAAAATTGGGGGTCAGTCGCCAGACCATCCATGCCATTGAAGCCAATAAATACGTCCCTTCCACGGTGTTGGCCCTGAAACTTGCCCGTTTGTTCGGCAAGCAAGTAGGGGAGATTTTTCGGTTGGAAGAAGGAGATTGATTAGGATGTCTTCTTGTAGGATTTCTGCAGTTTGATTCCTGCTCCAAAAATTCTGTCACCCCTGCTATCCCATTGAAATGACAAATTTCCTTTAGTCTCCAATATTTTTGTCTTGAACAGGTGGATGTCTGCGAATACCATGGCTCCAGCAGCAAACGTGTGGGGTCTGATGGAGTTGATAACATAATTTGTTGAATAAAGCGGGCCTGATGTGGTTTGTACAACATCCACATTGAAATTATATTTTTCAGGTCTTGAAGTAGTCTGGTACCTGATCAGGGCAGCAGTTCCTGTTCTGATCTTTCCTTTCAGCATGCTCAGAGAAATTCCAGTAGAAGTTTGAATCCCGGCTGTCATATATTTTAGGGGAGTACTCCTGAACCATGGGTTGATCGCTGTGGGAATGGTAAATCCGGATAACACAGTATTGTGAGTAGTTTCATACCCTGATTGGATGGTGAACAACATATCATTGTGGAACATCATTTTTTTACCAATGCTGATTTGATGATTCAAGCCCAGGATGAAACCATTTAATTTTTGACTTTGGTGATGTGAAAACCCGGTAGTCAAACCGAATGCTCTTTCAGGAAATCTTATTTTTTTGGCTTCCTGGGAGTACAAAGATTGATTGAGCCAGAGCATCATCATGACTGGAAAAATGTATGCTGAAACTTTCGATGGATAGATTGAGCTGATCATCATTTGCTACTTTTTATATTTGGTTTGAAAAGAGAAACCCAGTCCGGTGATCACATCTCCTCTGTTATCGTTCTGGAAGAAAATTTGAAAATCCAGTTTGTTTTTCTTTGTTTCATATAGCAGCAAATCAGCTGTAATGCGGTAACCAATGGAAAAACTATTGGGTTCAGTATCATAGATTCTGTAACTGTATTGGTTGTTTCCTGCCCCGATCAGACTGGCCCCATAGGTGCTGGAAGAACTGATTTGGTATCGGCCAACCAATCCTGCTCCAATTTTCAGATCGCCTCGTTTCGAGTAGCGGTAAATGGTGGGAACGGTTTGAAGCCCAAACGTAACCGTTTGCAGCGCATTGTATGTGCTGTTCACTTGCAAGGGAAATGCATTGGCCACTGTACTGACTTCCTGCCCGGAATGGATGGTTACGCCCAGGTTATTGTAAAATCCATAGCGTTTTCCCCATTTTCTTTCTGTTCCGAATTCCAGGTTAGTGCCTGATAGATCGCCTGTTCCATGAAACGCCAGGTGTGCATTGAAGTTGAGTTGTCTGTCAAGCGTTGCAATCAGTGTTGGTGATGGTTTTGGTTTTCCAATGTCTTCACCGCGCAGGATGACAATGGTATCATTTCCCTTTTTTTCTACTGCTATGGGATGCTCGTTAATATTTTCTTTGTTGATGAAGCCTTTTGTTGTTTCCAAACTGAAGTTTTGTTGTGCCTCGTCTGATGCTGGATTGGTCTTGTCAATATCCTTGCTATTATTGACGTTCATCGCATCATTCTTGTCTTTCAAATGGTACTTATTTTTGAATGCATCATTCCATGGAGAAGCATTTGTTGCCTGATTTTCATTTGGGCCTTCACTGGTTGGCAGCCCATTGCTGGTTTCATCCTTAATGTTAGCACTTGTATTTTCTGAAATATTCGTTCTGTTTGCAGCTGAAATAGTTTGCTCGTTTTTTTCAGCATCTTGCAAAAATTGAATGCATGCTCCCGCCATTGCAATACCCATGATCCACCACCAAATCAGCGCTCTTCGTTTTTTTTCTTTTTGGATTCTTTTTTCAACTTTTTGCCAGACAGCCTCTGATGGTTTCATCTGAAACCCTTCCATCCTGTTTTCCACAGCGGTTTCAAATATTTTATTTTCCATGTTCAACATGTTTTTGGGCCAGGAATACTTTTTCTTTTTCGATCCAATTGATCAATTGGGTTCTTGCCCTTTGGTATTGGGATCGCACACTGACGGTTTTTATATTGAGCATTTCTGCAATTTCTTTATGGGAATATCCTTCGATGGCATGCAGGTTGAATACGATGCCATAGCCAATGGGGAGCTTTTTGATCAACTCAGCAATTTCTTTTGCTGTCAACAGAATTTCAACATCATCTCCTGGTGTTGGTATTTCAATTTCCGTAGTTGCATCAAGATGGGTCAGCGGGATCTTAGATTTTTTGATTTCATTGATGATGGTGTTCACCATGATTCGCCTGATCCAGGCGCCCAGATCTCCAGTTCCTTTGTATTGTTTCAGGTTTTTGAATACCTTGACAAAACCTTCCTGGAGCATATCTTCAGCATCAGCCAGGGATTTGCTGTAACGATAGCATACACCCAGCATGATGTCCGCATGTGCGTCATACAATTCTTTTTGGGCCTTTGCATCACCCTGCAAAACCTTTGCAATCAATTCTTTTTGGTCACTCATGCTGCTGATTACCTGTTTGACAAAGGAATGTCATAAACTGTTGCATCGGTGTTTTAAATTATTACCTAAAAAAATAGTTGTATAACTAAAGATATAGTTATATGTTTGTATAACTAAAAATATAGTTGAACATGAACAAGTCATTGACAAAAGCCGAAGAGCAGGTGATGCAGGTGCTCTGGAGGTTGGAGAAAGGGTATTTGAAAGACATTGTTGAAGCAATGCCTGAGCCCAAGCCGCACAGCAATACGGTTTCTACTGTGATTAAGATTTTGATGGACAAAGGATATGTCAATCATGAAGTTCATGGCAGGGTACATTGCTATTCTGCCAAAGTGTGCAAAGAGGAGTATTCAGGTTCCACCATCAGGAATATTGTGGATGGTTATTTTGAAGGGTCCTTCGCTGATGTTGTTTCCTTTATGGTGGACCAAAAGGATCTCAAGGTTTCAGATTTGGAATTGTTGCTCAAAGAAATGAAGAATAAAAAATAATCACCATGCAGGTACTTATTGTTTACATGTTGAAGGTTGCATTGTGCAGTGCGCTCCTCTATGGTTATTATCTTGCTGTTTTAAAGGATAGGCAATTTCATTATTATAACAGGTTCTATCTGTTGGCTGTTTTTCTGGTCTCCTGGATCATTCCACTGGTAACAATTGAGTTGAAACCATTTCAAGGCGCTACCACTCCAGTCTCCTATCAGCTGGTGGAAGTCATCGCTGACAACAACAGCAGTTTTGAGGGCATGGTTGTTGAAGATCAATCTTTTTTCAATTGGCATTGGTTTTTTCCATTGGTGTTGGGGATGGTTTCCTTTGTTGTATTGATAGGCGTAGTGCGCTCACTTTTCAATATTCTTTATTTGATCAGGCGGAATCCAGTCAATAGATTAAATGACTTGAATCTGGTGATGACTGATGCGAAAGGAACTCCCTATTCTTTCTTTTCCTACATTTTCTGGAACAAGAATCTTGATGTTGAGAGCAGGATTGGGCAGCAAATGCTGGCCCATGAGTTGGTGCATTTCCGCCAGAAACATTCAGCCGACAAGTTGTTGATTGAGTGGATGATGGTGTTTGGTTGGTTCAATCCTGTCTTCTGGTTCCTGAAAAAGGAATTGTATTTGATCCATGAATTCATTGCCGACAGCCGGTCCATCGAGAACAAAGACAGTGCCATTCTTGCAGAACTTTTGCTGACTGCCGCTTACCCACAACAACAAAATATTTTTACCCATCCATTTTTCTTTTCACCCATTAAACGCAGAATTACCATGTTAAAAAATCTCTCATCACCCCGATTTGGATATTTTAGGCGGATCATTGCTCTGCCCATCGCTGGTATGCTGCTCATGTTTTTTGCTTTTCGAAATCCAAATCAAGGTATGAATGCTGTTGGTTTAGATGCAAAATATATAGTGGTCCTGGATGCAGGGCATGGTGGTACCGACCCAGGGGCAACGTCTGCAGTCGGTGACAAGGAATCCGACATGTCCCTGCAGCTTGTTCAAAAAATCGTTGCATTGAACAAAAATCCTATGATCAGGTTTGAGTTGTCAAGGGATAAAGATGAATTTGTCAAACTTGCAGACAGAACGAATTTTGCAAATGAAAAGAAGGCTGACCTCTTTGTTTCTGTTCATATCAATGCATCTCCCAATAAGACTCTTTCGGGTTTAGAGATCTATGCACCAAAAGAAAGCACTCCGGTTTTTTCAAAGAGCATTCCTCTGGCCAGCATCATGAAGGAAAGCCTCACGGATCTTTTCAGCAGCACTACAGTAAAGACTAGAACCATGGGAATCTGGGTTTTAGACAAATCATCCATTCCCGCCATCATGGTGCACCCAGGATTTATTACAAACGAAAACGATCTTGCCATCATCAAAACCAAGCAGGAAGAAATTGCAGCTAAAATCTTGAGTGGCATAGAGAAATACCTTGTGCAAAAGGAAAAGGGATTTGCATCAATCCCCGGTATAGCGGATTAAAGCATTCGAATATCAGTTTACAAGGGGCCTTGTGCCCCTTTTTATTTTATGGAAATAAATTCTAAAATTTAGAAAAATATTCTAATTTAGATCAACTGGATGCGTCAAGCGTAACTTTTAAAAAGCATTGAGCGATGGAATACAAAATCAATTCAAAAAAGGAATATCACCAAACCATGGTGGATGTATATGAGCTGATGAACAAAGGGGAGCATCTTCTGACTGAGGCCGAATTGAACAGGCTTTCAATCATGGCAGAAGCTGCAGAAAAATATGAGAACGATGTGCTTCATTTGAAGCCACAAAGACAGCCTCAGACGATACCAGAAATGGTTGAGTTGAAAATGTTTGAACAAAAAATCACTCAGTCAAAGTTGGCAGAATATCTTGGTCTGTCTAAATCAAAGGTTTCAGAAATACTCACCGGTAAAAGAAAACCTGACGTAAATTTTCTAAAAGGGATTTACGAAAAGCTTAACATAGATGCAGACTTTCTTTTAAAGCATGCCTAGCATCATTTAGAATGAACGGGTTTGTTCGATGGGACTTTCTTCTTAACGCTGGCTGATTTTAATCTGTTGTTCTCCTTCAATGCTTTGTCGAGTATCATCTCTATCTGCCCGTTCACACTCCTGAACTCATCCTCAGCCCATTTCGCCAAGGCATTATAAGCATCTGCATTGATCCGCAAAACAAAATTCTTTTTCATGAGTGACATCGCTGAAGCAAATGGATTAGTAAAGGGTTCCGGTATTTAGAACTGGAGAGGCTGCCTTCTCACCACAGAGCACTACCATCAGGTTGCTGACCATCGCCGCTTTCTTTTCATCATCGAGGGTCACGATCTCTTTTTCTGAAAGCATCGACAATGCCATTTCCACCATGCCCACAGCACCTTCCACGATCTTGGTACGGGCAGCAACAATGGCTGTTGCCTGCTGTCGCTGTAACATGGCTCCTGCAATCTCAGCAGCATAAGCAAGGTGGCTGATCCTGGCTTCGATGATTGTAACACCAGCGTTGGAAAGTCGCTCGCTCAACTCCGCTTCCAACTGGTCGATCACTTCCTGTCCGCCATCCCGCAGGGTGATGCGTGCGTTCTCATCTTCGATATTATCATAAGGATAACTGGTGGCAAGATGTCGAACGGCTGCCTCGCTTTGGTTTTTGATGTATTCATTGAAATTGGTCACATCAAAAACAGACTTGTAGCTATCCTTGATCTGCCAAACAATCACGGCCGCAATTTCAATCGGGTTTCCCAGCTTGTCGTTCACCTTCAAGCGTGTGCTCTCAAGACTTTGCGACCTGAGGGATACCTTGAGTTTATTGTAAAGCGGATTGACAAATTGAAGTCCGTTTGTTTTTACGGTACCTACATATTCACCAAAAAAAGTAAGCACGATTCCATAATTGGGTTCTACCACTACCAATCCTTTGAACATCACAACTGAAGCAGCAATACACAAGACTCCTATGATGATCCACATGGGTGCTTCAGATGGAGTGCTGTTCGCATGCACCATACCCATTGCACCTACTACTGCAAGTATGAACATGATGGCTATTGCTTTGAAACCTGAAAATGGGGTTAATGATTTTTCCGTATTCATAAGATGATATTAAAATGATATCATAAAGATAGTATAAATCCATTCAAATTAATGTCTATTTTTGGTGCTTATATAATCAAGATGCAGGAAGCCTATATCGTTGCCGGATTGAGAACAGCCGTGACCAAAGCCAAAAAGGGTGGATTTCGTTTCACACGCCCTGATGATCTGGCGATAGAAGTGATTCAAAAGCTGATGGCCAACTTACCATCGTTGGAATCCAAACTGGTGGATGATGTAATCGTGGGCAACGCTGTTCCTGAAGCTGAACAGGGATTGCAAGTTGGCCGGATCATTGCCGCTGCAGCATTGGGACATCAAGCACCGGGAATGACGGTGAATCGGTATTGTGCATCCGGACTGGAATCGATCGCAATCGCAACTGCCAAGATCAGAGCCGGCATGGCTGACTGCATCATTGCCGGTGGTGTCGAAAGCATGAGTATGGTGCCAACTGCAGGTTGGAAGACTTCTCCATCCTTCAAGATTACTCAGGAAATGCCTGATCTTTATTTGAACATGGGACTAACAGCCGAAGCTGTTGCACTCAAATATAAAGTGAGCAGAGAGGATCAGGATGCATTTTCTCTTTCCTCACACCAGAAGGCCATGCATGCCATCCAACAAGGATATTTCAAAGATGGCATTCTTCCGATTGCTGTCACTGAAACTTATCTGGATGAAAACAGCAGAAAACAGGAACGCAGTTTTATCGTGGATACCGATGATGGCGTGAGAGCAGATACCAGTGCAGAGGGACTTGCAAAGCTGAAACCTGCTTTTGCAGCACAGGGTACTGTTACCGCCGGCAATGCTTCTCAGACCAGCGATGGGGCGGCTTTTGTTGTGCTGATGTCAGAACGCCTGATGAAGCAATTAAACCTTACACCCATCGGTCGTTTGGTGCATTATGCCATCGCCGGGGTTGATCCGAGATACATGGGTATCGGTCCCCTGCAGGCCATTCCCAAAGTACTGCAAGAGGCAGGAAAGCTTCTTCATGATATAGACCTGATTGAATTAAATGAAGCCTTTGCTGCACAGGCCATCGCTGTAATGCGTGAGCTTTCCCTTGATCCTGAGAGAGTAAATATCAATGGCGGCGCCATTGCATTGGGTCACCCACTGGGATGTACAGGGGCCAAACTGACCGTTCAGTTGCTGGGTGATCTGAAAAGAAGAAACCAACAGTTCGGAATGGTCTCCGCTTGTGTGGGCGGTGGACAAGGAGTTGCCGGTATCTTTGAGCGGCTATAAAAATTTGCAACAATATTGCAAATTTTGATTTTTTGTGTAGTTTTGGCCTCTTGATTAACCATGAGGTGCTTTCTCATCATATTCACTTTCCTGTCTTTGGCAATTTCAGCCAATGCCCAATGCATCCTGCAAATAAAAGGTCAGGTAAAGGATGCTGATACCCGCTTGGTATTGGAGAAAGCAAGTGTGAGTCTGGTTGGCACCAAAACAGTGGTCATCACTGATGCACAAGGAAATTTTCAACTAGCCGGTCTTTGTCCGGGTGATTATACCCTCCGCATCAGCCATGCCGGTTGCCAAACCATAGATTTTCATGTTCACCTGAAAGAGGATCTTTTCAAAACCATAGAATTGCCTCACGCAGAAAATGTTTTGAAAGAAGTGGTGGTGGTAGGATCTGCCTCTGTTCAAACGGAGGGAATGAGTGGTGAACTGAGAGGAAGGGAGTTGGCGCAGACACGAGGACTTACATTGGGAGAATCCCTGCAAAAGATCAATGGAGTGAGTGTACTCCAGACCGGCAATAATATTTACAAGCCAGTGATACAGGGTCTGCACAGCAGTCGTGTTCTGATCCTCAACAATGGGATAAGACAGGAGGGTCAGCAATGGGGCAGTGAACATGCTCCTGAAATTGATCCCTATGTAGCCAATCGATTAACGGTCATCAAAGGTGCCAGTGCTGTAAAGTATGGTGGAGATGCCATTGGTGGGGTGGTATTGGTGGAACCCCGACTGTTGCGTTACAAAAAAGAATTGTCAGGTGAGGTTAATCTAGCTGCCTTCAGCAACAACAGGCAGGGAGTAGCTTCCGCCATGATGGAAGGTTCTTTCAGTGAAAAAGAGAACAGTGCATGGCGACTGCAGGCAACCTACAAACGTGGAGGCAATGCCCGCACGCCGGATTACTGGCTCAAGAATTCTGGAGTGGAAGAAATCAACATGTCTGCCACAGCAGGTTGGAGATCAGGAAGCAAAGGAGTTGAACTATTTTACAGCTTGTTCAATACCAAACTGGGGATCTTCACCGGAGCGCACATTGGCAACCTCACCGATCTGGAAAATATCATCCGGGATAAACAACCTCCTGTTTACATTCGTGATGCTGATTTCAGTTATGCTATCGACAGACCCTATCAGGGTGTTCAACATCATCTGGTGAAAGTAAAAGCCTATCAGGAAATCAATTCCACTCAGCGATTGAATTTTACCTATTCAACGCAGTATAATGTTCGCAGAGAATATGATATCACAAGATCCGAGACATCCATTCCCCAACTGGAACTTAACCTCATGACCCATATGGCTGATCTGGTATGGGAGCACTATGGCAACAAACCTTTGAAGGGTTCTGTAGGTGTGAATGCCATGTATCAGGACAACTATATCAACTATCGATATTTCATTCCCAATTTTCAGGCATTGGATCTGGGGATTTGGGCTGCAGAGAAATACCAGTTCAAAAGCTGGCAGTTTGAATTGGGTATGCGTTTTGATAACAGAAACCGTTTCAACATCAGCGACAATGATAAAGCTCCCTTTGATATGCTGATGGGAAATGCACTACAGCCGGGAGATCCCTATGGTAGAAAAAATTTCAGTGGTCTATCAGGTACCGGTGTTATGGCTTATCAGTTCAATGAACGACTCAGAACAGCCATTACATTCTCCTCAGCATGGCGTGCACCGCAGATGAATGAACTCTTCAGCAACGGGCTCCATCATGGAGCAGCAAGAATAGAAAAAGGTGTTTCCACACTTCAAACTGAAAGAGCCTGGAATACCATGGCAGCAGTGGTCTACAATGATGATCGTTGGGAAGCAGAAATTGGATTGTATCACAAAACGATCAAAGATTTTATCTATTTGAAGCCGACCTATCCTCCCTTGCTGACCATCAGAGGTGCTTTTCCATCATTTGAATTTGCCCAAACAGATGCTTCTCTTACGGGTGCTGATCTTTCGTTGTCTTATCGATTCAACAATCATTTGAAGTCTGCTTTCAAATCATCTCTGTTGCGGGCATACGACGTTCTGCAAAAAACCTGGCTGATCCAGATGCCGGCTGATCGCTATCAGGGAGAATTGAGCTATAGTTTTATCGACGGAAAAAAGATGAAGTCGCCCTATTTGAATTTGGCAGTGCAGCATGTTACTGAACAGAAAAGAGTGCCTCCTTCCGGTAATATAAAGATTACCGATGCCAATGGTATCATCACGATGGCTTCAGATTATATCCCTCCTCCATCCGCATATACCTTGGTCAATATAGATGCGGGTACTGGGATTGAATGGGGCAAGCGTCGGTTGGATTGGACGCTATCCATTCAGAATCTCTTCAATACTGCTTATCGGGATTACATGAACGCTTTCCGCTACTTCAGCCTCGACAGAGGAAGAAATATTTCTTTAAAACTCAAAATCACTATTTAAAAACAAAAGTGTATGAAACGTGTAATGTTTTTTTCTTTGATGTTGTTGACTTCGATTGGTTTTTTGGGATGTAAAAAGGACAAAGCAGATCCCAATGAAGAAGAATTGATCACTACTGTCAGAGTTAAGTTGACCGACAAAACCGGTGGTGCCGTTAGTACTTTTGAATTCAAGGATCTTGACGGTGAAGGAGGTGCGGCCCCCACAAAATTTGATGAGATTGTTTTAGGGAAAGGCAAGATCTATGACTGTACGCTTGAGATCCTGAATGAGAGCGTGAGTCCCGCTGAAAACATCACTGCAGAAATTCTGGCAGAGGCCAATGATCACCAATTTTATTTTACAGCAACAGACGGATTGGTTGCAGTGACAAATCTGAACAATGATGGAAAGGGATTGCCTGTGGGTACTACTTCTTTATGGACTGCTTCAGGAAATACAGGTACAGGTACCCTAACCCTCACACTGAAGCACAAGCCAGGTGTTAAGGCTTCAGGAGATGCTGTTACCGTCGGCGAGACGGATATTGCGCTTAGCTACAGGCTGAAGATCCAATAGGCACTGGATCTTCAGATCATCTTTTTTCTTTCGCCGATCTGCTGACGCCACATGGCATAATACAGACCTTTTTCTTCTAATAATTGTGAATGGGTTCCGGTTTCAACAACGGAACCCTTTTCCAATACATAGATCCTGTCGGCATGCATGATCGTACTCAACCGGTGTGCAATCAACAAGGTGATTTGCTCTTTGCGTGATGAAATGTCGCGTATCGTCTCTGTGATCTCTTCTTCTGTGATGGAATCAAGGGCTGATGTAGCTTCATCAAACAACAAGACTTTGGGATTGCGCAGCAAGGCCCTGGCAATGGAAAGCCTTTGTTTCTCACCTCCGGAAAGTTTCAATCCTCCTTCTCCAATCACCGTCAGCAATCCATGGTCGGCTCTTTGCAACAAAGTCTGACAAGATGATTTTTCAAGTGCTGCGTGCAGCTCTTCATCTGTGGCACCTGGATTAACGAAGAGAAGATTCTCCTTGATCGTACCGGAAAACAATTGTGTATCCTGCGTTACAAATCCGATCTGTTTGCGCAGGTCTTCGAAGTTGATCTCATTCTCATCCAGTCCGTTGTACAGAATCTTTCCTTCCTTGGGTCTGTAGAGTCCCACCAGTAATTTCATCAGTGTGGTTTTACCCGAACCTGAAGGACCCACAAAGGCAATCGTCTCTCCCCGCTTTACATCAAAGCTGATGTTCTCAATTGCATTCTGTTGTGCAGTCAGGTGTTTGAAGGCGACTTTCTGGAAAGCAAGGGTTTCCACTTCGCCCAATGCGACCGGATTATCGGGTACCATTTCTGGTTGCTTTTGCATCAGGTTATGGTAATTGTTGATCGATGCATCTGCTTCACGATAGGAGAGGATGATGTTGCCGATCTCCTGAAGTGGACCGAAAATGAAGAAAGAGAAGAACTGCATGGTCACCATCTCATGTGGTTGCATCTCATCCTTGAAGATCAGCCACATGAGCAGGAAGAGAATAAATTGTCTGAGTGTATTCACCAATGTTCCCTGCAGAAAACTGATGCTTCTGATTCGTTTTACTTTGGTCAATTCCAATCCTAGTATCTTATAAGTATCAGCATTCAGACGTTTTACTTCCTGTTCTGTCAATCCCAGACTCTTCACCAGCTCAATGTTGCGCAGACTTTCTGTTGTGGTGCCTGCCAGCGAGGTGGTGCTTTTGACGATCTTTTTCTGGATTTCCTTGATCTTCCTGCTCAGCACATTGGTGCCCCAGGAGAGAAGAGAAACACCGGCAATGTAGGCAATCGGGACAGACCAGTGCACATAAACCGATGCATAGATGAAGACGAAAGAAATGCCCACAACAATGGCAAAAAGGGCATTCACAAAATAGTTGATGAATTTTTCTGTGTCGGTCCGCACTTTGGTAAGGATGCTCAATGTTTCCCCCGAACGCTGGTCCTCAAACTCCTGGTAAGGCAGTTTCATCGCATGCTGGAGTCCGTCGGTAAAGATCTTGGCACCAAACTTCTGGATCACCACATTGGCAAAATAGTCCTGCAGGTTCTTGGCAATACGGCTGACCATGGCAGTACCCATCGACATCAACAGCAGCAACATGGTGGCAGAAAAAAACTCATCCCAGCCAAAAGGATTGCCGTCTTCTTGGCGGGTATTGATATCCTGAGAAAGTTTGATAATCTTACCAAAGATGATCGGATCGATCAGGGAAAAGATCGTGTTGACAGTTGCCAGCAACATGGTCAGTGAGATCAGCCATTTATAGGGCTTGAGATAACCGTATAGCAATTTCATGGTGCAAAATTACACCAATTTAGTCGGACTGATGTTTAAACGTTGAACCACTAGCTTTTGCGGAACGACCATTTCAGCATCTCCTTCCAGGTCACTTTCTTGCCATAAAGCAAGATACCGGTGCGGTAGATTTTGCCGGCAAACCAGGTGGTGAAAATGAATCCACCGATCAGGCTCAGCATAGAGGCGGCAAGTTGCCAGTAGGGGACCGTATTGGGTACACCGAAAGGTATCCTGCCCATCATGATGATGGGAGAGGTGAATGGTATGATGCTGGTCCAGATGGCCAGCGGTGTTCCGGGGTTTGATAAAACAGATTGAAGTATGATGAAAGCAAAAATGATGGGCATGGATATGGGCATCATCAGCTGTTGTGCTTCCTGAGGATCTTCATTGATCACACTGCCGATAGCAGCGAATAATGAAGCATAAAAAAGATATCCACCCAGGAAATAGAAGATGAAACAGCCAATGATCATCATCCAGTTAACGCCTTCTGTCAGTGCCTCTTGTGCTTTCAGGATCTTCATCGCAGCAGGATTCGCTCCTGCCGCAGAAACGCTCATTTGTCCGCCTTCCTGCATTTGCTGAAATTGCTGCATGGATTCCGCAGGTATAAAGGCTGACAGCGAGCTTGAAATGAGCAGCATCAACCCGATCCATAGCAGCAGCTGTGTGAGGCCTACTCCCGCAATACCTACGATCTTTCCCAGCATGAGTTCAAAAGGTTTGCAGGATGAAACGATTACTTCTGCTATGCGATTTGTCTTTTCTTCTGCAACTCCTCTCATGACCATGGCACCAAAGATGAACATGGTGATGTAGATCAGAAATCCGCTGCCAAAGCCGATGCCATAGGCAAGTCCGGTATTGGCTTCCTTGCTATTTCCTTCGGCTTCTTCCACCATATTCTTCAACACAACATTTTCTTCTACGCTGTTGCTGATGGAGTCGAGAACTTTTTTCTCTATGCCATTTTCAAGCAGCAATTTGTTTTCCAACGCTTCATTCAACTGACGTTCGATGAGCCGCGAGGTTTCAAATCCCATCTGCTCTTTTGAATGCAGTTCTGCATTGATGCTGCCATTGTTCAATTGGGCATAGAGCACAGCATCATATTTTTTTTGCTGGTAGTTGGTGGAATCAATGTTGCCAACAAAATGAAACACCACATTGCCGGTGTCACTTTTCAGGTTGGCTTTCAGAAAGCCCATGTCGTCTACTACTGCGATGTTTGATTCTTCTTTGGTGGTTGCCGCAAAATAAGCGGAACCGCCAATAAATAATATGAAGATCACCGGCATGAGAAAGGTCATCAGCAGGAAACGCTTGTTGCTGACCCTGGTGATGTATTCTCTTTTGATGATGAGGGATACTTTGTTCATGGAATGCGTTTGATTAATTAGGACTGGAATTGTCTGGCTTCAGGTGTTCCTTGTACCAGCTTGATGAAAATGTCATTCAGGGAAGGGAGTACCTCGTTGAAGGAGCGGATGTTGAGACCCTTGTGGATGAAGAACTGCACCACATCATTGTTGCTGAATCCTTCGTTGATGCGGATCCTGATCTTTTTGTCTTTCACTTCCTTCACATCAAAAAGATGGATGGCGGTATGCTCTGCCAAAACGTTCTGGTCGAAGCCCACTTCAAAAATATTTTCCTTGAATTCCTGCTTGATGTTGCCAACCGTACCATCGAGGATCTTGTTCCCTTTGTTGACAAGCACAATATGATCACAGATCTCTTCTACCTGTTCCATGCGATGCGTACTGAAGATGATCGTAGCACCTTCTTTGGCCAGTCGGAAGATCTCATCCTTGATCAGATTGGCGTTCACCGGGTCCAGTCCGCTGAAAGGTTCATCCAGTATGATCAGCTTGGGTTTGTGTACTACAGTGGTCACGAACTGTAGTTTCTGGCTCATGCCTTTGGAAAGATCTTCCACTTTTTTGTTCCACCAGCTTTCCATCTGGAATTTGATGAACCATTCCTTGATATTTTCCAGTGCCTCTTTTTTAGAAAGGCCTTTGAGTTGGGCGAGGTAGAGCACCTGTTCGCCAATTTTCATTTTCTTGTAGAGTCCGCGTTCTTCAGGCATATATCCAATAAAGGAATTGTCGCGCAGTGGCTCAAAAGGCTGACCATCGAGTGTTATGGATCCTTCGTCGGGGAAAAAGATTCCGGTGATCATGCGCAGCAGCGTTGTCTTGCCGGCACCGTTGGGTCCCAGTAATCCAAATACAGCACCCTGTTCAATTTCAAAGCTGATGTCGTCAACTGCTTTTTGTCCCGAAAAGTTTTTCTTCAGGTGGCTGACGGTTAGAATTGGTTTCATGGCATGAAGTTAGCATCTGTTCTGAATTGGAAAATGCTTTTTACATGAATGGTTGAAGGGAGGTTGAAGGGGTTGAAGGGATAGAGGTTGTTGAAGTTTTTTCAGGACGAGTCAGAGGCTGTTTTGAATTGCCGCCGACTTTAGTCGGATTAAAGAAGATCTATAGAGGCTGTTTTAAATTGCCGCCGACTTTAGTCGGATTAAAGAAGATCCATAGAGGCTGTTTTAAATTGCCGCCGACTTTAGTCGGATTAAAGAAGATCTATAGAGGCTGTTTTAAATTGCCGCCGACTTTAGTCGGATTAAAGAAGATCCATAGAGGGTGTTTTAAATTGCCGCCGACTTTAGTCGGATTAAAGAAGATCCATAGAGGCTGTTTTAAATTGCCGCCGACTTTAGTCGGATTAAAGAAGATCTATAGAGGCTGTTTTAAATTGCCGCCGACTTTAGTCGGATTAAAGTAGATCTATAGAGGCTGTTTTAAATTGCCGCCGACTTTAGTCGGATTAAAGAAGATCCATAGAGGCTGTTTTAAATTGCCGCCGACTTTAGTCGGATTAAAGAAGATCCATAGAGGCTGTTTTAAATTGCCGCCGACTTTAGTCGGATTAAAGAAGATCTATAGAGGCTGTTTTAAATTGCCGCCGACTTTAGTCGGCGGAAAAAGAATAAAAGAGTTCCCCTTTTTACAATTAAATTCATTGCAACTTAATCCCCGGACTGAAGTCCGGGGCAATTGAAAACAGCCGGGTTACTTGCATGGGTATGGGGTAGAGGGAAGTTGAAGAGGTTTAAGTATCATCCTTCAACCCCTTCAACTGCTTCAACCCCTTCAACCCCTTCAACCTCCCTCAACTTCCTTCAACCTCTCTCAACTTTCATTTCACTTCCAACTGCCAACGCCACTTTTTGCCCATCCATGGCTGCACTTACAATTCCACCTGCATAACCTGCGCCTTCGCCACAGGGGTAAAGGTTTTTGATCTGAGGATGCTGAAGTGTTTCGGCATCTCTGGGTATTCTGACCGGGGATGAGGTTCTGCTTTCGGGAGCAATGATGATCGCTTCTTCAGTGAAGTATCCTTTCATTTTTTTACCAAAAGCTTTGAAGGCACCCTGAAGGGTTTTGAAAACAAAATCAGGCAATACCTCTTTCATATTTATGGAATGCACCCCTCTGAGATAAGAATTATCAGGAAGTGAGGAGCTGGTTTTGCCCGAAACAAAATCTGTCATTCGTTGTGCTGGGGCAACAAAATTTCCGCCGCCGGCTGCGAAAGCTTTTCTTTCAACTTCTTCCTGAAAATGATGGAGCAACAATTCATTGCTCGTCCCTCGTCCCCCGTCCCTTGTCCCCCGTCCCTCGCCCCTTGTCCCCCTTCCCTTGTCCCCAGCTGTATAAGCATCCCCCAATCCCACCTGCACCACCATGCCGGAATTGGCAAAGGGATTGTTGCGTTTGGAAGGGCTCCATCCGTTTACCACCAGTTCTCCCTGGGTAGTGGAAGCAGTTGCAATGATACCACCGGGGCACATACAAAAGGAGAATGCACCTCGACCATCGACCTGCTCCACCAATGCGTAAGCTGCAGGTGGAAGGTACGGGTCACGGCCAATAGTAACAGGACAATGATACTGTATTGAGTCGATCAAAGCCTGTGGATGTTCAATGCGTACACCCAGTGCAAAAGGTTTTGCTTCAATCAGGATTTGTTTTTGATTTAGCAATACATAAATATCCTTTGCTGAATGTCCCGTTGCGAGGATGATATCATCCGCTTCGTAACGGTTGCCCGATGCGCAGATGACGGCCTTGATTTTTTCTTTTTCCAGCTGCAGATCGATCAGTTTCTCCTGAAAATGAACTTCTCCGCCGGATGCCTTGATCTGTTCGCGTATGGACTGAATGATGTGGGGTAATTTGTTGGTGCCGATATGCGGATGTGCTGTGAAAAGGATCGACGGGTCTGCACCGAAATGCACCAGTAGCTGCATTACTTTTTCTACATTGCCTCTCTTGGTGCTGCGGGTATAGAGTTTGCCATCGCTGTAGGTGCCGGCACCCCCTTCCCCAAAACAATAATTGCTCTCTTCGTTGAGGATGCCTTCCCGGTTCAGTATAGCGAGATCACGTCTTCTGTCCCGAACATCCTTGCCTCTTTCCAGGATGATGGGTTTGATACCCAGCTGAATCAATTCCAGTGCTGCAAACAATCCGGCTGGTCCAGCACCAATGATGACGGTTGTTTTTTTTGCGCGATGAACTTCGGGAAATTCAAAGCCCGATAGAGGGGTTTGAAAAAAAGGCTCATCAATGAAGGCATTTACCTTCAGGTTGATGAGCACATTTCTTTTTCTGGCGTCGATGGATCGTTTGAGGATCTCGAAGCCTGTGATCTTTTTTTTATCCAATCCCCAATGCGAAGCGATTCTTTCACTGATGGACGCAGCATCGGCTGCTTCTTTCGGTGAAAGCTGCAAAAGGGTTTCTTTTTGCATGAAAGAGATTACTTAGAATGGCAGATCATCTGCTACACCTGTCTGGCTTTCAGGATCAGGTGAGAAGGCAGGAGGTGTTTCGATGGGGCCACCTGCACCTGCGGCTACTTGTTCAATTCTCCAGGCATCAAGATTGGTGATGTAGTTGGTTTGTCCGTTCTTTTCCCAACGAGATCCCTTGATGTTGAAATGAACCTTTACAGTGTCGCCGATGTTGAAGCGATCGAGTATGCCGGTTCTATCTTGTACTGTCTGGAACTTTACAAAATTTGTAATGGTGCGTCCGTTGATGTCTTCATTGGTTTCAACAACGAATTCTCTTGTTTTGAAGGTGGCGCTGCGTTGTATGGTATCAAATTTGGCCACAATTTTTCCTGTAAGATCAAATGCCATAATAAAAAACGATTTGGGCGAAGTTACCATAAAAAATCACTAATTTCCGTTTCACCGCTAAACTGAATATGAGACAGCTGTTTTTCCTCCTTTTTTTCGTTTCTCTCCTTTCCTGTTCCTCTTCCCAGCAACTTACCGGGGTGGCCTACAAGGGGTATTCAATTCAGCCGACAGCCGGCGTTGATTCTTCCCTCTATAAAATGATTGGTCCCTATCGGGATATTATTAACCGCACGATGGATGAGGTGCTGGCTGAAAATGAGGCGGATCTGCTCAAGGAAATTCCGGACAGCCGACTGGGTAATTTTCTTGCCGATGCCTATCTCTGGTCTGCAAAGGAAAAACTGGATAAGGAAGCCGAGATGGCTTTCATGAACCATGGGGGCGTAAGGGTTAACCGGATTGGGAAAGGCCAGGTTACCCGCAGGAATATATATGAAGTGATGCCATTTGATAACCTGCTGGTGGTGGCTGAAGTCAAAGGATCATTGCTGCAACAGTATCTCGACAGACTTGCAGCGGAAGGTGGAGGAGGAGGTGTGGCCGGTATCAGCATGAAGATCAGGGATAAAAAAGCCGTGGAGGTGCTGGTCAACGGCAAGCCTTTGGATCCGGAGCGAACCTATAAAATGGTCAATTCAGATTATACGTTGGACAGTGGCAGTGGCATTCAGGAATTTAAAACACTGAAACAACAACGTTCGGGTTATCTGATGCGCGATGCGATCATTGATTATTGTAAACACCTGCAATCTTCCGGCAAGAAGATTACGGTAGAATCACCAATGCGGATATCAAAATGAACAGGAGAAAATTTATTATTCAGGGTGGCATGGCATCAGTTGCCATGGGAATGGGTACAAATGCCTTTGGTATGCCATCCAGTGAGATAAAGCTTACCATCCTGCATACCAATGATGTGCACAGCCGACTCGATCCTTTTCCGATGGATGGATCCATGAATGCTGGCAAAGGAGGTGTGGCGGCAAGGGCCTCCATCATTTCCAGGATCAGGCAGCAGGAAGAGCATGTTTTGCTGCTCGATGCAGGCGATATTTTTCAGGGTACGCCATACTTCAATATATACAAAGGAGAACCGGAGATGAGGGCCATGCGGATGATGGGTTATGATGCGGGCATCATGGGGAATCATGATTTTGATGCTGGCATGGAAAACTTTGTGAAGCAATTGGGAGATCATGGAAAGTTTCCAATCATCATGAGCAATTATGGTTTCGAAGGAACACCCATGGAAACACTTTATCAACCGTATAAAATTTTTCAAAAGGGCCCATTGAAAATAGGTGTAACGGGCGTGGGCATTGAACTAGAGGGATTGGTGCCATCAGCATTATATGGCAGTACGATCTATAAAGATCCTGTTGTGCATGCCAATGAAATTGCAGACAAGCTGAAGAAGAAATACAAATGTGATTTGGTGATTTGTTTGTCGCATTTGGGTGATCGTTATGCTGACAACAAAATCAGTGATGAAGGTTTTGCCAAAGCAAGTTCTAACATCGATCTGATCATTGGCGGGCATACCCATCGCTTCTTTGAAAAGCCTAGGGAGTACAACAATGTGGAGGGTAAAAAAGTGATTGTAAATCAAGTAGGTTGGGGTGGACTGCAGCTGGGTCGTTTGGATTACGTTTTTTCTACCGAAGGGGGTAAAAAATTGGATAAAAATCAATCAATTTCGGTACTTAAAAATATTGTGGAATAAAAAATTTTTTTATTTGGAAACTGAATTTATATTCGCCGACTGACGTTATCCAAGTGAAAAAGTGTGATGTGGAAAAATGATGGAGAATGCGGTAGCAAAAATTGACCTTAAGTAACAACAGCATATTTGAACGGTGAGACACAGGGC
>Ga0315902_10001169_pt1 | contig 42623 bp, 46 predicted proteins | sample LakEriMetagenome_9_FD_203523 | JGI IMG/M metagenome (GOLD analysis project Ga0315902, IMG submission 203523) | Freshwater fungal communities from buoy surface, Lake Erie, Ohio, United States - Buoy 12 MA117 | ecosystem: Environmental > Aquatic > Freshwater > Lake > Lake biofilm | place: USA...
GACGCGTCGTCCAGACGCCGCGCACGACATGCTCACCGGCGCGATTGTCCGAATTGTCGATCTGATCAGCCTGCGGAAGGCCGAGCACGTTCTGCGTGATCACCTGTTGCGGCCGCCAGTTCACCAGGCGGTTGACGTTGATCAGCTTGACCGCGTTTTGTCCGTCGAACTTGTGCTCGTAGTCGCCGCCGAGATCGACATAAAGGATGTCCTTCTCTTCGTACTCGGAGGAGATGGCGCCGATACTCGTGCCGTTCGGGAGCCGGACGCTGCCCGCCGCATTGTTGGTGAACAGCCGCGGGAGGATACGGAAGTTGGCATTCAAGGTGTCGCGCGGCGTCGGCATCCAGTTCGCGGCGCCGGTGACCAGAAGCTCGCCGGCCTGCTGCTGATAGAATTCGTCCTGCGTGCGTACGATGGCGCCCAGCCCGCTGCGCAACGTCGCCGCCACTTCCTCGCGCTCGCCGAGGTTGGTGCCCTGCAGCGCAAGGCGGAATCCGAGATTGTCCGTCTTCCACGCGCGCGTGGCGCCAACCTGCGCGCCGACGCGCCCCTGCTCGTACCAGCGCGTCGTCGCCGCAAACGTCGTCGAGACCTGCATGCCGGTCGCTGGCTTCAACACCACGTTGGCGAGTTCCGTGTAGCCCCGCACATCGAGATCGCCAGCGGCAGACGCCCGGATCAGTTCGATGCGCAGCACCGATCCCGCAGCGATACGCCCGAGTTCATCCCGCAGGCTGGTCTTGCTGCTGGGCCGCTGTCCGTCGATCAGCACGTTGCCCGCTGTCGCGCCGAAGCCGCGAAGGTCTGCGCCTTCATCGAGGCTGAAGCCGGGAAGCTGGCGAACCATGTCCTCAGCCGTGATGGGATTGAACCGTGCGAAGAAGGCCGGCTCGAATGTCTGGACCGCGTCTTCCGCGGACGCTGCCTGGGGCTGCTGTGTCGTATCCTGCGCCAGCGCTGTCTCGCCGAGCGCGAACGCGCTGACGGCCAGGACGAGCGCCCGTCTCCATTGCCTCACGATGCGTCCTCCCCTGGCGACGTGTGACCATGTGGCCCAGTCGTCCTTTTTTATGTGTGAATCGGGCAACCTAAATGCCTATCGAACCACGCCACGACACACAGGAGATTGGGGAATACCCTTGAGGTCAATAGAAAAACCTACGCCGCAGGAGGTGCTGCCCCACGCGTGCCGCCAGAAGCATAGATGCGCGCGGCGATACCGTTGCGTAGCTAGTAGTTGAGTACAGGCCTCAACCAGCGCTCGGCTGTCGCAAGGTCCCAGCCTTTGCGGCGGGCATAATCCTCGACCTGGTCCTTCTCGATGCGGCCGACCGCGAAATAAACAGCTTCCGGATGAGAGAAATAGAGGCCCGACACCGATGCCGGCGGGTTCATCGCAAAGCTCGAGGTGAGTTCGATGCCGGCCTTCGCAGTCGCATCAAGCAGTCTGAACAGGGTTGCTTTCTCGGTGTGGTCCGGCTGTGAGGGATAGCCCGGCGCCGGGCGGATGCCCTGGTACTTCTCGCTGATGAGGTCGTCGTTCGTCAGACCCTCGTCAGGTACGTAACCCCACAACTCGCGCCTGACACGCTCGTGCAGGTATTCCGCAAACGCTTCAGCGAAGCGATCGGCCAGCGCTTTCACGATGATCGAGGAATAGTCGTCACCCTTTTCGATGAAGGCTTTCGACATCTCCATCTCGCCATGCCCAGCGGTAACCGCGAAGCCGCCGATATAGTCTGCGTCTCTGGAGGCTGCGAAATCGGCGAGCGCAAGCTGGCCCTTCTCGTTCGTCTTCTCCATCTGCTGGCGTAGCGTGAAGAAGCGGGCGATCTCTGCCTTGCGCGCTTCGTCCTTCCAGACAATGACATCATCGCCATCCCGGTTCGCAGGCCAGAAGCCGACAACGCCGCGCGCCTGGATCCACTGCTCGCCGATCATGCGTTGCAGGATCGCCTGCGTGTCATTCCACAACGACTGCGCCGCCTCACCAACCACATCGTCCTCAAGGATCATCGGATAGCGGCCGACCAGATCCCAGCTCGCGAAATACGGCGTCCAGTCGATGTAGCGCGCGAGTGTCGCAAGATCCGCCTCGATCTCGCGCACACCAAGGAAGCTCGGTTTCGGCGGCGTGTAGCCTGCCCAGTCGATCTTCGGCGCCATCTCGCGCGCGGCATCCAGGCTCACGCGCGCCTTCGCCTGCCCGCCCGAGCGCGACTCGCGGATCTTCGCATACTTGACCTTCGTCTCGCCCCAGAACCTGTCGCGCGTTTCATCGCTCATCAGCTGCGAGACGACGCCGACCGCGCGGCTTGCGTCCAGCACGTGGATCACCGGCGCGTCGCTCAGCATCGGCTCGATCTTGATGGCGGTATGCGCCGGGCTGGTCGTGGCGCCGCCGATCAGCAGAGGCTTGCGGATGCCCAGACGCTGCATCTCGGAAGCGAAATAGACCATCTCGTCGAGCGACGGCGTGATCAGGCCGGACAGGCCAATCATGTCGGCATTCTCGTTCGCCGCAGCTTCGAGAATCCGCTCCGCCGGCACCATCACGCCAAGGTCGATCACCTTGTAGCCGTTGCACTGCAAAACCACGCCGACAATGTTCTTGCCGATATCGTGCACATCGCCCTTCACCGTCGCCATGATGACAACGCCGTTGGACTTGTCGGCCATGCCGGTGCGCAGCTTCTCCTCTTCCATGTAGGGAAGCAGGTGCGCGACCGCCGCCTTCATCACGCGCGCCGACTTCACCACCTGCGGCAGGAACATCTTGCCGGCGCCGAACAGGTCGCCAACGATGTTCATGCCGTCCATCAGCGGCCCTTCGATGACGTGCAGCGGACGCTCCACTTCAAGGCGCGCAGCCTCGGTATCCTCGACGATGAACTCCGTGATACCGTTGACCAGCGCATGCGCCAGGCGATCCTTCACCGGCTTCTCGCGCCAGCGCAGGTCCTTCTTCTGCACTTCGCCCTTCTGGCCGCGATAGCGTTCCGCGATTTCGAGCAAACGGTCCGTGCCATCCGGCCGGCGGTTGAGGATCACATCCTCCACGCGCTCGCGCAGCTCCGGATCGATGTTGTCGTAGATATCCAGCTGGCCGGCATTCACGATCGCCATGTCAAAGCCAAGCCTGATGGCGTGATAGAGGAAGACCGAGTGCATCGCCCGTCGCACTGGCTCGTTGCCGCGGAACGAGAACGACACGTTCGACAGCCCGCCCGACGTCCGCGCATAGGGCAGGTTCTGCTTGATCATCCTCACGCCCTCGAAGAAATCGACGGCGTAGTTGTTGTGCTCCTCGATCCCGGTCGCGACAGCGAAAATGTTCGGGTCGAAGATGATATCTTCCGGCGGAAAGCCGATGCCGACCAGCAGATCGTAGGCGCGCTTCGAAATCTCGTACTTGCGCGCAGCGGTATCAGCCTGCCCCTGCTCGTCAAACGCCATGACCACCACAGCCGCGCCATAGCTCAAAGCCTTGCGCGCCTGATCGAGGAACTGGGCCTCGCCCTCCTTCATCGAGATCGAGTTGACGATCGCCTTGCCCTGGACGTTCTTCAGGCCTTCCTCGATGACATCCCACTTCGAGGAATCCACCATGATCGGAACTTTGGCGATATCCGGCTCAGCCGCGATCAGGCGCAGGAAAGTGCGCATCGCCGCCTTCGAATCCAGCAGCCCCTCATCCATGTTGACGTCGATGATCTGCGCACCGTTCTGCACCTGCTGGCGCGCGACATCGACCGCCTCGGCATACTTGCCCTCGACAATCAGCTTCTTGAACGCCGCCGATCCGGTGACGTTCGTGCGCTCGCCAATGTTGATGAAGGAGGCGGTGGATTGGGTCATGCGTTTACTTCGCTTGAACTAGCGGGAGGCCGGCACAGCGGCCGTGACTTCGATCTCGACCAGTATGCCCGGCCGCACAAGGCCCGCGACCTGCACCGTCGAGCGCACAGGCCGATTGGGCTGTGCATCGCTGCCATAATGCCGGCCATAAGCGCGCATCATGCCGTCGAAATCCATGTTCCCGCCCGGCGTGGGCGTGGCGAGATAAACGGTCATCGCGACAACGTCGCCCTCGCTGGCGCCCGCCTCTTTCAGCGAAGCGGCGATCTTGCGGAACACGCTCTCGGCCTGCGCCTCAGTATCGCCGCTGAACGCGCCTTCATCGGGGATGATCCCCGGCAGTCGGATCGTCGCGTAGCCCGGCGGGATGACGATCTGCCTGGCGTAGAACGCCGTCGGCGACGCATACTGCCGCTGGATGGCGCCCGCAGGCGAGGTGTCCGCCACCCCTGTCACATCCGCGATGACGCAGCCGCCAAGGCCCAACGCTGCAAACGCTGTTACTGCAAACCGCATCATTCTGCCGCTTTCGTGCGCTGCATTCCCGGCAGACCATCAATGCTCTGCGCGTTCTTCATCAACCGGCTCTCGTGCCAGGCATCACGCTCCATGTGATCGATAAAGCGGCGCAACTGTTCGCGCTCGCCCTTGAACTCGTAGAACGGCACACCCCAGCCACAGCTGTCCTGCACCTGATGGATGTCCGCGAAGATGATGTCGCGGGCGCGCTCATGACCCGGCGCAAACTTCGCGATCTCCCCCGCAAAGCCCGGATCGTTGAACTGCATCACCTCGCCGCGACCATAGAGCCGCATGATGTTGGGCGCACCGTCATAGGCGCAGAACATGAATGTGATCCGCCCGTTCTCGCGAACATGCGCCAGCGTCTCCGCACCCGACCCGCCAAGATCGGCATAGGCCACGCGATTGGGTCCGATGATCCGAAAGCTGTCATAGCCCTTCGGCGACAGGTTCACACGCCCAGCATCCGACAGCGGCGCCGTCGCCACGAAGAACATTTTCTGCGCCTCAATGAAGGCGACATGCTTGTCGTTCAGGCTGTCGTAGAACTTGGCCATCACGCCAACTCAAACGGTTCGAGCCCGGCAAGCCGCAGCGCTTTGGCGCGCACAGGCGGCTGGCGCGGCACAATGCCCTTCACCGACTCTGCAACATGCCGGATGTGATCCGGCGTGGTTCCGCAACATCCGCCGAGAATGTTCACCAACCCTTCCTTCGCCCACGATTCCACCGCGTGCGCCGTCTCGTGCGGCTGCTCGTCATACTGCCCCATCTCGTTGGGCAGGCCGGCGTTCGGATAAGCCGCGACAAGCGTATCCGCCACGCGCGCCATCTCGGCGATGAACGGGCGCATCAGGTCGGCGCCCAGCGCGCAGTTGAAGCCGACGGCAAACGGCTTGGCGTGCTTCACCGAGTTCCAGAACGCCTCCGTCGTCTGGCCCGACAGCGTGCGGCCCGAACGGTCGGTGATCGTCCCCGAAATCCAGATCGGCAGATGCTCAAGACCCTCAGACTCAAGATCCATGATCGCCTTGATCGCAGCCTTGCAGTTCAGCGTGTCGGTGATCGTCTCGATCAGGTAGAGGTCCACCCCACCCTCGTTCAACGCCCGCACCTGGTCGCGATAGGCGCGGTAAACCTCATCGAAATCGACGAGCCGCGCGCCAGGATCGTTCACGTCCGACGACATCGACAACATCTTGTTCAGCGGCCCCATTGAGCCGGCGAGGAAGCGCGGCTTGTCGGGCTGTTTCGCCGTGAACCTGTCCGCCACCTCGCGCCCGATGCGCGCGCCTTCATAGTTGATGTCCCACACCGCGTTCGCGTCGAGCTTGTAATCGTCCTGAGCGATCGTCGTCGCGGAGAACGTGTTCGTCTCGGAGATGTCGGCGCCGGCGTCAAAATACATCTCGTGCAGCTTCGCCACGAGGTCCGGCCGCGTCAGGCACAGGATGTCGTTGTTGCCCTTCATCTGCCCCGCGTGGGTCGCAAACCGCTCGCCGCGATAATCGCTCTCCTGCAGCCCCATCTTCTGGAACATCACGCCCCACGATCCATCGAGGATCAGGACGCGCTCCTTCGCGGTCTGCTTCAGCTTCGCAATGCGTTCCTGCCGGGTCATTGTTTGACTCCTTCGCGAGGGGGTGGAACCGAAACCGCGCCATTGGCGTCCAGCGGAAAGAAAGGGTTGTGCGCGATCTCCCAGAGGTGCCCCTCTGTATCGGCAAAGTGTCCGACATATCCGCCCCATGACGTCTTGTACGGCGGCTTCAGGCTGATAGCGCCCGCAGCCATCACGCGCGCAAAGCCGGCATCAACCGCCGCCGCATCCGCCACATTCCACGCCAGCGTCGCGCGGCGAAAGCCGTGTCCCTCGCCCGGCACGCCCGCATCCTCGGCGAGCATGTCCTTCGGAAACAGCGCCAGTACAACGCCGGCCATGTCGTACATGTAGAATGTCGACTGAGAGGCGCGCGACCGCTTCAGACCCATGGCTTCATAGAAGGCGGAGGCGCGCGCGAGATCCTCGACGCCCAGCGTCACCAGCGCAATGCGGATCGCGGGATCACTCATGCCTTGGCCTCGGGCTTGATGCCTAGCAACCGGCAAGTCGACAGCGACAGGCCCGCACGGTTCATCGTGTAGAAGTGGAAGTGATCGACGCCCTGCTCCGCGAGCCGGTGACACAGTTCAGCCGCCACATGCGCTGTCACCAGATCGCGCGTCTCCGCGTCGCCATCCAGGCCGTCATAGAGATCGGCGATACGCGTCGGGATCGCCGTCCCGCACAGATCCGCCATGCGCTTCAGCCCCTTGAAGTTGGACTGCAACATGATGCCCGGCACGATCGGCTGCGTGATGCCCGCCGCCCGCGCCTGGTCGAGAAACTTGAAGTACACATCCGGGTAGAAGAAGAACTGCGTGATCGCCCGCGTCGCGCCCGCATCGAACTTGCGCTTCAGGTTCTCGATCTCCGCCTTCAGCGACGGCGCATCCGGATGGACCTCCGGATAGCAGCCAACAGAGATGTCGAAGTCCGCGATCTTGCGCGCGCCGGCGATAAGGTCGTTGGCGTAGGCATAGCCCCCCGGGTGCGGTTCATAACGCGTTCCAATGCCGGCCGTCGGATCACCACGCAGTGCAACCACGCGCTTCACGCCCGCGTCCCAATAATCGCGCAGCACCTGGTCGATCTCGTCCTTCGTCGCAGCCACGCAGGTGATGTGCCCTGCCGGCTTGAGCGACGTCTCTTCCGCCATCTTTTTGACGATGCCGTGCGTCCGCTCGCGCGTGGAGCCGCCGGCGCCATACGTCACCGACACATAGGACGGCGCGAGCGGCTCAAGCCGCTTCACAGAATCCCAGAGCTTGCTTTCCATTTCCGCGTTCTTCGGCGGAAAGAATTCGAAAGAAACTGTCGGCGTCTTCATGCTGCGGACCTCTTGCCCGGTGATGATTGGGGGGCCTTCTGGCTGTCGGCAGACCATACCATCACGGAAATTCCCTTTTCGCCGCCGGGGGCGCCAAATGTCTTGGCGGCCTTCACGGTCAGCCCGGCGCGATCGGCCCACCGCGCCATGTCGGCCTCGCTCACGCCGAGATGTCGATGCGCGTGCTCAGTCCGCAGGTGCTCCAGCGTGTGCGGCGCAAACTCGACGACGATCAGACTGCCCCCCGGCGCCAGCACCCGCGCCGCTTCGACGAGCGCGCGGCCAGGATCGTCGAGGAAATGCAACACCTGATGGATGATCACGAGACTGGCTGAGCTGTCCGCATACGGTGATGCCGTCGCATCGCCATGGCGCACCGAGGCGTTGGCTGCGCCCGCATCCTGCAGCTTGCTGCGCGCGACGGTGAGCATCTGGTGCGACAGGTCGATCCCCTCCACCCGCCGCGCCATGCCCGCGAAAAGGGTCAGCATGCGGCCGGTGCCAGTGCCGAAATCCACGACCAGATCGAACGGCCCCGGCCCTGCCGCGGCGAGCACCGCCTTCTCGATGTCGGCTTCTGCATAGTGCAGCGCCCGCAGCCGGTCCCACTCGTCCGCCACGCGCGCGAAATACTGGCCCGCCGCCTCTGCTCGCTCGCCCTTCACATCACGCAGCCGATCGAGATCGCGCTTGAGTTCGGGGTCGTGCGTATCGACGGATGCGATCAGGGTGTCGACCAGAGCCCGCGCGCCTCCCTCAGCCGGCAACCGATAGAACACCCACGCCCCTTCGGGCAGCCGCTCGATCAACCCTGCACCCGTAAGGAATTTGAGGTGACGCGAAAGTCTCGGCTGGCTCTGGTTCAGCACTTGTGCAAGCTCGCCCACGGACAGCTCGCCATGCGCCAGAAGGGCGAGAATCCGCGCCCGCGTGATCTCGCCGGCGGCGCGGAGTTGCGTGACGAGGTGTGCAAGAGCCACGGGATGCATATAACGATATAAACATATCCTTATATGAACTCAAGCCGCGGGCATGATTTGGCCCGGCTCCTGCTCATCCTACGGCAAGATTGCCTTGGGGACCGTGATACGTGCAGGTTGATCCTAACGTAAACCGGCCACATATCCGCCCAGCGGTGTGAGAACGTATCGACATGCGACCAATCCACGTTCGTCTTTCCTGTAGCGCCGCCGCCTTTGCGGCGCTGTTCACAGCCGGGTGCGCCAGCGTTACGGCGGATAACCCTGATCCTTACGAGGAATTCAACCGCCAGATGTTCGCCTTCAATGAAGGGCTGGACAAGGCGGTCATCGAACCCGTCGCCTACGGCTACCGCGCGGTGACGAACGAGCCGATCCGCGAGGGCGTGGGCAACTTCTCCAACAATCTCGGCGAGCCCATGACCTTCGTGAACCACCTGCTGCAGGGCAAGCTTCCGGACGCTGGCGCGACGCTGGGTCGGTTCGTGGTGAACACCACAGTAGGCATAGCTGGCGTGTTCGATCCAGCCTCCACCATGGGCATGCAGCGGACGACGGAAGACTTCGGACAGACGCTCGGCGTCTGGGGCGTCGACTCCGGCCCCTTCATTGTCCTTCCCTTACTCGGACCAACGAACACGCGGGATATCGTCGGCAAGGGCGGCGACGTCGCGCTCAATCCGCTCAACTATCCGCAGTTCGAGAATGACGATGCGATCCGTCTTGGCGCCATGGCGCTCGGCGGCGTCAATGCGCGCGAGAACGCGATCGAAACGTTTGACGAGCTGCGCCAGCAGATCGATCCCTATACCACACTCAGGCGTTTGTATGGCCGCACAAGGGCTGCCGACATCGGAATTCCCCATGATGAGCCAAATGACGCCCCAGAACTGACGGATGACGAACTAGACTTCTGAACTGGTCGTACGTGGAGACTTCGATGAAACTCACGAGCATGCTTGCAGCCGTTGCGGTAGCGAGCGCATTCGCGCCGGCGGCCTTCGCTGACAAGAAATCCGAGGCCTACGTACAGACCAACGCGAACTCGGTGTTGAGCGTGCTCAACGACCGCTCGCTCACGGCCGAACAGCGCGAGAAGAAGTTCGGCGAGTACATGAACAAGTTCGCGCACATGCCTTCGATCGCGCGCCGTGTCATTGGCACGAACTCACGCTCGCTGAGCGAGGCGGACTTCAACAAGTACTCCAAGATCTTCGAAACCTACGCCCTCGAAGTCTACCAGGTTCACTTCGACCAGTTCCGCGGCGAGGGGCTGCGCGTCACCGGCTCGAAGGATGACGGTCCGCAGCGCTCCACCGTCGAGTCCGTGATCAAGAACTCGCAGACCGGCAAGGACACGAAAGTCTACTGGGATGTGCTGCTGAGCCAGGACGGCCAGAACTATCGCGTGCGCGACGTCGGCATTGAACTCGGCGGCTCCGTGCTCTGGCTGGCCCAGGAACAACAGGCCCAGTTCGTGAATTATCTCGACCGAAACAATGGCGACATCAACAAGCTGATCGGACGCATCAACGTCCTGCTGGCCGACATGGAAGCGCGGAAGAAGGACGGCCGCGGCTCAGCCTACAAGGGCTAGCGAGCTGGCGGAGATCAAGTAAGGTTTTGCTATCCTATGATAAACGAATCGGCGCGATCCTTCACGGACCGCGCCGATTTTCGTTGGGCCTGGACAATAGCTGCGACCAGTGGAAGCGAACGCGGAACGCTCCGTGCCGCCGGGCGTCTCTTCTCGCAGACATTGGGAAACAGCGTGACAAAAGACCTCGATCAGCCGACGCGTACCTCTACCAACGTCATGTGGCGGACGAGACGCTTTGCGGCCCCCCTGCGCGAGATCTACCCCGTGGATGCCCTCGCCACCGACGACCCGACCTCCGAGCAGTTCCTCGAGCTTCTGGAGCAGGCCGAGCGCCGGCTCTCGGCCCGGAAGCAGGGCTGCTAGATTTCGCCATCGTCTTGGCCGGGGGCGACGACTCGCCGCCGCCGAGGCTCATCCACCTTCCAGATCGTCACCACAAGCGCGACCGCCATTGTCACCACCGTGGCCACGAACGCCGCGTGATACCCCCACACCATAACAAGCCCCGCCCCCACCAGCGGCGCCAGCGCCCCCGCCGCTCCTTCGGCCGTGTTCGACAGCGCCATACGCATCGGCACGTCGTGCGGGTGTCCGTACTCGAGCACGATATTGCTGGTCGACATGTTGAACCCAGACTGCCCCGCGCCGATCAGAACGAACGCCAGAGCATAGGTCTCCAGGGAGTTTCCAAGCATCAGACCCGCGACGCCTGCAATGTTCATTGCCGTCGAGATGACGAAGGTTGAGCGAAAGCCCTGCCTGTCAGCGAGATAGCCCCACACCAGGTTCGAGAGCGTGTCCGCGCCCATGTAGGCGATCGACAAGACAGCCAGCGTGGCGCCGAACGCCTCGGGCTGCGCCTCCGCCGTGATGCCGAGCGAGAAGATCGCGAACAGGAAGAAGAAGGGCTGCCCGATCCGCGAGCCCATCACCAGCGAACGCGCGACCATGAACCAGAAGAACCCGTCATCTTCGCGCATCAGGCCCGGCACGTCCTTAACACGCTCGCGCAGGCTCTTGCGCGCCCGCACCGTCGGCGGCTCCGGCTCGCGCATCAGCAACTGCAGCGCCGTCAGGCCGAGGCTCGTCAGAACGAACGCAACGAAGAATGTCGTCGCATAGCCATTGCCCCAGACATGGTTGGCCACCAGCCACGAGCCCGCGAAGTAGGACAGCAGCGCGGCGATCAGCCCGCCCGTGAGATTGCGCCACGCCTGCAGCCTGCCCCGCAGCCGGATCGGGATTACTTTCGCAAGCAGAAGCTGGAATGCCACGCGCTGAGGCCCCTGGAAGAAGCCGAGCAGGAACAGGAACAGCAGCGCAAAGGCCAGGGCCACCGGCCCAACCATGAACCAACCCGAAATCGCCAGACCAAGGATCTGCACCCGCATCAGCACGCCCAGCGTCACCGACACCGGCATCACCCTCTTGCGATGCTCGATCTGGGATGCGCCAATGATCGGCGACACGATCATGCCCAGCTGCTGCAGGCTGGTACCGATGCCGACCCAGAAGTCCGAACCCGATATCGAATGCAGATAGGCCGGCACGAAGGTCGGCGTGTTGACCAGCCGAAATCCGGTCATTCCGAGCATGCCGTGCACATAGTGGCCGAGATAGTTCCGCTTGAGATTGTCCTCGACGAACTTGTCGTACGCCGCATCTGCCTCCACGACAGCGGAAGATCCTCTTCTGGGTATATCGTCCAAGACGATGTCCCTTCCCCAACGCAAGTCCCTGCCTGATGCCGGGGCTTGCCGTGAGTCGCTTCTAGTCCCGCAGCGCCGACACTTGAAGTGTGGCGCGTTGCAGCGTCTATGAATTCGGCGCGGTGCGCACTTTCGAAGCTGAAGCCAGGACGGAACTAGACATGAAACGACTGCTGATCGCCCTCGCCGCCGGGGCCGTGTTCGCTCCCGCCGCCTTCGCCCCCCAAGCCTTGGCCCAGGTCGCGCCCAAGCCGACGCCCGAACAGCTGGCCATGACCTACGCTGAAGACGAACTCAGCCTCGAAAAGTGCGGCGTCCCTCGCAATGCCGGCGACGACTACCGCCCCACCCCGATGACGCCCGACCAGACCCGCGCCCCGCGCATCAAGTCCTCGCAGGACTACAATTTGGACGTCGTGGCCTCCGGCCTGCCGAACGCCTGGGCGCTCGCCTTCCTGCCGTCCGGCGAAATGCTGGTCACCATCCGCGGCGAGGGTCTCCGCCTTATCTCGGCAGACGGCAAGACCTCCAATCCGGTCACGGGCACGCCGGTGATCAAGAACGCCATCCGCCTGTTCGGCATGCACGACGTCATCCTGGACCGCGACTTCGCGAGCAACCGCATGCTCTATCTCGCCTACGTCACGACGCCGGAAGGCAAGCCGATGACCGGTTCCGTCGTGCGCGCGAAACTCTCTGCCGACGGCAAGTCGCTCGAGGACTACACCGTCCTCAAGGAAGGCCCCGGCATGATCCCGCGCCGCATCGTCCAGGCGCCGGACTCGACGCTCTTCATCCAGACGGCCGACATCATCACGCCTTATGTAAGCGTCCAGAACCTCGGCAGCCCGCAGGGCAAGGTGCTGCGCATCAACACCAACGGCACCATCCCCGGCTCCAACCCCTTCGTCCCCACCAAGGGCGCCGACCCATCGGTCTACGCCCTTGGCATCCGCGATCCGCAGGGCATGACGCTTCACCCGACCACGGGCGAACTCTGGCTGATCGAGAACGAGCCGCGCGGCGGCGATGAACTGAACGTCATCCAGGCTGGCAAGAACTACGGCTTCCCACTGATCTCCTACGGCCGCGACAATGACGGCAAGCTGCTCAATGGCGGCCTGACGCAGAAGGCCGGCCTCGAACAGCCCGTGTACTTCTGGACGCCCTCGGTCGCGCTGTCCGGCATGACGATCTATGATGGCGCAGCCTTCCCCAGCTGGCGCGGCGACGTCTTCGCCGGCGGCCTCTCGGGCATGCAACTGATCCGCCTCGACATGGAAAACGGCCGCGTCGTCGGCGAGGAGAAACTGCTGCGCGACAAGTGCAAACGCATCCGCGACGTGCGGCAAGGGCCGGGCGGCATGCTCTACGTGCTGACGGATGATGCGAATGGAGAGATCTGGAAGATCTCGCCGAAATAGACAGCTGTGAACACGGCCTCGTCCTTCGAGACGCGGACTTCGTCCGCTCCTCAGGATGATGCCTCTCCACGATCACCGATACTGGGAAAGCCCTCATCCTGAGGAGGCCAAAGGCCGTCTCGAAGGATGAGGCGGCTCACCGGCGATAGTTACGCCACCCCCAGCGCCTTCCGCATCGCCTCGACCGCGGCATCAAACGCCAGCATCGTCGAGATATGGCGCGGCGGGTATTCCCGCACCGGCTGCAGGTGACGCAGCTCCCAGAAAAGGCCATCAGGCGGCTCCGCCCCATCCTTCAGCATCGCGCGCAACGCATCGCGCGCCGCCTCGATCTCCTCGAGTGAGCGCCCCACCGCATGCCGTGTCAGGATCGATGACGCAGCCTGCCCCAGCGCGCACGCTTTGGGCTCCACCGCGATCTCCGCGATGCGCCCCTCCGCGTCGAGCTTCACATCCACCTCCACGGTGGACCCGCACACGCGCGACACCTTCAGCGACGACCCCTGCGCATCGCCGAGCCGGCCGACATGCGGAATGTCCGCCGCCAGCTCCAGAACGCGATTGTGGTACAGTTCACCGAACATAGTGCGTATGTCGGGCGGATTAGGGTGGGGATCAAGCCTCTCAGAGTCATTCTCGGGTAAGCCGAAGGCGCATACCGAGAACATCGGTTGTAGAAGCGCGGGAACTCGCAAGACTACGCATGAAGCTCTCAACCGGCATTCCCGGCACTCAGTTCGTTCGGCCGAGAATGGCTCAGGTAGCGGAAACCCGAGCAAAGAACGCCGCGACCACATCCGCAAACGTATCCTGCACGATCAGGTCCGAATGCCCACCGCCCACGAACTCGACATACTCCGCAGCGACGCCCTCATCCTTCAGCGCCTTGCCCACTGAGCGGGCCAGCTGAACCGGCAGCGTGCCATCCCTCTCGCCGCCGAGCACCAGCACGGGCCCCTTGAAATCCTTCAGGGCATTGGCAACGTCGATGTCGCCAAACCCTTCAGCAATCTCGATCCGAACGAACGGCGCCGCGAACCAGGGCGTCCACGCCTGTGCGACCTCGCGGGCGTTGCGCGCCGACGTCTCGATGATCAGTCCGTCCGTCTCTGGCAGCCGCGCCGCCAGCTCCGAACACACCAGTCCGCCCAGCGAGTGCCCCCACAGCACGATCTTCCGGCCCGCCGCTTTCTCGCGCACCAGCGGCACGATTTCGTCCGCCATCTGCTGGAATCGCTCGGGGCTCGCCGTTCCACCCGTCTCGCCATAGCCGGGATAGTCGAACAGCAGCACATCGCCATGCGGGATCGCCACCACCGTGTAGCGATAACCGCTGCGCTGCCGTGTCGACGCGTTGCCCCCACACCGCACCACCAGGGCGTCAGCGGGCGCTGCACGCGTCACCAGCGTGTAGGCCAGCCCGCCCTCGCCCGTGCCAAACCGGCCGTGCTCGAGCTTCGCTTCAACAAAAGGCGCGGCCTGCTTCGGAAAACCAGCATCGGCCTCAGCGCGGCTTTTCCAGACATGGTTCCAGTCCGCTTCGGACTGGAACGCACGCTCGCCGATCATCGTCTGGCCGGTCTGCTTCGCCAGCGCTTCGTCATACGCGATCGGCTCGAACACCGTCGTCTCGTCGATGCTGACGACCATGCAAGCGCTCAGCGACAGCGCAGCGGCACAGGCTATCACACGGTGGATCATGCCTGCTCCTGTCCAGCCATCACCGGCGGGGCCAGTTCCTTCATCCACGCTTTCGGCTTCTCCGAGAACAGCGCCGCGCCCGCCGCACGCGCTCCGGTCACGAGCGACTTACGTCTCGCATCCAGCACGTTGAGAAAGCCCGCCGGCCGCTCGCGCCAGCGCTTCACGCCCGCCGCCACAACCTCGATGTCCTGAACCTCGCCCAGCAATTCCGCGAGATCGCGTACGCCGGCCACGCGTCGGTCAAGCGCATCCGGAAACTGCTGCCGCATCAACCTTGCCTGCAGCGCGTGATACTTCGCCTGCTTGCGCCACTCGTGCAGAAGCTCCGGCTCCTCGCTGTCGAGGGCCGCGTGCATCGCATTGCGAGCCATGCGGTATGTCTCGGCCAGCGCCGCCGCCAGATGCCCGCGCTCTCCGCGCTCAAGCTGCGGTACAAGCTGCTCCGCGCGATCATCCAGCCCGGCCGTGAACACAGCGATCGCCTCGCCTGCCTCAACCGTGCCGCGTTGCTTCTGGAAACGCTCTTCCAACTTACGCGTCACATCCACGCCGACCCGCGTCACCAGGAATGGCCGCAGAGTCTCCAGCGCCTCGATCCGCGCCCCGGCGTCACGCAGCTCCGACAGCAGCCGCGCCTGATCGCGCCACCAGCGGTTCTCGCGATCGAACGACTTGCCCTTCATCAGAGGCCGCGCCAGCCGCAACGCCGCGCGTATCCGCTTGCAGCGAACCCGCGCCTTGTGCGCGAACGCCGAGGATTCCTGCTGCGCCTCGGCGCATTCGGCCGACAGCTTCTCCACCTGTTCGCGGATCACGCGGCTCAGCCCCTCGTGGGGCGTCTCGTGAGGGACGAGGACGAAGCTCATGCCGGGCTCAATTTCCGTTATCGTTGTAGTTGCGATTGGGGTCGCGCATGTGCAGGCGCACATAGTGCGCTTCCGGGCGCTGCTGGTTCGGCCAGAACTTCACCGTCCACGAATGCACGTTGTCATTCACCGAATAGACCCGCTCGCATTCCAGCTCGGGCACCGGCGCACCATCGGGCCGATTGCCGTCCCGACATGTGAATCCGTCCGCCTCGAAAACCTTGCGCGCCTCGGCGGCCCGTCCACCCTGCCACCTGCCCCCGATGAAGCGGCGGAAGTCCTGGTCGACCGCGCCCTCAGCGTCGCGATCCCAGAATCCGAAATTCGTGCCGGCCGGCCCCGGCCCCTGCGGCGGACGCGGCCCGCCCGTGTTGATCACGGTTGTCGAGCATGCCGCCATCGCGAGCAGCGTGATCCCGGCCAATAGTGTCTGCGCAAGCTTCATGAGCATGCCCTTTCCGAACAACCCGCCCTAGTAATCGAGCATAGACCGGGCCGGCCCGCCGTCAAACAGCCGGCATGTAGCAGGCCAACATCACGGGGCGCCCTGTCGAAGCCCGACAAGCCCCGCCAGCCAGTCCAGCATCGCCGGCAGCTGCTGGATGAATACCAATGTCACAAACGAAACCGCGAGAAGCGCGACAACGGAAACCACCAGCCCGACAGCGACGATCGCCCCGTCGCGCTGCGCTAGACCCATACCCAGCACCGCGCACGCCAGCGCCGGCGGAAAATTCCCGCCCGGGGGCAGCGGCAGGATTAGCACGATCGCCATGATCAGGACGATTACGCCGATGAAAACCGCACCCGCACGTCCTGTCAGGAACAGCAGGCGCGGCTTCATCACCCGCTCGATAGTCTGCAAGCGCGGCGCTAGCCCCTCGAAAGCGCCGACGATCGCTTTCCGGTCGAACTCGCGTTTCGAAAGGATGCCCGGCAACCACAAATCCTCGCGTCCGATCACCATCTGCACGGCCACGATCAGCAGGATGATCCCGACAACCGTGGGCACGCCCGGCGGCATCGGCACGATGGACGGCAGCGAAAACAGCAGCACAGCCAGACCGAACGAGCGCGCATCCAGTGCATCGAGAATCTGCTTCACCGACACCTTCTCGCTCTCGCCGCGCACAGCCCGCAGCAACACCTCCGACGTCGGAACGCTGGTGGCGCCAAGGTGCGATGTGTCGTGTTCCGGCGGTGTCAGATGCGTCTCCATGTCGAGCCGTCCGGGCCGTCCATGATCTCGATGCCCTCCGCCGCGAGCTCCTTGCGGATGCGATCGGCCTCCGCAAAATCCTTCGCCTTGCGCGCCGCGAACCGTGCGGCCACCCGATCGTCGATCGCCTGCGCCTGGGACGCGTCACCCCGCGCCCGGTCATCGGGATCGGCCTGCAGCAGCCCCAGCAACGCCCCGGCCGCCAGCAAATGTCCCTTGAAGCGCGGCCAGTCGGCGGGATCGGCCTTGTTCGCTTCCGTTGCCAGCGCAGAGAGTTCAGCCAGCGCATCCGGCGTGTTGAGATCATCGCACAGCGCCGCGATCACCCCATCCGGCACGCCGGTGTTGTCCGCCCGCGCCCCCTTCATCCGCCGCAGCGCATTATAGAGTCCGTTCAGCGTCGACTTGCTCTCCTTCAGCAGATCGCCGGTGAAATCCAGCGGCTGCCGGTAGTGTCCCTTAAGCAGTGCAAAGCGCAGCGTCTCGCCGTCCCATTCCTTCAGCAGGTCATGCACCAGCTTCACATTGCCCAGCGACTTGGACATCTTCTCGGAGTCCATCGACAGGAAACCATTGTGCAGCCAGTACCGCGCCATCGGCTTGCCATGCGCGCACTCGCTCTGCGCGATCTCGTTCTCATGGTGCGGAAAGATCAGGTCGAGACCACCTGCATGAATGTCGATCGTCTCGCCGAGCACGGCCTTCGCCATCGCCGAGCATTCGATATGCCAGCCCGGCCGCCCCTCGCCCCAAGGCGATGGCCAGCGCGCCTCCGCAGGCTCGCCAGGCTTCGCAGCCTTCCACAGCGCAAAGTCCGCCGGGTCTCTTTTCCCCGCATCAACCTCGACCCGCGCGCCTGCCACCATGTCGTCCCGCGAGCGACCGGAAAGCTTCCCGTAATCCGCCATCGACGGCACGTGGAACAGCACGCCGTCCTTGCCCGGATAGGCATGGCCCTTGTCGACCAGCGTGCCGATGATCTCGACCATGCCCGCGATGTAGTCGGTCGCATGCGGACGATGCGTCGGCTCGATCACCCCCAGCGCGCACATGTCCTCGCGATAGATGCGCTCGAATTGCGCCGTGATCTCGGCGATCGGCCGTCCGGCCTCCGCCGCGGCGGCGATGATCTTGTCGTCCACATCCGTGATGTTGGCCGCATAGACCACATGGCTTTCGCCGTATTTCGCCCGCAGCAGGCGAAACAGCACGTCGAATGCGACAGGCGGCCGCGCATTGCCGATATGTGCGTAGGAATAGACCGTCGGCCCGCAGACATACATCGTCACCCGCTGCGGGTTTTCCGGCGAAAAGACCTGCTTTTCGCGGCTCAGCGTGTTGTAGAGACGTATGTCCATAAGTCGGGTCTTTTCGTTCCGTTAGGAAGTTTGAATCAGGGTTTCAGCCATGTATTCCCGTGCGTCAGGCTGGCGTTTTCGCAACAGGCGCCTATGTGTCACCAACCCCCCGCCTGAGCAATCTGGTCTGGCGGGACAGTCATTTTAAGGGCGCCGTGATGCCCGGGCGGGAAACCATGAGGGTTTTCCGGCCCCAGTAACGGAAGGGACCGGCCATGGACGCCGAAATCAAAGGCAAGGCCAAAGCCGGCGACGAGCCGTTCAACCGCCCCTCACGGGACGAGGCCGAAGACGCCGTCCGGACCCTCATCGCCTGGGCCGGAGACGACCCCAAGCGTGAAGGCCTGGTCGACACCCCCGGCCGCGTGGTCGACGCATATGAAGAGTGGTTCAAAGGCTATCGTGAAGACCCCCGCGAATACCTCTCGCGCACGTTCGACGACGTGAAGGGCTATGACGACATCGTCATGCTGCGCGACATCGACGTGGAGTCCCATTGCGAACACCACATGGCCCCGTTCCTCGGCAAGGCGTACGTCGCCTACATGCCGCTCGACAACGTAGTCGGCATCTCGAAGATCGCCCGCGTGGTCGAGATCTATTCCAAGCGTCTCCAGACGCAGGAGACGATGACGTCCCAGATCCTCAACGCGATCCAGGAAGTCCTGAAGCCCGAAGGCGTCGCCGTGATGATCGACGCCAAGCACGAATGCATGACGACCCGCGGCGTCCACCACCCGAACGTCTCGACAATCACGACGCAGTTCTCGGGCGTCTTCCGCTCCGACAAGGAACTCCGCGAACGGTTTCTGCGGCTCACAGGGCGGTAGCTGGGACCGCCGGGCGCCTGCCCGGCAGTCGCGGCGAAGCCGCGAGATCAGCGCCCCCGTCCTCGCGGACAATTTCCTTTGCCCTTCCGCGATCTCGCGTTAATCGGCCCCTGCACCTGCGGGAGATCACGCCATGACCACCGAGCTCGAAAAAACCATCGATGCCGCCTGGGAAGAGCGCACCTCCCTCTCCCCGTCCACAACCGGCGCCGTCCGCGACGCTGTGAACGCCGCCCTGTCCCAACTCGACTCAGGCGCGCTCCGCGTCGCCGAGAAATCCGTCTCAGGCGCTTGGAGCGTGAACCAGTGGCTGAAGAAAGCCGTGCTGCTCTCCTTCCGCCTCAACCCCAACCGCATCATGGGCGCCACTGGCCAACCGCCCGGACCGTACTTCGACAAGGTCCCCACGAAGTTCGAAGGCTGGACCGACAAGGACTTCACCGCCGCAGGCTTCCGCGCCGTACCGGGCTCAATCGTGCGCCGTGGCTCCTTCATCGCGAAGGACGCGGTGCTGATGCCGTCCTTCGTCAACATCGGCGCCTATGTCGGTGAAGGCACGATGGTCGACACCTGGACCACGGTTGGCTCGTGCGCCCAGATCGGGAAGCACTGCCACCTCTCCGGCGGCGTCGGCATTGGCGGCGTACTCGAGCCGCTGCAGGCCAACCCAGTCATCATCGAGGACAACTGCTTCATCGGCGCCCGCTCCGAAGTCGCCGAAGGCGTCATCGTCCGCGAAGGCTCCGTCGTCGGCATGGGCGTCTATCTCGGCCAGTCTACACCCATCGTGAACCGCGCCACCGGCGAGACGCTCTTCGGGGAAGTGCCGCCCTACTCCGTCGTCGTCGCCGGCAACCGCCCCGGCTCGACGCCGATGCCGGGCCAGAACTGGACGCCCTCTCTCTACTGCGCCGTCATCGTGAAGCAAGTCGACGCACAAACGCGCTCGAAGACCAGCGTCAACGAGTTGCTGCGCGCCTAGACTGCCTGGTGTCTTCGTGAATCCCATCGTGTCTTCGTGTTAGTCTGAACACGAAGACAAGAGGGACACCACGATGGTCACGCCCGCCGCCGGCTATTCCGGCAAGAGCCTCATCGCCAAGCTCGGCCTCAAGGACGGCGTGAAAGCGATCGCCATCGCCCCGCCCGCCAACTACGCCGAGCTCACCGACAACGCCGCGATCACGCCAAGGAAGTCTGCGCCCGCCACCGGCAGCTTCGACTTCATCCACTTCTTCGTGAGCAACGAAGCCGCCCTCGCCCGCGACCTGCCGAAACTCGAAACCCGCCTCGCGCAGGGCGGCATGCTCTGGGTGTCATGGCCGAAGAAAACCTCGAAGCTTTTCGTCGATCTCACGGAAGACGGCATCCGACGCCTCTGCCTCCCCATGGGCCTTGTCGACGTGAAGGTCTGCGCTGTCGACGCCGACTGGTCCGGCCTCAAGCTGCTGCGCCGAAAGGCCCGCTGACCACCCCACGGAACTCATTGTGCTCCTCAAGCATTACCGAGAGCGACCGTTTTCAAAGGGAGTCGCCAAATGGGGATCGTTTACCTCGTCCTGTTCGCCCTCGCCGCCATCTTCTCGATCTCGCTGATTGTCGGCGTGGTGTTCAAGCTCATCGGCTTCGCCATCGCCGCGCTGCTGGTCGTCGTCGCCGTCACCTGGGTCATGCGCAAGCTGCGTGGGTCGAAGTCGACGGAACGCCTGCCGCGCTGAGGCATTTCCATCGAAGCGCTCCCGCACGGCAAGCCAAGCTAGGAACGGCGTCATGCCATCTTTCGTTATCTATCTCCTCGGTTTCGTAATCCTCGCCGGCGGCATCCTGTTCGGCGCCAGCATTCTCGGCGTCGACAACCAATGGCTCGCCGTGATCGGCATGATCCTGCTTGGCCTCGGCGTGATCACCGGCGTGGCCAGGACTCGACGCCGCGACGCACCCGCCGCGAGCGAACCTACCAGCGACAAGGTCTGAACCCGGCGCAACATCAACAGCCCAAGCAAAACGCCCGGCCACAAGCCGGATGTTTTGCTGTTCGCCACATAGCGGGAACTTCAGGAAGGTCGTCGGCGCCCGGCCGGGCTCTAGTAGCCCTGCCCCACGCCGCCATCGAGCACGAGATTGCCCGCAGCCACGGGCCGCGCGACCTTCACTTCCTTGACCACCCTGGTGATCGTCTGGCGCGTCGTCGGCTGGCAGATCGTCTTCTTCGTGACGACCTGCACCAGCTTCACACCCGGACCATATTTCCTAAGCAGCGAGCGCTCGTTGCAATCGCGCTCCGGCGTCTGGCGGCGGCACTGGATCACGCCGCCCGGCCCATGCCACAGCGCCTCGCCCTTGGCGCATGAGAACGTGTCCGCCTTGTCGAAGTTCGCCCTGCCCTCGACCATCTCGCCCATCGTCACCTGCATGTGCGTCCCCGCCATGCAGCGATAGATCTCGCCGGATTGCCGCGCATCGACCGACATCTCGCCATCGACGCGCGAGGCCGGATGCGGCGTATTGCGATCGTCGATGCAAACCGCCTGCACAGGCCGCGTGCGCAACTCTTCGACGATCTTGTCGACGCAGATCTCTTCCGTGCCCTTGACCTCTTCCTCGATCAGCTTCGTCTCATAGCCGCCATCTACGGTGAGGTTGCTGATCGTGCTCGTCGACACGCCGGGGTTCGAATAGTAACCGCCACCGCCGCCGAAGAAGACGCCCGCGTCGCCCGAAGCATTGGCGTGGCCATAAGCGCCCGCGGCCGCCATCGCGCCGGAATTCGCCGTAGCGACCGACATCGATGTCGCGCCGACATAGACATTCGCAGTCGCCACATTCACGCCCGGCACATTCACCGTGAGATTACGCGGTGTCTGGCAGCACGCGCTCGGCGGCGGCGGAGGCGGCGGAGGCGAGACAGGCCCACAGGTGCTGCACGACTGGCCGACAGCGGTCAGTCCCACAGTGGCCATGGCTGTCGCGAGGCCGGCGCCAGCCAGCATGTGTCGCCATGAAACGGTCATGTGAGGTCTCCGTCAGGTATCCCGTGGTCGGGTGCAAGAGCCGCGCCTTTTCGCGCGTGGCGCTAACCCGGCCGCCGAGAATGCCTCGCCCATCAGGCGAATCCGCCCGTAAATGAGCCGCTTTTCCCCCGCCAAGCGTCATGGCCCGTGCGCTGCAACAATTGTTGGCACGCTGGGTGGAAACCAGCTCAGACAGACAGGCGTCGAATGGAAGTCCTCAAGGCACATCCGAATACACAGGCCATGCTCGACGCCTGGCAGAGGCTCGTCGATGGCGAGAACTCCAGCGATGGTCCGACCACGGATGAATATCCTGGTCTGGTAAACAACCTTTTCCTTCTTAACCATGTCGCCGAACGCGACTTCGCCTTCCGCCGCGTCGGCGCGACGCTTGACCGGCTGTTTGGGCGGCAACTTGCCGAGCACGACTTTCTGTCAATCTGGAATGACATCGACCGCCGCATCGTCGCCGCCGGACTCTCGATGGCGGTGAAGGATCGCGGTCCGACCGTCATCCACGCACGTGGCGAGACGCTGGCCGGCAAGCGGCTCGATCTCGAATTCGCCCTCGCCCCGCTCCTGACCGACCTCGATGGCCCGCGCCGCTTCCTCGGCCTCTGCCAGGCGATCACGCCAGAGGAAGTCCTCGGCGGCCGCCCCCTGCGCAGGCTGCAGGTGCTCGCGGTCTTCCCGCCCGCCCCCGTCATGCGCCCGGCTATCCGCATCGTCACGTCCAGGTGAAGGCGCAGCCGCGAGAGCCCACCCGCCTCGACCGCCAGCGGGCGGGGCTGGCGGACCGGAAGACGAAATCACCAACGCCGCTTCGCGACCGCAATCCCCCGACAGCTTCCGGCAAGGGTTTGTGAACCATTGCGCAGTTAACCTTCTCGTCGGGGGCAACTCCCTTTCGCCTCCACAGAGGGTTGCTGATGCAATCGGCCCAGGCCACAGTCAGGCCCGACCGTCCTTCGATCCGCAAGGTCGAAGGTCTCGACCGCCGCCGTCATCGTCGCGTGCTGTGGCAGGTCCCGGTTCGCGGCCTCACCGGCTCGGGCGAAGAGTTCGCCTGCAACACGGTCGACGTCTGCGCCGGCGGCCTCCGAATCAATCTCGCCCGCCCGCTCGAGAAGGGTGAGAACCTCATTCTCTACATCGAAGACATCGGCCGGATCGAAGGCGTCATCGTCCGCGTCCTCAACGAGATCGGCTACGCCATCGAATTCCGCGTGCCCCCGCGCAAGCGCGAGAAAATCGCCGACGCGCTGACCTGGCTTGTGAACAAGGACAGGCTCGGCCTCTCCGACGAACGCATCGCCGAGCGCCGCCCCGCCACAGGCCAGGTGATCGCCATTCACGGCAAGGGCGTGGCCATCGCATGCGCCATCGCTGACGTCTCGCTCTTCGGCGTTGCTCTCAAGACATCCGGCCCGCGCCCGATGATCGGCGACCGCGTGCAAATTGGCGAGCGTGCAGGAACCTGCGTCCGCTACATCGAAGGCGGCTTCGCCGTCGATTTCCGCACGCTGCACGGGACGGACATCTAGACTATCGGCTCGCCGCCGGTCCTCGCTTGTTCCACCTCAACGTCACCACTGCGGCAACCGCCAACACCAGAAACACCACCCCGCCCGGCGCGGGGAAGAATGGCCAGTCTTCCGCACGATCAGACAGGCCAACCCCGGCTGCAAGCAGGCCAGCGAGCAAGACGTTGGGGGCGGCATGTCCCGCAGCCGCGCCAAGCCATGACCCCGATTTCTCCCGCAGCAAGGTGAGAAGCTCACGGTAGACCACACACGAGGCAATGAACGCTGCAATCATCAGCGGAGGCGCCGCCTCAAGATACGGAAACAAGCCAACCTTCAGCGCTACGGGAACAAGGTGCCACGCGGCCCAGACCAGGCCCAGGATCAGCACCCCCCAACGCCGTCCGCACGCCGCGATCGCCAGAGAGAGGCCGCCACCAGCCCATCCCAATTCCTCAAGCACGCTCGTCAGGGCAGACCCTCCCGCCGATGCCATGATGGAATCCAGCGGCGTGTCCTGTAACCGGAAGCTGGCGGCGCCCACGGCGACGGCGACTCCCAAGGCCCCTAGCGCAACCAGAAGCGTTGTGGCGGCTGCGCCCACGACCCATCGCCAGGACATACCGGGGTTTCGATTCCATCGCCTGGCTGAAAGGGCCAAACCTGCGAGCGCAGGGCTCAGGATCATCGCCAGCTTGCCGAGGTCGACGAGCTGTGGATCTGCGGTCGCCATCAATACGGCCGGCAGGGCCAGCACGATGATGACGAACAAGACAAACCGGAGCCAAGCGAAAGTCACGCTGAACTCTCCAAACTGCCGGCCGAGTGACCGGCGGACGGCCAACAACGCACTAGTCGCGCGCGGCCACAATGCCCAATCGTTCAACGGAAGTGCGATCCACAAGTCGGCTGCCTGACAACCGGCCAGGACGTGACGTCAACCAGTCACCGGGTTTGCCGTGACCTCGCAACGACGTTCGGTTTCCGAGTGCGCCAGCGAACGACGCTCGCCGGATTGCGCCATCGCCTGCGCCATCAAGGCAATCGATCGATGCGCTGTCAACTGATGCGATAGCGACGTAGCGGAAGGTAGTCGCGCGTATCATTGTTCACGACCGCGAGACCATGGCTCGTGCGCTGACGAACCTTGTGCAAGGATGACGTTCAGGTCACCCAAGGAACAGCAACATGATGCGCTTCTCGGTTCTCTGCACAGCCGCGGCCCTGATGTCTTGTGGCGCAGCGTTCGCCCAGGCTGGCGGTCCCATCCCGCGCACGGCCGAAGGTAAGCCGGACTTTCAGGGCGTCTGGACGAACTCGTCCATCACGCGGCTCGAGCGCGTGCCCGAATTCAAGGACCTCGTGATTTCGGAAGCCGACGCGAAGCAGTGGGAGATGGATGCCGCCGCCGTCGCGGCGGCAGACAACGCACCAACTGCAGAAGACAAGGGCGCGCCTGAAGTGGGCGATGATCCCGCCGGCTACAATAACTTCTGGATCGACCCAGGCAGGCAGGTCGGCAAGATCAACGGCACATACCGTTCGTCGTGGATCACCGATCCGCCGAACGGCAAGGTGCCCTACACGCCCGCAGGCCGCACGGCGATGATGAAGACGGTCAGCACCTACAACATGTTCGACAATCCGGAAGAGCGCATCCCGATCGAGCGCTGCCTCATCGGCTTTGCCTCCACCGGGGGGCCGCCAATGCTGAACGCGCTCTACAACAACCACCAGCAGATCATCCAGACGCCCGACGCCATCGCGATCAACATCGAGATGGTTCACGACACGCGCATCATCCGCATGAACGGCCAGCACAATCCCGACAACATGCGCCAGTATCTCGGCACCAGCGTCGGCAAGTGGGAGGGCGATACGCTGGTCGTCGAAACCGTCGGCTTCAAGGCGATTGAATCCGTGCGCGTCGACTTCGGCCTGTTCGTCTACATCTCGCCAGACTCGAAAGTCACCGAGCGCTTCACCATGCAGGACAACGATACGATCTTCTACCAGTTCACCGTCGAGGATCCTGCAGCCTACACCCAGCCATGGAAGGGCGAGCTCAACTTCCGCCGCTCGCCGGACCGGATCTATGAATACGCCTGCCATGAGGGCAACTATGCTGTTCCGAACATCCTCCTCGGCGCGCGCGAGCTTGAACGAGCTGGCCTGAAGCAGCCGGTCGTGAAGCGCGGCATCGGCCGCCTCGATCGTCCAGCGAAGCAATAAACTGGGAGACCGGGCGCGGCTTGCCTCCGCGCCCCGGTCGCCGATTTGCGGCAGGACAACGACCGATATCGTGAGGTCAACACGCTGCTGGACGGCCGCAGCAGATCTGGCCGGCAGACCTACTCGCCGTACCCGCTGTCCTCCAGCATGCTTGCATACCGGTGCACCATGTTCTTCACGCTCATCAGGTGCGAGACGTCGCCCGTGCGCATCGCATAGGCGGCGAACTTGATGGGACTGGCCCAGTAGTACATCTCTGCCTGGTCGGCCATCCGACCCCAGGTCTGGCCGCCTGCACGCTCATAGCGCACGATCATGTCTTCCATCGCCTCGCGGCCCGCGGCGGCGAAGTAGAGCGTGAAGTCCGAGGCCGGATCACCGATCTCCGCATCCGCCCAGTTCTCGATCGCGACCACGCGATAGTCCGCATTCACGAACAGCCGCGGATGATAGATGTCGCCATTGATCAGCGTCGTGAAATCTGGCCAGAACGCATCGCCGTCGATCCATTTCCGCCACAGGCCCCAGAGCTTCTCCGGCACAGGGGTCAGCGTGTTGCAGTCATCCATACGCTGCCGGACGCGCGCACGCGACTGCTCCGCCGTCATCACCGGAATTCCGGCGGCCGCCGCGGCGCCGACATCCAGCCAGTGCAGCTTCACCATCGCTTCCGAGAGGCTGTCCGCAAACATCGGCGGCACGCTCGCCTGAGGCAGTCGCCAGACCAGCTCGCCCATCAGCGGATCGATCTCCGCTGCCGGCACGCCGGGCAGGACGCGATAGGCAATCAGCTTGTCCGAATGCACCTGCCAGTCCGGCACGACGACCGGCACCTTGCCGCGCACATGATCGAGCACGCGCTTTTCCTGCCGCGACTGCGCCTGAACATCGCCGCGTCGCGGCGACTTCAACATCCAGTACGCGCCAGAGGCGTCACGTGCATTCGCGCTGAAATACTCCGCGGTCGATCCGATCGGCCGCAGCATGGATGGATCACGATCAAGCTCGATGCCGTGAGCCGCGGCGAGCTCACGAAAGTCAGGCGTGGATGTCATTTTGGCGAGACTCCCGTCATCCCGCCCCCCGGCGACTGCCTACTGCCCGCAATGCGAAGAGCTACTCGTTCTGCCACGCCGGCTTCCGCTTCTCTGCGAACGCCTTCGGGCCTTCCTTGTGGTCCGCCGAGGCCAACAGCTTCCCGATGCCAGGAACCCTTGTCTCGAACGCCGTCTTGAGATCGGCGGTGTTGAGCCCGGTGAGCACCGTCTCCTTGGTCGCCTTGATGGCCATCGGGGAGCATTCCAGGATCATCCCGGCCCAGCGCTTGGCTTCTTCCAGCGCCTTGCCCTGCGCAACGACTTCGGTGACGAAGCCGATCTCCTTGCCCTCGGCAGCGCTAACCGTCCGGCCCGTGAGCATCATGCCCATCGCCTTCTTCAGCGGCACCTGCCGCGGCAGGCGGTGCATGCCGGAAGCAAGCGCCGCAAAACCCACCTTGGGTTCGGGCAACGCAAACTTCGCGTTTTCCGCGGCGATAATGATGTCGGTCGCCAGCGCAATCTCGAACCCGCCGCCCATGGCGAACCCGTTCACCGCCGCGATCACCGGCTTGTAGAGATCATACCGCGACGTCAGCCCGCCGAATCCGCTCGACGGCATCGGCACCGGCGATTTCTGGCCGGAGGCCGCAAACTTCAGGTCGTTGCCGGCAGAGAACGCTTTTTCCCCGGCCCCCGTGACAATCGCGACCCAAAGCTCGGGATTCTTGGCGAATTCGTCGAAAGCCGCCCCCATTTCAGCATTTCCCATCGGATGGAGGCAGTTCAGCTGGTCCGGCCGGTTGATGGTGACAATGAATAGGCGGCCGTCGGTCTCGGTCTTGATGAACTCGTAAGCGCTCATGGGGCGTCTCCTGCAGGCTTTCGTTTACCTTTGGACAAGGTCGCGTCCACTACAACTAGCCCCAAAGATGGGTTAGCGGAACACGCTGTCTGATGAGTGACACTCTGGAACTCAGGCAACCTGTGGAAACAGGTGACGACGAGGGGCTGCACACGCCGCCGCCTCCGTTCGAAGGCGTGAAGTGGCGCATCAAGATCGCCGACAGGGAATACGGCCCGTACCCCCGCACCCGCCTGATCGACTTTCTGAAGGAAGGCCGCGTCCAGGCCGGCACCTACATCGCCTGCGGAACGGATATGGACTACCACCGCGCCGACCACCACCCCAACCTGCGCTGGGACTTCAAGGGTCCCAAGAAACGCAAGTTCGGCGACCCCCGCCTCGACGCCGGCGAGACCGAAGTCCCCGTCTGCAATTATTTCATCGCCGCGCGCCTGCTATCGGGCAATGAACGCTTTGAGCGCGTGCTACGCGAAGCCGGAAAGATGAGCCGCGCCGCCGGCGACATGTGGGTGCTACGTTCCAAACAGACGATCCAGCAGCTCCGCAATCAGCTGACCATGGCCGTGAAGCCGCACGAGCACTTCATCATCGTCAACGCCTCGAAGGACCGCCTCGCCTGGTACAATATCGGCGTCGAGAACGACATCTCTGTGCGCGGCGTCTGGGACACGGACGAAGTGCAGTAGACCGCGAAAGACACCCGCGCCGGCCATCGCACTGTGAAGCCGCCCGACGAGCCGCTGTAACGAATGCCCGGCAAGTAGCGAACTAGCCTTCAGACCCGTCACGTCCGGCGAGAGGCAAGCCATGTCAGGCAACAAACAGATCACTGCCTTTGTCTTTGCCGGCGGCGGCAGCCTGGGCGCCATCCAGGTCGGCGCACTTCGCGAACTTGTAGCGGCAGGTGAGAAACCCGACTTCGTGGTCGGCGCTTCTGTCGGCGCCCTGAACGCTTGTCATTATGCATCGGAGCCTTATGCGGCCGGGGTGAAGGAGCTCGAAACGATCTGGCGAAACCTGCTTCGGCAGGATGTCTTCCCCGCGACACTGAGCGGCGCGATCAACCTCCTGCGAGGGTCAGGCAGCCTCTTCGACTCGCGCAGCCTCCGTCAGCTGGTCACGCGTCACTTGCGGGTCGAGCGCTTGGAAGACACAGAGATTCCGGTTCACGTTGTGGCCACGGGTATGGACGGTTCTGCCACCTGCCTCTCAAAGGGCGCCGTGTCCGACGCCGTGCTGGCCAGTTCTGCAATACCCATCGCGCTTCCCTCGGTGCAGATTGGCGAGCATCACCTGATCGACGGCGCCGTGGCCGGAAACACGCCAATCCTCACCGCGGCCGAGTTGGGCGCTGAGCGGATCGTGGTTCTGCAGACCGGCTACCCCTGCGCGATGCAGGGGCCGCCACGCGGCGCAATTGCAGGCGGACTTCATGCGCTCACGCTCCTGATCTCCAACCAGATGGAGCGCGACCTCAAATTGCTGGCCGGAAAGGCGGATGTCTTTGTCGCCCCCCACCTTTGCCCGCTCGCCATCTCGCCCTTCAACTTTTCCGAAGGCGCGACCCTGATCGAACGCTCAGCGCAAGCAGCTCGGGCGTGGATCGAGGCTGGCGGCCTGATCCGGCCTGCCGACGCATCTGTATTCGAGCACCATCACGCAAAGAGCGCCGCGACCTGACCCGCCGGTCCTTCATTGGCCAATCCTCCGAGGCAAGCCGCCACAGAGCGGCGGCAACGTCGGATCGCACGACGCTCAACCGGTCAGGCGCCGTCCGGGCACTGATTGCCCTTCAGTGCATAACGCGCATCATTGCGCGCACCTGAATACCGCTCAGGGCTCCCGAGAACGCTCAGCAATTGCGCGCGGGCCATAGCCTTCTGTTCCGCGGACATGGTGGGGATCGGGGATGTGATCCCGGGAACCGAGACACAGCCGCCCAATATCAGTGAGGCGAGACCCGTGGCGCAGGCGATGGCGAGCGTCGAAGTACGCATGGAAGTCCCCTTGCGTCTCGAGGCGGGGCCGCTCTGCTCGTGAGACAGCGACCGGAACGTCGTACTGGCAGGATGAATCAGCCAGGTGACGAAGACAACCATGCTGACCGGAGTGCCATTTGTCAGCCGCTGCAGGCTCCACCCGGAAGACAGCGTCGCTTGATCAGGCTCAACGCGCTATGGATGCGGCCCTGCGTCTCGTGGCGCAGTGACGGAGACGACCGACCATGCCACGCTCGAAGCCCCACATCGAACGCCACGCCGTCGCGCGCATCGGCTGGCTGCGCGCAGCTGTGCTTGGCGCCAATGACGGAATCGTCTCGACCGCGAGCCTGATCGTAGGCGTCGCCGCCGCGGGTACGGACCGCACCGCGATCCTTGTCGCCGGTGCTGCTGGACTCGTCGCCGGCGCCATGTCGATGGCGGCTGGCGAATACGTCTCCGTCAGCTCGCAATCCGACACAGAGAAGGCCGACCTCGCAAAGGAGACGCGCGAACTTGCCGACAGCCCCGAGATGGAGCGTCAGGAGCTGACACAGATCTATGTCGATCGCGGCCTTGATCCGTTGCTTGCGAGGCAGGTCGCCGATCAGCTGACGGCGAAGGATGCGCTCAAAGCCCACGCGCGGGACGAACTCGGCATCTCGGATATCACCACCGCGCGGCCGATCCAGGCCGCCATCACCTCGGCCATCACCTTCGCCCTTGGCGCGGCCTTGCCCCTTCTGGCCCTGCTGCTGGCTCCTACCGGAAACCTTGAACTGACAGTGGGGGCCGCATCCGTGCTGTTTCTAGCGCTGCTCGGCTATCTCGGCGCTCAGGCCGGCGGAGCAAATGTCTGGAAATCGGTCGGCCGCGTGGTGTTCTGGGGCGTCATCGCAATGTTGGTTACCGCGGGAATCGGCATGCTTTTCGGCGCGGTAGTCTGACGCGGCCCCTCTGCCGCTGCCGTTTGCAGGGTGGCATTTATCCCCAATTGCTGTATGGGACGCCCGCCAGCCCCGGCCTCCCCGCGACCTGAATCCCGCCAACGGGACGGCCCGCCCCGATTTTGAAAACGACCCACAATGCCCTTCCCGACAGTCCATCCCGCGCTCGACCGCGCCCTTGCTGCGCGTGGCTATGACCAGCCGACCTCCGTCCAGCTCGCCGTCGTCGAGGCCGACCAGAACCCTGACCGCCCCAACGCCGACCTGCTCGTCTCGGCCCAGACCGGTTCGGGCAAGACCGTCGCCTTCGGCCTCGCCCTCGCCTCAACCCTGCTTGGCGAATCCGAGCGGTTTGACCACGTCAACCGCCCCCGCGCCCTGATCATCGCGCCGACCCGCGAACTTGCGATGCAGATCAGCCGTGAGTTCGAGTGGCTCTACGCAGACACCGGCGCGCGCATCGTGGTGGCAGTCGGCGGCATGAGCGTACGCGCCGAACAGCAGCTTCTCTCGCGCGGCGCCCACATCGTCATCGGCACGCCGGGCCGTCTCTGCGACCACCTCACGAAGGGCTATCTCGACCTCTCCGCGCTTCAGGTCGCTGTGCTCGACGAAGCCGACGAGATGCTCGACCTCGGTTTCCGCGAAGAACTCGAAACGCTGCTTGATGCGACCAACGCGGAAACCCGCCGCACACTGCTGTTCTCGGCCACCATCGCCCGCGGCATCGCCATGCTCGCGAAGGGTTACCAGCGCGACGCAATCCGTATCGACACCACCAGCGCCACAGAACCTCATGGCGACATCGACTACCGCGCCATGCGCGTCTCCCCCGGCGACACCGAGCGCGCCGTCGTCAACGTGCTGCGCTATTTCGAAGCCGGCCGCGCCCTCGTCTTCTGCGCCACCCGCGAAGCCGTGCGCCACCTCCACGCCGCCCTGCGCGAGCGCGGTTTCCACGCTGTCGGCCTCTCCGGCGAAATGGGCCAGCGCGAACGCAACGATGCGCTGCAAGCCCTGCGCGACGGCCACGCCAAGGTCTGCGTCGCCACTGACGTCGCGGCCCGCGGCCTCGACCTTCCCGACCTCGGCCTCGTCATCCACGCCGACCTGCCGACCAACAAGGCGACGCTCCTACACCGCTCCGGCCGCACGGGCCGCGCCGGGAAGAAGGGCGTGTCGATCCTCCTCGTCACCCACACCAAGCGCCGCCGCACCGAACAGGTGCTCGCCTCCGCCAACATCGAAGCCACCTGGAGCGGCCCGCCGACCGCGAAGGAAATCCGCGAGCAGGACCGCCAGCGTCTCCTCTCCCACCCGTCGCTCAGCGCAACCATTACTGACGAAGACCAGGGCATCGCGAAACAACTCGCCGAAACCATCCCGGCCGAACAACTCGCCGCCGCCCTGATCGGCCTCCTGCGCAACGAGCTTCCCGAGCCGGAAGATGTGTCCGACGACGGTCGCATGCGCAACGCGCAGACCTTCGAACGCCAGTCGGGTCCCCGCGACTTCTCGGAGCGCCCAGCGCCGCGCGGCCGCGCCGAACGCGGATTTGTTGCTTCAGAAGGCGACGGCGTGTGGTTCCGTCTCAATGTCGGCCGCCAGCGCAACGCAGATCCAAAATGGATCCTGCCGCTCATCTGCCGCGTCGGCCACATCACCAAGGCCGAGATTGGCCCGATCCGCATCTTCGGCGACGAAACCAAGTTCGAGATCGTGGGTCACGCCGCCGAAGCCTTCGCCATCGCCGTCCGCGACACGCAGGACGACAAGATCCAGATCGAGCCCACGACCGCTCCGGGCCCGAGCGACAGCACGCACCCGATGCGCGCCCGTCGCGACGACGGCGCCCGCGCCGATCGTGCGCCGCGCGAAGATGGTCCCATCCGCGAGAAGCGCGACTTCGGCGATCGCCCGCCGCGTCCCAAACGCGAGTATGGCGACCGCCCCATGCGCGAGCCGCGCAGCGACGCCCGTCCACCGCGCGAAGACTTCAAGCGCAGCGGCCGAGACGAAGCCCGCGCCGCCCGCTACGAGCAGCGCGACAATGAACGGGCCAAGCTGGCCGCTGATCCGGTCTACTCATCCCTGAAATCGGACGCGCCGGCTCAGGACAAGGGCGCCCCGCCGCCTCTGCATCCGAGTGGCATGAACCGCAAGGAACGTCGCGACGCCGCCCGCGCCGAAGGCAAGATCGCGCCGCTCGTTCCCGACAACTCCCCGCCGAAACGCAAATGGGCGCCGGAAGCCGATACACCCGTCGCCCGCCCTGCCAAGCCACACGCCGACACCCGCCTCGCCGAGCGTCGCAGCCGCGACAGCGACCGCCCCGAAGGCTTCAAGCCCCGCGGCCCCAAAGGCCCAGCCGGCAAATCCTTCAAGCCTCGCGGCGACAAACCTTTCGCCAAATCCTTCGGCGGCAAGCCGGGAGGCAAACCCTTCCGCGGCAAGCCAGCCGGCAAGCGCGACTCCCGCGGGTAGATCTGCGAGCCGCCCTCGTGGTTCGACGGACGGCGGCTCTGCCGCCTGCTCACCCTGAGGGCTATTCTACTGTCGGTGCGTTGCCCTCATGGTGAGCAGCGCACGCCGTACGCGTCCGTCGAACCACGAGGGCGTGCTCACGACGCTAGCCGATCGCCGCCGCCGCGATCTCATACGACCGCAGCCTCAGCCTGTGATCCCAAACCGAGCCCGTCACCATCAGCTCATCGGCCCCGGTCCGCGCGACAAACTCCGCAATCCCGCGCTTCACCTTCTCCGGTCCGCCAACCACCGAGCATGACAACGCCTGGAGAATGCCGTGCTCCACCATCGGGTCGAGCTTCATTTCCGCCTTCGGCGGGGGCATCTTGCCCGGCCGCCCCATGCGCAGGTTCGCGAACGCCTGCTGGATCGAGGTGAACAGCAACTTCGCATCCTCATCCGTCTCTGCCGCAATCACATTGAGGCCCAGCATCACGTACGGCTCCTGCAAGCGAGGCGATGGCCTGAAGCTCTCACGATAGATCTGGATCGCATCCATCATGTCGCCCGGCGCAAAGTGCGACGCGAACGCATAGGGCAAGCCCAGATGTGCCGCGAGCTGCGCACCGAACAGCGACGAGCCGAGAATCCACATCTGCACATCCGCGCCAGACCCCGGCACAGCCTCGATCGTCTGTCCCGGCGCCGGCGGCTCGAACCAGCCTATCAGCTCGACCACATCCTGCGGAAACGTATCCGCCCCGCCCATGTAGCGGCGCAGCGCGCGCATCGTCGCCTGATCCGTCCCCGGCGCACGCCCCAGCCCCAGATCGATCCGCCCCGGGTGCAGTTCCGCCAGTGTGCCGAACGCCTCCGCCACCATCAGCGGGGCATGGTTCGGCAGCATGATCCCGCCCGCACCCACGCGAATCGTCGACGTGCCCCCCGCCACATGCGCGATCACCACAGCCGTCGCGGCGCTCGCGATGCCCGGCATGTTGTGATGCTCGGCCAGCCAGAAGCGGTGATAGCCCAGCTTTTCAGCATGACGGGCCAAGTCGAGACTGTTGTTCAGCGCCTGCCGCGTGGTCGAACCCTCGACAACGGGCGCCAGATCAAGAACGGAAAGCTTTGCCATGGCCGACATATAGGCTCTGCCGGCCGATACGCTAGGATGGATGCCTTCAAGTGTGGATGCAGACCCTTTGACCAGCCCGGCACTTACATCGGCAGCCTATCTTTCACCGGAATATGTCGACCTTCAGGTCCGCTTCGCCGAGCGCGTGGCCGAGGCCGCAGCATTGCCGCTTGACGATGCCTTGCTGCGCTACACCAACTTCCACCGCCGTTTGGGCCTTGGCGTTCCCGACCAAGCAGCTTTACCCGAGCAGTGGCGCGTTCTCACGGATGGCATCGCGTCCCTCTCCCATGATTCTCGCGTCGAACGCCTTTTCGCTGCGCTCGCATCAGCAGGCGATGGCTCCGCCATGCTTCTGCCCGGTCGCATCCCGTTTGGATGCTTCGCTTGCGAGCCGCCGAACGATGAAGGGATGGTTCGCATCCACTTCGGCAATCGCGTTCAGAATACTGACGTAGGGCCGCTCCATTCATCGCGGGTCGCCGAGCGACGCGCTGAACTGCGCGACATGTTTGGCTGGCTCGCGGGCGAGTATCCTGCCGCACGCCGGGTTGACGGCGGGTCCTGGCTCTACAATCTCGATGCCTACAGGCGCCTGTTTCCGCCGGAGTTCGCCGCTTCGCGCGAGCCGCGCGATGGCCCGCCCTATCTGTATGGCATGTCAACCTGGGGACAGTTCATCGATTTCCGGGCGCACATTCGCCCCGATGTGCGGGACGCATTCCTTGCAGCACTCCCGGGTCTCGACATGACCGCGCCGCACCGCGTCTTTCCGTATCAGGTGCTGTTTACGAGCGCACCGTTCGACACATTCAGGCGCACGTACGGCGTCTAGCCAAGCCGCTTCAGTCCCCGCGCATACCGCTTCCAGTTCTCCGCATAATGATGCGCCGACCCCGTGATCATCTGCACCTGCTGCTCGCTCAGCTCCCGCACCACCTTGCCCGGCGCGCCCATCACCATCGAGCCGTCCGGAATTACCTTGCCCTCGGTGATCAGCGAGTTCGCACCGATCAGGCAGTTCTTCCCGATCTTCGCGCCATTGAGAATGATCGACCCGATCCCGATCAGCGTGTTCTCCCCGATCGTGCAGCCATGCAGCATCACCATATGCCCGATCGTGCAGTTCGCGCCGATGTCCAGCGGCTGGCCCACATCCGTGTGCAGTACAGACCCGTCCTGCACGTTCGAATTCTCGCCGATCGTGATCGGATCATTGTCCCCACGCAGCGTCGCGCCGAACCACACGCTCGCGCCCCGCTTCATGACGATATTGCCGATGACGACTGCGTTGTCCGCAACCCAGCTGTCCCGGTCGCACTCCGGCTTCACCCCGTCGAGTTCGTAGATCGCCATCTGGTTGTCCTTCCCACTCGTCTCTCGCGCGCCACAGCATCCACATTTAGCCGAACGACTCGAAAACCGGCGCCGATGTCATCAGGCTGCAACAATCCCCGGCAGAAGTGTGCTGCGAACACATCTGCACGGAACTGACCCTTTATAGTTCCGTTAATGCGCAACTAGTCTACTGATTGGAAGCTGATTCGAAGTGGCCAGCCCAGCGGGAAGGCCCTTCGGCATACGGGGAACGGGATTGAGTCGACCGCGCACGGTTGCACCATCCACCTACCACGCAGCAGGCCGCGCAACGCGCCCGCCGCCGCCTCCATCGGTTTCATCCTCATCAGATTCATTCGAACGCCGCGGCGCCCCACAGGCTCGCGGCGTTTTTGCTTTTCTGCCCGCGCCGCCAAACCCGGCGCGGGTCTTTCCGCCGCCAGAGGAGTACCAGCATGGGTAAACGTTCTGCCGTCCGCCGTGTCCGCGCCGAGTTCCAGGGCCGCCGTGACCGTGACGCCGGCGTTCAGCTCAGCGTCATCGAAGGCGGCTGGGACCCGTTGGCGGAAGACGAGCGCCATCCCAGAAAACGCAAGCGGGCCCAACCCGCCGCCAACGACCAGGCCTGCCAGCAACGCGAACCACAACGCGACCAGTCCTACGTCAAGAACGTCGCGCCCAAGACCGAAGGCCAGGCGCGCCTGATGGAATCCATCGATCGCGCCAACCTCGTCCTCGCCCTCGGCCCCGCCGGCACGGGCAAGACCTACCTCGCCATCGCCAAGGCCGTCGAAGCCCTGCGCGCCGGGAAGGTCGGTCGCATCGTGCTCTGCCGCCCCGCCGTCGACGCCGGTGAAAACATCGGCTTTTTGCCGGGAGACATGGAAGAGAAGCTCGCCCCCTATCTCCGCCCGCTCTACGACGCGCTGCAGGACCGGATGTCGGCCAAGCAGGTGAAGGCGATGATCGCTGAAGGCCAGATCGAGATCGCGTCCGTCGGCTTCATGCGCGGCCGCACGCTCAACAACGCCTTCATCGTGGTCGATGAAGCGCAGAACTGCACCTATGTGCAGCTCAAGATGATCCTCACCCGCCTCGGCTGGAACTCGAAGATGGTCGTCACCGGTGATCCCGCTCAGTCCGACCTGCTTCCCGAACTGTCAGGCCTCGCCACCGTCGCCGACCGCATCGAAAGCATGAGCGGCGACATCGGTGTCGTCCGCCTCCAGCAATACGACGTCGTCCGCCACCCCCTCGTGGCGCAAATGCTGGACGTGCTGTAGCCTCGCACGACGCGCTTTACGCCCAACCAGGCCCGGTCCCGCTCTGCGAGGCCGGGCCTTTCGTTTGAGGACTGACCGCCCCCAATAGCAACCTCAGGTAGTCCCTACCTTGGGTTGAGGTGTCGAGGGAGAGTCACTTGGCCGACAGCGGGTCCAGTCCCTTCGGTATCCTCGATTTCACCGCCGCCAACCCCGACGCGCGACGCGACCCCGCGCCGCCCGCCATCTCGCCTGCGGAGGCGCCGCGCATATCTGCCCGGGAGCGCCACTCGCGCGTCTGGAGGCGCGGCATCGGCTTTCCCGCCTCTATGTCCGCTTTCCGCACCTCCGAAAGTCCGATTCCGATACGCCGCCACAATGGCGTCGCCTGCCCGGATTTCGCGGTCTCGAGTGGCCAATGGTTAGCGCCAGTAAGTTCCAGCATTTATGCAAACGCGCCCCGCAACGTGGAACAGCAAGTTGTGACGCAACAGATGCGTCCTTCTCGGAACCGTCGCGCGACCGCTCCGTTTACACCTCACACAGAGCAATCCCGCCCACATAGGACCGTACAATGTCCGTTTTCAAAACCACCTTCTGCGCCGCCGTCTCCAGCCTCTCGCTGGCCGCCTGCTCGTCGATGGACTCGCTGGACCCATCCCAGCGCAATGCAGCAATCGGCGGTGGCCTGGGCGCTCTGGCCGGTGCGGCAATCTCTGACGACGACGTTTCCGGCGCCCTCATCGGCGGCGCGCTCGGCGCGGCTGTCGGCTACTACACCGGGTGCCAGGAACAGGGCGGCTGCTTTGTCGGCGGCAAGCAGGTCGCGTCGCGCTCCGACCTCGTCTACGATCAGAACGGCCGCAGGTATTACTACGTGGATCGCAACTCCGGCCGCACCTACTGGGAAAACGGCGAGTTCCGCGGCTAGCCTTTACGGGCTCAGCAGGATTTCGGCAGGCGCCGCTCTTCCGAGCGGCGTCTTTCGTTTTGGCGATTGAGCTTCCCAAGCAGCCGTCGCATCCTCGCGGATCGGATGTGGAGGGACTATGAGAAGCCTGATTGCTTTTGCCGCGTTGGCCATCGCCGCTTGCCAGTCGCCGCCCGCCACGGTCACCAGCACCATCCCGCCGCCGCCCGAAGGCAATACCCCGTCCCCGGCTGAAGTGATCGCCGCCTCGCAGCCAGCGGAATGGCGTGCGCTAGATCCCGAGAACACCCTCTACATGGACTTCCCCGAAGGCCGCGTCGTCATCGAGATGGCCCCGCAGTTCGCGCCCAACCACGTCGCAAACGTGAAAACCCTCTCCCGCGAAGGCTTCTTCGCCAACGGCGCGGTCACCCGAGTGCAGGACAATTTCGTCACGCAGTGGGCGCAAGCCGGAGACCCGGCGCGCCCGCCGAAGGTCGGCGTCGAGAAGCTGAATGCTGAATTCACCCTGCCCCGCGTCGCCATCGCCAACTTTGATGTCCTGCCCGATCCCGACACCTACGCCGACGAGGTCGGCTACATCAACGGCATGACCGCCGCGCGCGACGCCGCGAGCGTCTGGCTCACCCACTGCTACGGCATGGTCGGCGTCGGCCGCGAGAATGACGAGAACTCTGGCGGCGGCACGGAACTCTACGTCATCATCGGCCACAGCCCACGCAATCTCGACCGCCAGCTCACCATGCTTGGCCGCGTCGTGCAGGGCATGGAGATCATGTCCGCCTTCCCGCGAGGCACAGGCGACGCCGGCTTCTACAAGACGCCGGCCGAATACCGCCGCTATGCCGACATCAAGGTCGCCGCCGACGTCCCCGTCGGCCAGCGCACCAATCTTGAAGTGCTGCGCACCGACAGCGCATCATTCGCCACACTGGTGAACTCGCGCCGCTGGCGGAAGGACGACTTCTACACCAAGCCCGTCGGCCGCATCGGCCTGTGCAACATCACTGTCCCGGTGCGCCCGGTAAATCCGGCATCCTGAATTCCGGCCGTTCCGGCATCGGATCGGGAACGCCGCTCGGCAGCGGCGTCAGCACCTGCGGGCGCGGAGGATCGACCACATCGCGGAACAGGTAGCCAAGCCCCGGCATCACGCCGAGAATGAACGTCGCGATCAGCGCCAGCACCAGCGGCCTCACCACCCGCTGAACAAACGCTTCGAACGCCGCCATGCCGACAACGGCGGTCTCATCGCGCGTGGTGATCAACGCCCACAGGCTGAGGCCCGCCAGCACCGTGGCCGACCGGAATGGCCAGCGCCAGCAACCCAGCTTCGATCCAGAGAATCCACCGCGCCCACGGAATTCGCCTCAGGATGCCGATGCCGCCGGCGAAGGACGGCAGGAAATACACGACCGACAGCAGCCCCAGCCCTCCGCCGAAGAATGCAAACTCATCGTCATAGGCCGGATCACGCGCCATGGCGTAGGCGAGCAGAAGGGCCGCCAGCGCGCCGAGGCCCGCGCCCCCGAACACGATATGGCTCCATGCCAGGATCTTCAGCCGATACTTCACGCTGGCCCCCTCGCCTGCGTCGTTATGATTGCAAGGCTTTGTGCGCAACCGTGTCGCCGGCAAACAGGACCCAAAAAGACCCGTGCAAGCCGTGACCTTGCGCGGTATGAGAGGCCAACCACCGATAACGAGGCCCGCCATGGACGTTCAGATTTCGACCCTGATCAAGGACGCCAGCACGCAGACGCTCGGCTCGCTTTGCGCCATCCTCAAGAAGGGCGCGGACCACGCCGCGGCGCTGAAATTCCCCGAAGAGGTCCTGCTCAACTACCGCCTCTTCCCCGACATGTTCCCGCTCTCGCGCCAGGTGCAGATCGCAACCGACACCATGACGCGCGGCGCCGCCCGGCTCGCCGGCACGGACCTCCCGTCTTTCCCGGACGTCGAGACAACCTTCGCCCAGCTGATCGACCGCACGCAGAAGGCCAACGCCTATGTGCAGGCTGCCTCCGCCGAAGCGATGGACGGCCGCTGCAAGACCATCATCAACATTCCCGTTGGCGGCGGACAGGAAATGCCGATGACCTGCACCACCTACCTGCAGTCCTTCGTCTTCCCCAACCTCTACTTCCACGCCGCAACCGCCTACAACATCCTCCGCCACAACGGCGTCGCCCTCGGCAAGCGTGACTACCTCCGCCCGCCGGGCTGACGCCAAACCGTCATGGATGTGCCATAGAACCACCGCGCGTCGCGGAGTTCATGCATGGTTCTTGTTGTTGATCGCCGCCGCCTGCTTGCCGCGAGTGGCGCTGGCCTTCTCGCCGCCGTTCTCCCCGGCCGCGCCTTCGCGCAGCCATCGCGCGGCTTCACCCATGGCGTCGCCTCCGGCGAGCCCTCTCAGACGAGCGTCGTTCTCTGGACGCGCTATGTCGCGCCATCGCCCGTCCGGCTGCGCCTTGAGATCGCCCACGATCCCGCCTTCCAGCGTATCGTCCTCACCGGCGAGGCCGAAGCTTCGCCCGCAGCCGACTGCTGCGCCCGCGCCATCGCAGAGGGCCTCGCGCCGGGCCGCTGGTATCATTACCGCTTCATCGCTCCCGATGGACAGACCTCCCATATCGGCCGCACGCGCACCCTGCCCGACGGCGACACCGACAGCTTCCGCATCGCCGTCTTCTCATGCGCCAACGGCACGTCGGGATGGTTCAACGCCTACGCACACGCTGCCGCCCGCGACGACATCGACCTCGCCATCCACACCGGCGACTACATCTACGAATCTCCCCTCACCCGCGCCGACGCACAACCCGGCATCGCCGCCCAGCGCGCTCTCGCGCCCCTGCACGAGATCGTCACGCGCGCCGACTATCGACAACGCTACGCCTCCTATCGCCTAGACACTGATCTCGCCGAGCTTCACCGCCGGCTCCCGATGATCGCTGTGTGGGACGATCACGAGACCGCCAACAACAGCTGGCGCGATGGCGCGAGCGCACACGACCCCGCCACCGAAGGCCCATGGACTGCACGCCGCGACGCCGGCATGCGCGTCTGGCGCGAATGGATGCCCGTGCGCGGTGACTGGTATGGCAGCCATCGCATCGGTAATCTCGCCACGCTCTTCCGCCTCGAAACCCGCCTGCTTGGCCGCTCGCAGCAGCTCGACGACGATCTCGACGCCATCTTCGAGAAGGGCGCGACGCGACCGACGCTCGACGCTTTCGGCGCCGGCCCGCTAGCCGATCCCGCACGCGCGATGATGGACAGCCAGCAGGAAGCCTGGCTCGCCAGCGGCATGCGCACATCCGTCGCCTCCGGCCAGAAATGGCAACTTCTCATCCAGCAGGTCATCATGGGCGCGCTCCTTTTCCCGCGCCCCAACACCGCATGGTTCAAGGGCGCTGCCCCACCGGAACTGATGGCTGAACTCCAGCGTCGCGCCGCCGCGCTCGACGCCGGCCTGCCCTACTCACTCGACAAATGGGACGGCTATCCCGCCGCGCGCCAGCGCCTCTACGACAGCGCCCGCACCGCCGGCGCCAACCTCGTCACGCTCACCGGCGACAGCCACAACGCCTGGGCCTTCGACCTTGCCGACAAGGCCGGCCCCATCGGCGTCGAATTCGCCGGCCAGAGCGTGTCCTCCTACGGCTTCGAACGCCGCTTCAATGGCGACGCCGCCCGCCTGGCCGCCGATTTCATCGCAACCAACCCCGACCTCAAATGGATGGACAGCAGCCAGCGCGGCTACCTCACCCTCGACATCCGCAAGGACCGCATCGACACGGAATACGTGTTCGTGCCCGCTGCGAGTGGGCGTTCGGCAAAGGAGAGCGGCCGGAAGAAACTGAGCGTCGCACACGGCGCGCGGCGGCTGGAAGTTTGAGCGTCGGCACGAGTCCCCTCGCGTGCTCATGGTGAGCAGCCGCGAAGCGGGGTCCGTCGAACCACGAGCGGCAGGGCTCAAGAACGCAGGCAACGTGCGCCCTAGAACCGCCCGCCCGTCTTGAACCCGCCGCCGCCCATCCGGCCGCCTGTCTTGAAGCCGCCGCCGCCGCGCGAGCCGCCGCCGCCAAATCCACCCCCACCCCAGCCGCCGCCGCCCCACCGGCTGCCGCGCGTCGCCGCCTTGATCACCTCGCCGAGAATCACGCCCGCAATCACATCACCGCCGACATTGCGCCCACGACGCGGCCCGCCGAAATAGTCGTCGTCGCTGCGGGGAGCCTGACGCACCGTCGCCTTGATCGCGCGCCACAGCGCCTCGCCGTCTGGCGACGGCCCCTTGCCATACGCCTCGATCGCCGCTTCGAAGGCCGGCCGCAACAGCAAGACATACGGGCTGTCGAGCCCAGCCTCCTTGAACCGACGCCGCACCTGCTCCAGCGTCTCGGCACCCGCCCGCCGCCGCGCCGGCAAAGCCTCGACACCGCGCCAGTTCACCTCCATCTGCAGCTCTTCCGTGCGCAGCTTGATCAGCGCCTCGACCACGCGGTCATCGTCCGTCGTCGTCGTCTCCGCCGCCAGAACTTTCAGATCCGGGAAGCTCGCCTGCGCCAGCCCCTCTTCCAGCACGCGTCTTGCTTTCTCCTGCGGCCCTGCATCGCCACTCGCCGCCTGCTCCTGCTGGCGGCGCAGGTCCGCGTGCCGCGCCTCCGCTTCGGTCAGGGCAACATCCAGCGCCTTCAGCTTGTCCTTCACCGCCGACAACTCCGCCGACAGCTTCCCTGCTCCACGCGCCTCCAGCGCCTGCGCCTCGAACCGTTCGATCGCTGCCTGCGCTTCGGCCTCCTCGAGCCGCATATTCGCCATGTGCTCGGCGATGCGATCCGGCAGCTCAATCAGCCGCGAATAGTTCAGGTACGCCTGG
>Ga0315902_10001171_pt1 | contig 42523 bp, 43 predicted proteins | sample LakEriMetagenome_9_FD_203523 | JGI IMG/M metagenome (GOLD analysis project Ga0315902, IMG submission 203523) | Freshwater fungal communities from buoy surface, Lake Erie, Ohio, United States - Buoy 12 MA117 | ecosystem: Environmental > Aquatic > Freshwater > Lake > Lake biofilm | place: USA...
TGGGTCGCCGAGACGATCAGATTGGCCCCATCAACGACCGGTAGCAGTCCCGCCGGCCCGAAAACTCTCAAAGCCTCGCGTCGCCCTGCCCGCGCGCCTGCATCTGCGATCTCCGGCAGTCCCTGCACAGTCTCAATCGCCAGATCGGGCAGCAGGAGTGCATCGACAGTCGGATGCATCAGGCCGAGTTGAGCGACCCCCTCGGCCGCGCCTTCGCCCGCGCCGAAAATGAAGGTGAGACCTCCCGCCTCGACGACAACGCACGGGCTTGCCGCGCAGACCGTCGCCCGAAAGGCATTTGCGGGCGGCAGGGCGGGCCTTGCCGCATCTGCACGCAGCCGATGCTCGCGCTGAAACGCTTCGATCGCGGCTCCCTGCCGGTTGGCCAGGAAAGCCCAGCCGCCAACAGCTGCCGTGACCACAACGGCGCCGAACAAGAGTATGTCTCGCCTGAGCTTCACGCGCCGGACGCCTTAGCCGATCCGTGTCTGTGAGGTTTCCTGGGTTATCACCGCCTCGATCGCCCCCAGTCTCTCCACCTCCACGCGCACCCTGTCCCCCACCTTCACGAACTTCGGCGGCGTGAACGCGGCGCCAACGCCTGCCGGAGTGCCCGTGAAGATCAGGTCGCCCGGCTCCAGCGCGAATGCCTTGGTCAGGTGTTCGATCTGCGCCGGCACATCGAAGATCATCTCGCCTGTATTGCCATCCTGGCGCAGATCGTCATTCACCCAGCATTTCAGGCTCATGTTCGACACCTCGCCCGCCTCGTCCGGCGTCGTGATCCAGGGCCCGACGGGCGCGTGCGTATCAAACCCCTTGCCCATGATCATGGTCGGTGTCGCGCGTTGCCAGTCGCGCACCGAATAGTCGCACCCGGTCATGTAGCCTGCGATGATTTCGTGGGCTCGCCCGCGCGGAACATGCCGACCGTACTTCCCGATCACCACGACGAGTTCAACCTCGTAGTCCAGCGCCGTTGATACCGCCGGCATCAGGACGGGATCGAACGGACCGTGCAGTGCGCTTGTTTGCTTGTTGAACCACATCTGTGTTGTTGGTGGTTCGCGACCCGTTTCCCTGGCGTGATCACGATAGTTGAGACCGATGCCGAGGATTTTGCCAGGGCGACGCAGCGGCGCCTTTAGCCGCGCCGCGTTCAGGGATATGCGCGGCGCCGACCGCGCCGCCTTCTCGATTGCCTCGACGCCGGCAGGGCCGCGCGCAAGAATATCCACAGGCCATTGCGACCCGTCTGCCGCAGCGCTGATGTCAACAACCTCATCGCCAAGGACCAAACCTGACCTTGGACCGTCAGTGGCTTCGAAAACACAAAGTCGCATGAGTCATCCTGTTCTCACCCGCCCGGGAGATTGGACCCAACCGGCTTGTATGGATAGGTAGGCGGAGTCCAGTTCGGGAAGCGTACCTCATGTCGATCGCCGCTGAAGTCCAGCGCATCCGCGATGTCTTCGGTCCGGGAACAGATATCAGGGTTCCGCCCTTCCAGCGTGCTTATGCCTGGGAAGACCCCGAGGTGGAGATCCTGATCCAGGATCTGCTTGAGGCCTTTAGAACGCGGACCGTTTATTTCCTCGGCGCCATCGTCGTGATCCGCCCGCGCAACCGCGGGCCGTCCGACGTCGTCGACGGCCAGCAACGCCTGACCACGCTCACCATCATGCTCGCCGTGATGCGCGACCTTGCCAAGACCAAGGAAGAGGAAGGCCTGATTCACTCGATGATCGGGCATGAGGCGCTGAATGTCTTCGGCGCCTCGCATCGCTGGCGTGTGACCCTCAATCCGACCGACACGCCCTTCTTCCGACGCTTCGTTCAGGAGCGCGGCGCCACGCGCGAGGACGAAGGCGTGCGCGAGGCGGCTTGCGACCCCGGCTCGGAAAGTCAGCTGCGCCTGAGCGCCGCAATCGGCCAGATGCGGGACTACCTCTCCGACATGGCGGACGAGGAACGCTCGCGCTTCGTGATGTGGCTCCTCGACCAGGTGACCGTCGTCCGCGTTCGCGTTGCGGAATTCGCCGTGGCTCAGAAGGTGTTCTCCTCGCTCAACCACCGCGGCAAGCCGCTGTCCGACCACGACATCCTGAAAAGCGCGCTTTTTGAGCGCGCCGAATTCTCCCCCGCCGAAGCTGTCGCGCAGGGCCGGAAATGGGACGCATTCACCACGCGTCTCGGCGACCGTGGGTTCGGCGACCTGTGGAAACAGATCCGCGCGCTCTATGATCGCGAGGGCGTCGGCGAGCTTGTCTCGGGTGTCATTGCGGGGATCCTGCAGAAGACACCCTCGATCCGCGACTTCCTCGACAACCGCCTCAAGCGGTTCGTCGACGCCTACGATGCAATCATCAACGGCAAGACCGAGAATCTGAACCTCGGCGAGGAAGCGCTGCGACGCATCGTGTTTCTTCGGTCGATCCACCATGAGAGCTGGCGTGCGCCTGCTATCCGCTTTCTCGCGGAGCATGCCTACGACCGCGATACGGCGGACCGCTTCTTCTGGGCGCTCGATCGCCTCGCCTATGCGATGCAGTACTCGGTCAAGGACCGCGACTATCGCCACAAGCGCTATCGCCGCCTCCTGGATGCGATGGAGGCCAATGTGGCGCTGTTCGATGAGGGCTCACCCCTGCACCTGACCAAGCGCGAGCGGGAAGACTTCGTCGAGCGCCTGCGGGGGCGCTTCCCGAACTTCAAGCAGCGCAAGGCGCTGCTCATGCGTGTCTCGGCCGCGGTCGAAGGTGGGGAGGCGCTGGCGCCGGATACAGATTGCACCGTCGAACACATCCTCCCGCGCGCGCCCAAGGGCTCGGAATGGTACGAGGAATGGTCGCGTGTCCGGGACCGCGACGAACTGACCGAATGTATCGGCAACTTCACCCTGCTTACCCACGACGAGAACCAGGAAGCCGATCGAAAGCCCTTTCTCGAGAAGCTGGCCATCTATTTCCGGACGGGTCAGGCCTCCTATGCGCTCAGCAGTGACCTGCACGGCCGCACCCGCTGGACGCCGGACGATGTCCGCACGCGCCGGGACGCACTGATCCAGAATCTGGCGAAGGACTGGGAACTCTGAGGCGCCAGGCCTCCAACCGGAGGGAGCGTCGCTCACCCGTGCGTTGACCTTGGTCGTCCAACGTTGGAAACCTAGCCCAAACAAGGGGCCGAATTCGCCCCCAAGAAACGACCAACGGGAGAGACATCCATGATCCGCAGAGGCTTCACCCTGCTGGCGGCGACCGCGCTCGTCGGCGCGATGGCTGCGTCGTCGTGCTCGACGGTAGAAGCCGCGTTCGCCCCGCCCTCGCACCACTCGATGGAAGCCCGCGATCTCGGCATGCCGAGCGCAAATCCGGAAGCGGTAGGCTTCTCGACTGCCGGCCTTGACGCGTTGCAGTCCGAGTTCCGCGCGCTGGTTGACCAGAAGAAGCTTGCAGGCGTCACAACGCTTGTCGCCCGCCACGGCAAGGTCGTGCACATGGACACCTATGGCGCCGCCAACGCCGCCACTGGCGATGCGCTGAAGCCTGACAGCATCTTCCGCATTGCCTCGATGACCAAGCCGATCACCGGCGTCGCGATGATGCAGCTCTGGGAACAGGGCAAGTGGAAGCTTTCTGACCCGGTCTCGAAATTCATCCCGGAATTCGCCAACCTGAAAGTGAGGGGGCCGAACGGAACCACCGTCGCGCAGAACTCCCCCATGACGATGGCGCAACTGATGAGCCACAGCGCAGGCTTCGGTGTCAGCGCCGTCTACAACGACGCGGGCCTCGGCGCGACCGACCTGCAGGGCATGATCGACAAGCTCGCGAAGCTGCCGCTTGAGACGCAGCCCGGAACGGTCTGGGACTACGGCCCCGTGGTGAACATCCAAGGCCACATCGTCGAGAAACTTTCTGGGCAGTCGCTCGATGTCTATTTCGACGAGCACATCTTCAAGCCGCTCGGCATGGTCGATACCGGATTCTGGATGCCGGAAGAGAAAGCGGCGCGCGTTGTTGCGATACACAGCTACGAGAATGAGGCCATCAAGGGACCGGCCGAGAACCGCGTCACGACAACGAAGCCTTCCTTCCTCGCAGGATCTGGCGGCCTGATGTCGACTGCGGAAGACTACTGGCGTTTCGCCCAGGCCGTCGGCAATGGCGGCGAACTCAATGGCAAGCGCATTCTCAAGGACGATACGGTCAAGCTGATGCGCACCAATGTGCTGCCGCCGACAGCAAAGGTCGACCTCTATGGCCCGAGCCAGGAAGGTATCGGCTTCGGGATGGACTTCGCTATCGTGATGGACCCGCAGAAAGCCGGAACGCCGCAAGGCCTCAACACCTTCTATTGGGGTGGGGCGTTCGGAACCTGGTTCTGGATCGATCCAACAAATGATCTCGTCTTCGTCGGCATGATCCAGAACATCAACGGATCGACGCCCACCGGTGGCACGCCGCCCCTGCGCGCGATCTCACCGCGGCTTACCTACGCAGCGCTTACAGACGCCTCAAAATAGTCATGGCGACCGCTCCCTCCGCGCCCGATCCAGAGCATGCCGCAAGGCTTGGGTGGATCACCCGGGTGCGAGCGCTTCATCGCATCAAGCGTATGCTCGGGTTTGCGGGGATCATGCTGGGGGCCGGCATCGTCGTCTGGTGGAAGCTCGATGCAACTGCGCCGGAATGGGCTCTGTGGACCGGCACGGCCATACTGGGCGCAAGCTGGGCTCTGTTCGTCTACGTTATCGTCGCCCGCTACTTCTGGGTGAGGAAGCATCCCTACGGCGTGAGCCATAGGTAGACCGGCCGCCCCGTCAGGAGCGGCCGATCCACCAACAGTCTTGTCTTTGAAGGTTTAGGTCGCGCGGCGGCCGCGGAACATTCCGACGATCGCCAGAAGTACAATCGCGCCGACGGTGGAAACGATCAGGCTGCCCCAGAAGCCGGCGAATCCGAAGCCCACTGCGTTGGCGATGAAGGCGCCAAGAAACGCACCGACGATACCGACAACAAGATTCGTGATCATGCCGTGCTCGCGGCCCATGATCTGTTCGGCGATCCATCCGGCGAGAATGCCGATGACTAACGCGCCTATAATCGAGACTTCATTCATGACGCTGTTCCACCACTTGTGTGGTTGAGCAACGTGACGATGACCCGGCGGTTCCGGACCAGCCTGCCCTAGCGGCGGCGGGCCCGCACGCTGATCCAGGGCATGACCTGCTGGCGGCGGCGCAGGACCCAGCACATCAGCCCGCCATTGGCCCCGGCGATTGCAAGAACTAACAGGTCGTGAGCGGTCATGGACAACGCCTCCAGCAAGGTCCCGGCCACGCATGAAAAACATACCTGGCGGACATCCGTGCGGAAGTCCTGAAAGCTTAGCCGCCGGGCGACCGGTCGCCGCGCTCGGGCAGCTTCACTTGCACTCGCCAGCCTTGAATTTGTCCCTCAGGGCGTTCATCCCGCCGCTCAGCAGGCTCTGCATGTCCGCGGGAATGCCCGACGCTTGGCCGTGCGCAACGACCTTGCCATTGGCGGCGTCTGTCAGCGTTACCGAGAATGGATGGCCAGCATCGGCCAGGTTGCGCCATGCATCGTCGTCGCCGACTTCTTGGACGGGATGCGGCCCCGGCAGCATCGCTGCGAAGTCGATCGCGAACACGCGGTTCTGAGCGGCCCCGGCAGCATCGCTGCGAAGTCGATCGCGAACACGCGGTTCTGAGCGGCGCCAACATCAGCAATGATCGACTGCGTTGCCTGCGTCACTGTCAGCTTGAGCGACGGGACAGCCTTGCCGCTGGCGCTGAACGCGGGCCAGCCGATCCGGAAACCGGAATAGTCGAACCGCACGCCGCCCGGAGTCAGCCACTCCTTGGGCGGCTGGTAGACGCTCATGATGTTCCAGATCATCAGGTCTGAAGCCGTGGTGGTGTAGGCGCCGCTGACGCCTGTCCCCTTCATCGACATGGGTGTGCGGACCGGACCCATCTCGATATACAGACGGTCCAGACCGCCGTTTGTGATGTCTGCCGACGCCAACGCGCCCAGGCCATCGGACCGCGCGAATGCGGCGGTGCACGCCACCGTGGCCGGTTGCGCGATGCTCACCCCATGCCATGCAAGGAGGCTCGCTCCGGCGAGCGCCGCCGCGAGAATCTGTCTGACCATCATGAAATACCCCGGGGAATCGATCGGTGGACAATAAACGCCGGCCTGTGTCCCGACAGAAAGTTCGGGCAGCGTCGAGACCCTGAACGCCGCATTGGCTTCCCTTCCACGATTCCTGAGCTAGAAACGCTGAATATCTGCGTCAGAACAACGGGGCTGCAGCCCCGATGGCCGAGAAGGCCAGACAGAAGGAAACACCCCCATGGCCAACGCCGCCGGAACGCTTTTCGATCTCAAGGGCAAGACCGCCCTCATCACCGGTTCGACCAAGGGTATCGGCAAGGCCATCGCCGAACAGTTCGCCAGCCATGGCGCGCGTGTCGTGATTTCCTCCCGCAAGCCCGGCCCGTGCGAGGAGGTCGCCGCCGCCATCAACGCCGCCAACGGCGCCGGCACGGCGATCGCCTGCCCGGCCAACATCTCGTCCAAGGAAGATCTTCAGCGCCTCGTCAACGAAACCAACGCCGCCTTTGGCAAGATCGATATCGTCGTCTGCAACGCCGCCTCGAACCCCTATTACGGTCCGATGTCCGGCATCACCGATGAGGCCTTCGCCAAGATCCTGTCCAACAACATCATCTCGAACAACACGCTGGTGAATCTCGTCTCGCCGCAGATGATCGAGCGCAAGGACGGTGCGATCATCATCATTTCGTCGATCGGCGGCCTGCGTGCGTCTACCGTGATCGGCGCCTATTGCATCTCCAAGGCGGCGGACGTGCAACTCGCCCGCAACCTTGCGGCCGAACTCGGGCCGCACAACATCCGCGTCAACTGCATCTCCCCCGGCCTCGTGAAGACCGACTTCGCGAAGGCGCTCTGGGCCGACGACGACACTCGCGAGCAGCGCGAAGAAGAGACCCCGCTCCGCCGCCTCGGCGAGCCGAACGACATCGCCGGCGCAGCGGTGTTCCTCGCTTCGAAGGCCGGTAGCTGGACCACCGGCCAGAACATCGTCGTCGATGGCGGCGTGACTGCTGTTTGAGCGGTCAAGCGTAACTATATGGGGGTTGCAGCCGTATATCGGTTGCAACCCAGCCTCGGAGACGCTCATGGCCGCTGAATCCTACCCCGTCGTCCGCACCGACCTTGAGTGGCGCGAGCGCCTTACCCGCGAGCAGTACGCGGTCATGCGGCGCCACGGCACCGAGGCGCCGGGCTCCTGCGCCCTGCTTTACGAGAAGCGGCCGGGAACCTTCACCTGTGCGGGCTGCGACACGCCACTGTTCAACAACACCGTTAAATTCGAAAGCGGCACAGGCTGGCCCAGCTTCAGCACGCCCATCCCCGGAGCGCTTGGCGAAACAGTGGACCGCAGCCATGGCATGGTGCGGACAGAGGTCCATTGCGCAACCTGCGGCAGCCATATGGGCCATGTGTTCCCCGACGGCCCGCCGCCTACCGGCCTGCGCTATTGCATCAACGGTGTGGCGCTGAATTTCACGCCCGGCCAGGGCTAAGGCTCAGCCTTCCCAGGTCAACACTATGTCGGGCGCCGCTTTCGTGGCGGCGTTGCGGGCCGCGCCAACTGGCTCGTAACGGGCTGGAGCCCTGCACCTGGCCGTGACCTTGGCGGCGCTGATCTCCTCATCCTCAACCTTGTGTTTGAAGGCACGGGCCTTGCGATCTGCCTTCCACGCGCCAGCGGAGAATAACGCGGAATGTTAGATCGTTTTGTCGGCGCTGTTGTTGGCGGTGGCCTGGCGCCACATGAACGCGCCGCCCTGCGCCTGCACGGGCGCGGCGGCCCAAGCCGCGGCGAGGTTCCGCCCGCGATCAGGTTCCCCTTGTGGCGAAGTGTCGAAATCAGCTAGCGACCAGTGTCTCATTTTGGTGGACATGCTCATGACTTTCGACGGCTTCCCTTCCCTGCCGCCTCACGTGAACGCACGGATGAAGGGGTTCATGTCAGGCAGCTTGCCGCCCGCCCACATCAACATGGGCGTCCGGCCGGACCTGTGGTGCAAGGAGGCTGAGGTGGGGCGCGTCTTGTTCCGCTGGCCGAATGACGGTTCGCGCGACATTGGCGGCGGTCGCGTCTTCGGCGGTTGGATCGCGGCGCTGTCCGACAACGTCGTGTCAATGTGCATGGCGACGGCGCTGGAGGATGGCGAGGGTTTCACCACGCAGGACCTGCAGGTGAAGATTTTCCGTCCCGTGTCCGGACCCGAAATCGAGATCGAGGCGAAGCTCGTGAACCGTTCGCGCACCACCGGCTATGTCGAAGCCGAATGGCGCGTGCCCAACGGCAAGGTGGCCGTGAAGGTGCTGTCCTGGAAAGCCATCCGCCCGGCTGAGAGCTTCCAGCAGCGGGACTAGCAAGGCCGCTTGGAAGCCATGCTACTCTACCAGCTTCCACCGGAAATATTTCGACTGGCCGAGTAGCCCCGACAGCTGCGCCCCGACATCCGAAACGTTAGGCAGGCCAAGCTCGACCACGCGAACACGACCTTGTTCTGCGTCCACGACGAACGGCGCGCTCTTGATGTAGTCGAAGCGCGCTGCGAGCTCGCGACGCCCCGGCGCCACGTGTAACACCAGCGACTTCCCATTGCCCACTTCGCCTACCTTCTCTCCATCGACCAGTATCGCCACATTGCGCGCCGATCCGGTCAGATGGTTTCCGCGCCGGATCTCGATCACGGCGTAGCTTGCGACGTGCGCCGGCGGTGGAGGCCGCACTTCGGGCGGGGCGATGCTGATGGGCGGCGCGTGCCCAAGCATGCTGATCATGGGCGCCAAGGCGGCCGCGCCATGTGCGTGCCATTCCACCCATTGCGGCATGCTGAGATAGTAGGTGAGCCCGTCCGAGGGTTCGACCGCCTCGATTCGTATTGGGATGATCCGCTTGCCATGTCCGTCGGCGAGGCCCACTTCGCGGGCGACATGCTTCGAGGTGTTGGAGGCCCGGGAGACGAGCACGGCCAGCGTATCGCAGGCACGCAGTCCTGCGACGATCGCCTCGTTATAGGCTTCGCCCGGCCGGATCGAGTCGGGCGCGATCCACACGCCTAGGCCAGCCGCCCGCAACGCGTCCGCCACCTGCCGTGCGATGACGGCGTCCTCGGTGGAATGCGAGACGAAAACCTGCGGCACGGCCCCATCCGACTCAGATATGCAGCGGCCGACCATAAGCCGCGAGCACGCTTTCATGCATCATTTCCGACAAGGTCGGGTGCGGGAAGACCGTCTCCATCAGCTCGGCTTCGGTGAGTTCGCCCTGGCGCGCGATGCAGTAGCCCTGGATCAGCTCAGTGACGCCCTCGCCCGCCATGTGAGCGCCCAGCAGTTCGCCCGTCTGCTCGTCGAAGATCGTCTTCACGATCCCTTCCGGCTCGCCCAGCGCGATCGCCTTGCCATTGCCGATGAACGGGAACTTGCCGACCTTCAGCTTGCGTCCGGTCTTCCTGGCCGCCTCTTCGGTCATACCAACGCTGGCCACCTGCGGATGCGAATAGGTGCAGCCCGGCACATTCCACGGGTCGAACTTGTGTGACGGCGCCCCAACGCCTTTCGGGCCCTGCATGCCCTCGACCACGATCACGCCCTCATGCATCGCCTTGTGCGCCAGCCAGGGAGGCCCCGTGACATCTCCGATTGCGTAGAGACCCGGCACGTTCGTCTTGCCGAAACCATCCGCCACAATGTGCGTCTTCTCGACCTTCACGCCCAATTGCTCGAGCCCGAGATTTTCGACATTGCCGACGATGCCGATGGCAAGGATCACCCTGTCCGCCTTCAGCGTCTGGACGCCATCTTTCGCCGCCACCTCGGCCGTCGCGACGCCCTTGTCGACCTTCAGCGACTTCACCTGCGCCGACGTCAGGAACTTGATGCCCTGCTTGCCAAGCTGCTTCAGCATGAAGGCGGAAATCTCGGAATCCTCAACCGGCAGGATGCGATCCAGCGCCTCTAGCACCGTCACCTCGGCGCCAAGCGTGCGGTAGAAGCTGGCAAACTCGATGCCGATCGCGCCTGAGCCGATCACCAGCAGGTTCTTCGGCATCTCGGTCGGCGCCATCGCCTCGCGATAAGCCCAAACCGTCTTGCCATCGACCTTGAGCCCGATGTCCGGAATCTCGCGCGCACGGGCGCCGGTGGCCAGCATCACATTCTTTGCGGTGTACGTTCCTTCGCCTTTGCCCTTCTCGACGATCACCTTCGGCGCGGGCGATCCCTTTTCTAGCCGCGCCGTGCCGACCAGCACATCGATCTTGTGTTTCTTCATGAGGAACGTGACGCCGTTCGACAGTTGCTGCGCCACCCCGCGCGAGCGCTTCACAACGGCATCCATCATCACCTTCGGGTTCTCGACCGACAGGCCGTAGTCCTTCGCATGCGTGATGAGGTGGAATACTTCGCTGGAGCGCAGCAGCGCCTTGGTGGGGATGCACCCCCAGTTGAGACAGATGCCGCCAAGTTCGGCGCGCTCGACGATGGCCGTCTTCATGCCAAGCTGGGACGCTCGGATGGCTGCAACATAGCCCCCCGGCCCCGAGCCGATGACGATGAGATCGTAGGAAGCCTTGGCGTCAGCCATGTTGCGTGCTCACGATTTGCGGTTCTTCAGCTCGGCCCAGGCCTTCTGCGCCGCGTCTGCATTCTCTTCGGTACTCTCGTAGAGTTCGGCCGTGCAGACATATTCGTTGGGCGTATCGCGTTCGGCGGCTTCGATGCGGCCAGCCTCTGCGCCGGCCTCCGTCATCAGCGTTTCGGTCGCGCCTGCAGCCTTGAGGTCCGTCATGAACGCCGATTTCACCGCCATGTTCGGTTCGCCGCATTTCGCGCCGAGCATCTCGCGATAGGTCAGCGGCGTGAGGATGGGCGAGATATCGGCCATTGTCAGGTTTGCGGCAGGCCCCGGGGCAGGTGCGCAACATGTCAGCAGCGCGCAGAGCGAAGCGGCGCAGGGGAATGCGGCGTGAGCCAACTTGACCTCCCGATCAGTTCTTCGTGCTTCGATTGCGCACGTCTCTAAGCGTCTTGCGCACGGCGGCGCCCGACCAGACAAACCAGACGACGCCGATGACGAGCAGCGACGCCGCCACGACGATCCTGCCCGAGCCGGGCGTCAGGCCCAGCACGCCGACGAAGAAGAAGTCGCCAAAAGTCGCAAACAGCGACAGGGCCAAGGCTATCGCGGCGATCAGTAGCTTCACGCGCAACGACATCAGAGCAGCATCGCTTCAGGCGTCTCGACAAACTGCTTGAACGTAGCGAGCCAGCGCGCGCCCGTGGCGCCATCGACCACGCGATGGTCGCAGGTCAGCGTCACCGTCATGATGGTGGCGATCTCCACCTTGTCGTTCTTGACGACCGCGCGCTTCTCGCCCGCGCCAACGGACAGGATCATTCCTTCCGGCGGGTTGAGGATCGAGGCGAACTGGCGGATGCCCATCATGCCGAGGTTGGATATGGAGAACGTGCCGCCCATGTACTCCTGCGGCTTCAACTTCTTGTCGCGCGCCCGCGCCGCCAGATCTTTCATATCCGCCGCAATCTGTGCGAGCCCCTTGGTCTGCGCATCGCGCACCACGGGAGTGATGAGACCGCCGGGGATGGCCACAGCCACCGAGACATGCGCGGACTTGTGTTGGGCGACGCCCTTGTCGGTGTAGCTGGCGTTGGCGTCCGGATGCGCCATCAGCGCCATGGCGCAGGCCTTGATCAGCATGTCGTTGACCGAGACCTTGGTGCCGGATGCAGCCGCCGCCTCATTGATCCGTACGCGCGCGGACAGCAGGTGATCGATCTCTAGATCGATCGTCAGCGGGAAATGCGGCACCTGCATGAAGGACTGCGTGAGGCGGCGCGCCGTAACCTTGCGCACGCCATCGAGCGGGATCAATTCATAACTGTCGGGCGCGTAGACGCGATCGTCGAGCAGTGCGGGTTCGATGAGGCTGACCGGACCGCCGGCGGTGGGCGCCTGTTTCGCGCCGCCCTTCGGCGCCTTCAGCACATCGCTCTTGATGATGCGCCCGTGCGGGCCAGAGCCCTTGAGCGCCAGCAGGTCGACGCCTTCCGTTTTCGCCAGCCGCTTCGCCAGAGGGGATGCCCGCAATCTGGGACCGCCGGGCGCCTGCCCCGCATTCTTTGTCTCGACGGGCGCAGTCGTCGCCTGCGGCGCCGCTGCCGGCCGGGAGGCCGGTGGTCCCGGATCAGGCTTGGCCTCGACCTTTGCCGCCACCGGCGTCGGCGCAACCCCGCCGCTCTCGCCATCCAGCTCGGCGATCACGGCGTTGACCTTTACGCCCTGCGCGCCTTCCTCGACGAGCAGCTTCGTCACGGTGCCTTCATCGACGGCTTCGACTTCCATCGTCGCCTTGTCGGTCTCGATCTCGGCGATGATGTCGCCAGGCTTCACCTTGTCGCCAACCTTCACATGCCACTTGGCGAGGTTCCCCTCCTCCATCGTGGGCGACAGCGCAGGCATGGTGATGGAGGTTGTCATGTCGGGGCTGCTTCACATTGGAAATAGAGCTCGTGGCGTTTGAAGTCGTCGGAATCGGTTCGCGCGTCGACGCTGAAAAGGCCGTCGCAGAAGCGCCCAGCCAAGTCGTCGAGTTTTGCTTGAGCGTCAGATTGATCGTGGTCAGACAGCACCGCATGCTGAACATGCACCGGGCCGAGAACGATGCTGTAGTTGCCTTGTTGCGAAGCGCGTCCGCCCAAAGTGACCGCGCTGACTATCGGCAACAGTGTGGGGCGCCTTGCACTCCTACTCCACATAGCAAACCTTCCTCGCCGCCTCGACGATATCCTGCGCGTTCGGCAGCGAGAGTTTCTCAAGGTTCGCAGCATACGGCAGCGGCACATCCTTCTGCGCGACGCGCATCGGTGGCGCGTCGAGATAGTCGAACGCATGCTCGGTGACGGCGGCGGCGATCTCTGCGCCGACGCCGAAGAAACGCCAGCCTTCTTCGCAACAGACGATGCGGTTCGTCTTCTTGACGCTCTCGATGACGGTCGCCGTATCAAGCGGGCGTAGCGAGCGCAGGTCGATCACTTCCGCCTCGATGCCCTGCCCGGCAAGCTCCTCTGCGGCTTCCAGCGCGAACTTCACCATGCGCGAGTGCGCGACCAGCGTGACATCCGTGCCTTCCCGGCGGATACGCGCCTTGCCGATGGGGAGGACGAAATCCTCCACCTCGGGCACATCGAACTCGATGCCGTACATCAGCTCGTGCTCGAGGAAGACGACCGGGTTGGGGTCGCGGATGGCAGCCTTGAGCAGGCCCTTGGCGTCGGCGGCGTCATACGGCGCCAGAACCTTGAGTCCGGGGATGTGACCGTACCAGGCGGAATAGTCCTGGCTGTGCTGCGCGCCGACGCGCGATGCCGCGCCATTGGGGCCGCGGAACACGATGGGGCAGCCCATCTGGCCGCCGGACATGTAGAGCGTCTTGGCGGCCGAGTTGATGATGTGGTCGATGGCCTGCATCGCGAAGTTGAACGTCATGAACTCCACGATCGGCTTCAGCCCGCCGAAAGCCGCCCCCACACCGAGCCCGGCAAAGCCATACTCGGTGATGGGCGTGTCGATGATGCGGCGGTCGCCAAACTCTTCCAGCAGGCCGCGCGAGACCTTGTAGGCGCCTTGGTACTGGCCGACTTCCTCGCCCATCAGGAACACGGTCTCATCGCGGCGCATCTCTTCGGCGATCGCGTCGCGCAGCGCATCGCGCACGGCGGTCTTCTTGTAGGTCACGCCTTCGGGCAGTGTCAGATCGTGCAGGCCTTCTTCGGCTGCGGCTTTCTGTTCCGGCGCGCGCAGGCGATGGCCGTCATTCTTCGCCTTCTGTTCGGTGGCCCCTTCGCCGGGCTTGCCGCCGGAAGCGTCTGCCTTGGCGTCCGTGCGGGTCTGTGTTTCCGCCTGCTTCGTGGTCGCCTTGCCCCTGCCGTCCGACTTGGGCGTCGGCGGTGCCTCGCCGTTCGATATCTGTGCGATCACAGCGTTGACCTTCACGCCCTCGGTTCCGGCCGCGATCAGCAGCTTCGAGATCACGCCTTCATCGACGGCCTCGACCTCCATCGTCGCCTTGTCGGTCTCGATCTCGGCGATCACGTCGCCCGGCTTCACGGGGTCGCCTTCCTTCACCAGCCACTTGGCGAGCTTGCCCTCCTCCATGGTGGGCGACAGCGCGGGCATCAGGATGTCGGTCATGATCAGTGCGACTCCACCAGCACGTCGGTCCACAGCTCATCCGGATGAGGCTCGGGGCTGTCCTGAGCGAACTGCGCCGAGTCATTCACGATCTCGCGGATTTCGGCCTCGATCTGCTTCAGGTCGTCTTCTTTGACATGCTTCGCATCCAGCAGCCGCTTCTTCAGCATCTCGATCGGGTCGTGATGCTCGCGCATCTCCTGCACTTCCTCGCGCGTGCGATACTTTGCCGGGTCGGACATGGAGTGGCCGCGGTAGCGGTAGGTCTTCATCTCGAGGATATAGGGGCCATCGCCATCGCGCGCACGCTGCACTGCTTTCGCAGCCGCCTTGCGCACGGCCAGCACGTCCATTCCATCCACTTCCTCGCCGGGGATCTCGAACGAGATGCCGCGCTTGTAGAGTTCGGTCTCGGCGGAGGCGCGGGCGATCGAGGTGCCCATCGCGTATTGATTGTTCTCGATCACGTAGACGACGGGCAGCTTCCACAGCGAGGCCATGTTGAACGCCTCATACACCTGACCCTGGTTCGACGCGCCGTCGCCGAAATAGGCGACGCAGACATTGTCCTGCCCCTTGTAGCGGTTGGCGAAGGCGAGGCCTGTGCCGAGCGGCACCTGCGCGCCAACGATTCCGTGGCCGCCGAAGAAGTTCTTCTCGCGGCTGAACATGTGCATCGAGCCGCCCTTCCCGCGGGCATAGCCGCCCTCGCGGCCGGTGAGTTCCGCCATCACGCCGCGCGAGGTCATGCCGGTGGCCAGCATGTGCCCGTGGTCGCGATAGCCTGTGATGACCTGGTCGTCGGGATCGAGCACCGACTGCACGCCGACCACAACGGCCTCCTGGCCGATATAGAGGTGGCAGAAGCCGGCGATGAGGCCCATGCCGTAGAGCTGGCCGGCCTTTTCCTCGAAGCGACGGATGAGAAGCATGTCCCGATAAAACTGAACCAATTCAGTCTTCTGCGGTTCTGACACCGGTTTCCTAGTTTTGGTCACGCTCTTCCTTGCAGCCATCGCGTGGAATCCCTGCCCTGTCTGGAGAGAATAGAGGGCGATCCGGCCCTTTTCCTAGCTTATCGCGGGTTTGAAAGCCGAGTTCCACACTGGATTCGCGAATTTTTTTCAGCGAACCGCCACCAGAACCTCGTCCGGCCGGACGTAGGACAGCCGTGTCCGGGCGATTTCTTCGACATAGTCGAGATCCAGGGTGCGGTCGCGCAGGCGCTCGAGCGAGATTTCAAGGGCGGCGCGGTCGGCTTTCAGCGTGTCGATCTCGGCCAGCAGGGCCTCTTCCTGCTGCTGCAGGTTTCCCCAAGCGGCAAGTCCCTGCTCGCCGGCGACGGCGTGATAGGAAAAGTACAGGATCGCCGCGCCGATGGCGCCGGGTAGAAGGACGGCCTTGAGCGTCTTCAGGACCCCGTCCATCGCCTCTACCAAATCTCCCAAGCCGCGACCGTCGCGTCGTGCGACATCAGCGTGAGACGGTTAACCCGTCATGAAGGACGCCAGAAATCCACCAAAACGCTACGTCGCGTGCTAGGCCCCTGCTTTGTCACTTCGCCTCAGAAGCGAACTGCGAGATCTAACATGACACGCGCAGTTGAATCGTTTGTGACCGGTCCCGCGATCCCAACCGTGGCTGACCACAACCTGCCCAGGTAGTTTGCCTCGGACGAGGCGCTGATCGACATCCTCGACCGCTGTCCGCACGACCTCTTCGACATAAACCATTACGCCTTCGATACAGACGGCCAGTCACCCTGAGCACGGGTTCGCGAGGGCGCGCCGACGGGCGGGCTATGCTCGACGCTAACCGGGCCGGGCGGCTGTTGGTCAACCTGAGCTTGGCTTAGTCCCCGCTGAGGCACGTCTGTCATCCAGGCCGGGTGCAGCAAGAGCGAGTGAGATTTCAGACGACTTCGAACCCCCATGGGTCCCGGATAGCCGCTACGCGGCTTCCGGGATGGCATTCATGGCTACCTGCCAGAATCTAGAACGGAATCTCGTCGTCGAAATCAGGACGTGAGAAGTCCTCCGACGGACCCTTGCCGCCCTTGGCTTTCGCACCGGCATTGCGGGCCGGTGCACGGTCCTCGTAGCCGCCACCCGAGCCTGCGCCCGCCCCACCGCCTTCGCTGCGGCCGTCCAGCATGGTCAGCGTTGAGCCGAAATTCCGCAGCACGACTTCAGTCGAGTATTTGTCGTTGCCGTCCTTGTCCTGCCATTTGCGGGTTTCGAGCTGGCCCTCGATGTAAACCTTCGAGCCCTTCTTGAGATACTGCTCGACGATGCGCACGAGGCCTTCGCTGAACACCACGACGCGGTGCCATTCGGTCTTTTCCTTGCGCTCGCCTGAATTCTTGTCGCGCCAGCTTTCCGATGTAGCGATCGAGAGGTTCGCGATCGAACCGCCGGACGGCATCTGCTTGATCTCCGGGTCACGCCCCAGATTGCCGATAAGGATTACCTTGTTGACCGAGCCGGCCATGATCGTCTCCGTTCTCCATTCCGGCCCCGGCCGAGCTCACTCGATCCGCTCCGGTTCCTGACACAGGACGGGCACCCTAGGGTCGCCCGTCACTTCACGCGACACGCGAAACATCGTCCGAGCCTGCCATCCACACAAATTGATGCTGCGGCGGCATACGGTGTTCCGTGTTTGTTCTTTCACAGAACAGACGCGTGTGCAAGGCAGACTTTCCAAACGGCTGCCCCCCGCCCGCCTTCCGCAGACCTTGAAAACAGATTGCATCTCAGCCCCGTTGCGCAATCCGTGCCCCCGGCGAAGATGGGTGGGGTATCCGCTGACGAGTTTGCTCTCAGTCAGGCGCCCTCGCGATCGCGCGCGCGAACATGTCCGCATCCACATTCCCGCCCGACAGAACGACCAGCACCGGACCACGCGCTGCAAAATGCGCACGGTTGTTCAGAAGCACAGCCAACCCGTTGGCGCCTCCAGGCTCGACCACAAGCTTCATGTTGTGGAAGGCAAAGCTCATCGCATCCAGCAGCTGGCCATTGCTCGCCGTGAACCCGCCGCGCACGCGCCGCTTGTGGATTTCAAACGTCAGCGCGCCCGGCTCCGGAGACATCAGCGCATCCGCAATCGAACGAATGCCCGGCGCGTTGCTGACAATCTGCCTGGCCGCCAGCGAGCGGATCAGATCGTCATGCCCCTCAGGCTCCGCCACATACACCTCGGTGTCAGGCGACACGCCCTCGAACGCCACCGCCATGCCAGCCAGCAAACCGCCGCCCGATGCATTGCAGATCAGGCTGCCGAACGTCACGCCCATGGCTGCCGCGTCCCGCGCCGCCTCCAGCCCGGCAGTCCCCTGCCCAGCCATGATCCAGCTGTCGTCGAACGGCCGCACCGTCGTCGCGCCGCTCGCGCCGGCAATCGCTGCGGCGATCGCCTCTCTGCTCTCCTTTGCGCGATCATACAACCGCACCTCGGCCCCGCGCCGCCGCGTGCTTGCGATCTTCGCCGCCGGCGCATCCGACGGCATGACGATCGTCGCCTTCATCCCGAGCAAACGTGCGCTTTCCGCCACGCCCTGAGCATGATTGCCTGACGAGAACGCGACAACGCCCTTGCTGCGATCCCCCTCGGGAATCCTGCTAATCCGATTCCACGCCCCGCGCATCTTGAACGAGCCGGTCCGCTGCAGCGTCTCGGGCTTGACCCAGACCGGCGCGCCTACCGCCTCATCCAGCGCATCGAACCGCAACAGTGGCGTCCGAACCGTGACGTCCTTAACGCGTACGGCCGCATCTTCGATATCGGCAAATGTCGGCAGGTCGCGCAGCGGATCGGTGATCATGCAGCGCTTATGGCGCGCGTCGAAAAACGCTGCAACGCCTGTCTCAGGAGCGATGTCGTCCAGTACGCAATCAGATTGTCGACAGCGGAGCTCACGACCCAAGAAGAATAACCACCGGGCCGCCCGAGGCCCGCCTGGCCGCGATCAACGTGCGGATGATCATCGCCCTCGATCTCGACACGCTTCCGATCGAGAAAATGGACGGCCGCAACAACAGGTAGCTGTCAGGCGGTTACTGCTGGCGCGGGTTTTGTCAGAAGGCTCCGCGCCTCATCGTAGTCACGCTTCAGCTGCGCAACATACTCGCCCGCGCCCATCCGCGCCTTCACGCCGCCAACGCCCTGACCCGCGCCCCAGACGTCCTTCCACGCCTTAGCCTTGGAGCCTTCGCCGGACTGGAAGCTCATCGTCGCCTTGTCGCCGTCGGGAAGGTTGTTGGGGTCCATACCCGCCTTCGCGATCGACGGCGCGAGATAGTTGCCATGCACGCCGGTGAACAGGTTCGAATAGACGATGTCCTTCGCCGCGCTCGCGACTATCATGTCCTTGTAGCCATCCACGGCACGCGCTTCATGCGTCGCAATGAAGGCTGAGCCGATATAGGCGAAGTCCGCGCCCATCGCTTGCGCCGCCAGCACTTGCCGGCCGTTTGAAATCGCGCCTGACAATGCCAGCGGTCCGTCGAAGAACTCCCGGATCTCGCTGATCAGCGCAAATGGTGACATCACGCCTGCATGCCCGCCTGCACCAGTGCAGACGGCGATCAACCCGTCCGCGCCCTTCTCCAGCGCCTTGTGCGCGAACACGATGTTGATGATGTCGTGCAGCACAATCCCGCCATAGGATTGGATCGCCTGGTTCACCTCCGGCCGCGCGCCCAAGGAAGTGATCACCATCGGGACCCTGTGTTTCACGCACAGTGCGAGGTCCTCATCGATCCGGTTGTTCGACTTGTGGACGATCAGGTTCACCGCATAGGGCGCGATCTTCGCCGCCGGGTTCGCTGCCCGTGCCTTCGATAGCTCTTCGTTGATCTGGCTCAGCCACTCGTCCAGCTGCTCGATCGGCCGGGCATTCAGCGAGGGAAACGAGCCGATCACCCCCGCCTTGCACTGCGCCAGCACGAGATCAGGATTGGAGATGATGAAAAGCGGCGACCCGATCACCGGAATCGAAAGCTGGTTCGCGAGGCTGGCCGGAATCGCCATGGAATGTCCCGTTGCTGATCGGCGGAAAGCCCGCCCCGCCCTGACCATAACGGCCAGTCAGCTTGCCGCAATGCTGTCATTGCGCCGCAAACCGATCGCGCTTCCGTCCCTTGACGCGGGGCGAACCGGATGCCTGATGGCCCCGGAGTTTTCGCGAGAGATTCATGGCCGACGAGCTGCCCCTTTCAGCTGAATTTCCGCGCGCCGACGAGGCCCAGTGGCAGGCCCTGGCCCAGAAGGCGCTCGATGGGGCGCCGCTGTCGAAGATCACGACAAAGACCGAACACGGCGTCCCCGTGAAGCCGCTCTACCGCGCGCCTGACTGGGCGGCCGACGCATCGGGCGTGCCGGGCGCTGCGCCCTTCATCCGTGGCGACCGCGCCATCAACGACGTTTACCTGCCATGGGATATACGCCAGGTCGTCTCCCACCCCGATCCCGCCATCGCCACCGAGCAGGTGATGGAAGCGCTCCAGGGCGGCTGCTCCTCTGTCGAACTCCGCGTCGATGCTGCTGGCGAGCATGGCGTCGTCGCCCGCTCGGCGGTCGACATCCAACGCATCCTGCATTTCGTGAAGCTTGACCTTGCCACGGTCGCCATCGAAGCCGCCGGCGCCTCGACGGCGCAGGGCATCGAGCTTGCTGCGTTGCTCGCCGCCTCACGCGCCACCCGCCCCGCTTCATCCGTGATGATCGCCTTCAATGTCGATCCGATCAGCGCTCTCGCGCGCACCGGCGCCCTGCCGGGCCGCGCCGATGACGAACTCATGCAGGTCGCGCTCTTCGCGCGCGATATCGCATCCGAGTTTCCGCTCGCCACCGCGATCCGCGCCGACTCTCGCCCCGTGCACGAAGCCGGCGGAACCGAGGTGCAGGAACTCGCCTACCTGATCGCCTCCGGCGCCGACTATGTGCGCGCTCTGATGACAGCCGGCCTCGGCGCAGAAGCCGCCTGCCGCCAGATCCTGTTCACGGCCAGCGTCGGCGCGGACTATCAGATCGAGATGTCGAAGCTGCGCGCCGCCCGTCGCATGTGGTCGCGCGTCGCCACCGCTTTCGGCGCATCCGGCGCAATGAAGCTGCAGGCCGTCTCCTCGCGCCGCATGCTCACCCGTCGCGATCCGTGGGTGAACATCCTGCGCAACACCGCAGCCTGCTTCGCCGCCGGCGTGGGCGGAGCAGACATCGTCACCGTCCGTAACTTCACCGATGCCATGGGCCTGCCGGGCAAGCTCGCTCGCCGCCTTGCCCGCAACACGCAGATCATCGCGCAGGAAGAATCCAGCCTAGGCCGCGTTGTCGATCCGCCGGGCGGCGCCTGGGCCATCGAAAAGCTGGGCGACGACCTTGCCAGCGCCGCCTGGGACCTCTTCCAGCAGATCGAGCGCGAGGGCGGGCTCCTGAATGCCCTGCAGACAGGAGGCTTCCAGACCGGCGTCGCCGACGCCCGCTCCGCCCGCCTCAAAGCCGCAGCAAAACGCAAGGAGCCGATCACCGGCGTCACCGACTTCCCGTTGCTGGTTGAAGAAGTCCCTAGCGTCGAGACGGTCAACCTCCCTGCCATCGTGCGCCGCGCCGCTGAAGCGTCCGGCCGGGCGCCCACCGGCCGCACGTGGGCGGCGCTGCGCCTTGCCGCCGCCGACAAGGCGACACTCGCCGACCTCTCGCGCACGACGGAAGAAGACGGTGCCGAAGCCGACCCGTTCTGGCCCATCCGCCTTGCCGAACCGTTCGAACGCCTCCGCGACCTCGCCGACCAGCGCACCGCCGCCGGTCGCCCCCCGCGCATTGCCCTCGCCGCAATCGGCCCGCTCGCCGAACACGCGGCCCGCGTACAATTCGCGCAGAACTTCTTCGCCGCCGGCGGCATCGACGCCACGCTCCTCTCCGGTGAACTGGCCGCGATCACGGATGGCCTGAAGCAATCCGGCGCTTCGATGGTCTGCCTCTGCGGCTCGGACAAGCGCTACGCCGAAGACGCGGTGGCAGCTGCCAAGGCGCTCAAGGCGGCCGGCGTCTCGCGCCTCTATCTCGCGGGCAAGCCGGGTGATCGCGAACAGGAGCTGCGCGCCGCAGGTGTCGACGAGTTCATCCATGTTGGCGTCGACGTTCTGGCCAGCCTAGAACTCGCGCATGCCGAGCTCGGCCTGATGCGATAGCCAACCGGCAGGCTGGGCGCTCGCAATTGGCGGCCTATCTGCAACACGTGCCGAACACGGAGATGCTCCATGCGTTTGCCTGCCCTTCTTGCCTTCACGGGCCTCCTCGCCGCTTGTGGTGGCGCCTCGACAGGCGCAGCGCTCGAGCAACCACCGGCAAGCGACGCGGCGCCGGCACGCGGCGCTGCCATCGCCCAGGGCGAGCCGAACAAGCCCGACGCCAAGCCGGCCTTCGCCGAACAGACCCGCGCGCCGCAGTCGAAATCGAATGTCACGCTGACCGTCGAGACGATCGCTGACGGAATCGACAACCCTTGGGGCTCGGCCATCTTGCCGGACGACGGCGCAGTTCTCGTAACATCGAAGGCAGGCAAGCTTTGGCTCGTCGCGCCCGGCAAGCCGAAGACCGAAGTCAAAGGCGTACCCAAGGTCGACGCACGCGACCAGGGCGGGCTGCTCGACATCTCGGTCGGCCCCGACTTCATGACGGCGCGCACAATCTATTTTTCCTTCTCCGAAGACCGCGGAGGCGGCAAGAACGCCACCAGCCTCGGCAAGGCGACACTGTCCGCCGATCGCACCAGACTTGAGAACGTCTCAACGATCTTCCGGCAGGAGCCCGCCTGGGCGTCCACCGCGCACTACGGCTCCAATATCGAATGGGACTCCTCAGGCAACCTCTACCTCACGCTCGGCGAACGCTCCGATCCTGAGCCCCGCCAGCTGTCGCAGGACCTCAACACCCATCTCGGCAAAGTGGTTAAGCTGAAGCAGGACGGCACGCCCGCCGACCGCAATCCCTTCATCGGCCAGGCCAACGCGAAGCCGGAAATCTGGAGCTACGGCCACCGCAACGTCCAAGGCGCCGCGATCCACCCAGACACCGGCAAGCTCTGGACGATCGAGCACGGCCCGCGCGGCGGCGACGAGATCAACATCCCCGAAGCCGGCAAGAACTATGGCTGGCCCGTGATCACCTACGGCATCGAATACGCAGGCGGTCCCATCGGCGAGGGCATCACGGCCAAGGACGGCATGGAGCAGCCTACTTACTACTGGGACCCCGTGATCGCCCCGGGCGACATGACCTTCTACACCGGCAACCTCTTCCCCTGGAAAGGCGACCTCATCGTCGCCGCCCTGGGCACGACGCAACTCGTCCGCCTCGACATCGAAGGCGACCGCGTCGTCGGCGAAGAGCGGCTGATGAGCGATCAGGGCCGCATCCGCGATGTAACCCAGGCGCCGGACGGCGCGCTATACTTGCTTGTCGACGATGGTGGCAAGGTGCTGCGCGTCACGCCGCAGAGCTGATCAGCGATTGCGGGACGTCGCCCGCTCGCAGTTCTGGTACTTGAACGTGTCGCTCACCGCCGTCGGCGCGCCGCACAGGCCGTAGTTCGACGTGTCGTCCGGAAAATGTTGCAGCGGCGCCAGTGAAGCAGTCGTAACCCAGCCGCGCAGCGACGCCGCAGCCCGCGTCGCCCCGCCCTCCTGCGTCACCACATTCGTCCACGCGCCGGACGTCTCAAGCCGTCGCACATTCCGGTCCTTTACAAGCGTCGCCAATGACGCCGCGCCCGGATTGAGATCCTGGATCAGCTCCGTGTTCGCACGCAGGAAGGCTCGGGCCTCGAACGCCGCCTGCGTCGGAGCAACGCCGTGGGACGCTGTCGCCGCGCCCGCCGCGCTCCACTGCCCGACATACCCAAGCGTCGCCGGGTTCGCGATGTTTGTGTCGATGCCATAGCCGACTTCCGGCGGCGTGATGTCGAGCGAATTCTGGAACATCGTCCACTGACCGGTATTGTAAAACGCCTGCGTTCCCGAATGTCCAGTCGATCCCGAGAGCCAGAAATACTGCGCCAGTCCCTTCTCGCGGACCGCATTGCAGATGCATCCGTTGGAGTAGATGCCGACGGCGATCCCCGATCCCTCGAAGGCCAGCTTTATGTCCTCGAAGTACCTGATGATCGGATCGCGCATCGCCTGATACGGCCAGTCTGCATCGACGCCGAAATAGATCGCGGATCCTTCCGGCTGCCCCGCCGCGCCTGCCTGGCGCAGCGCCTGCTCGGCATCTTCCTTGCCCCAGTTGTTCTCGAACGTCCGGAAGCAGTGATTGAAATGCTGGAACACGCTGCCGATCGACAGCCCCTCGCCAAGGATGATCCGCGCCTCTTCCGGCTGCAGGTCCTTGCCCACGAGGCTCGGTGGAATGTGCGAATAGTATCGGAACACCGTCTTCACGCCGTGATTGCGCAGCGCCCGAACCTTCGCCACATCGAGCCGCGCCGCCGTATCGGTGATGAGCGGAAACGCTGATCCGGCAACCGCAACAGCCGAGGGCGTCGAAGGTGGGGTCGGGGCAGGCGTCGACGGCGCAGATGGTTCAGCGGTGGTGCAGCCCGCAGCGGCGAGCGCCGCTCCGGAGGTGAGAAGGAATTGCCGGCGCGACCAGACCATCTCCAACCTCCCCCTCGCCTCAGCGACTTGCCTGTTACCTGGCTCTCAACGGCGCATAGCCAAGGTGCATGCCCGCATCGATGATCATGAACTCGCCGGTCACGTGGCGGCTTTCGGGCCCCGCAAAGAACAGGATCGACTCGGCAATATCCTCCGGCATCGACGCCACCTTCAGCGGCACAGTCTTGGCGACATTCTCTGCCGTCTGCGATTCCACGTCATTGCCCTGATACTTGGTGAACCAGCCAGAGCCGATATAGCCCGGACAAACGGCATTCACCCGGATACTCGGCGCCAGCGCCCGCGCAAGGCTTAGCGTCATCGTGTTCAGCGCACCCTTGGTCGAGGCATAGGCGATGGATGATCCGATCCCCGTCACGCCTGCGATCGACGAGACATTCACCACCGATCCCTTGCCGCTCGCCGCCAGATGCGGCTGCGCCGCGCGCGTCATCTGGTACACCGCGACGACATTGACGCGATAGAGCTTCAGGAAGTCGTCCGCATCGAGCGCATCGAGATCGGTATGCTTAGCGAACTTCGTGATGCCCGCATTGTTCACCAGCACGTCAACGCCGCCGAATTTCCCGACCGTTGCCGCCACCAGCGCGCGGCAGTCGCTGTCTTCGCCGACATTGGCCTTCATCGCGAATGCTTCGACGCCCAGCGCCTTGCACTGCGCGACCACCTCGTTGGCGGCGTCCGCGCTCGAATTGTAGTTGATGCAGACATTCACCCCGCGCCGCGCCAGCCCCATCGCCGTCGCCGCGCCTAGCCCCGTGCCGCCGCCCGTCACGATCGCGCGTTTGCCCTGCATCGAATTGACGTCGGCCATCTTTCGCTCCCTTGTGTCAGGACGGGCATAGCAAGGCGCGAGGCAAAATCAAAACGGCCGGCGAGGCAATCGCCGGCCGTCCTGTATCGGAAGCTTGCACGCCTTACTTGCCGCCGCCGCCACCCGCCGGGCCCATGCGGAGAGCGAGAAACTGTTCCTTGGTCACGAAGCCGTCGCCATCCTGGTCGACGCGGCTCGACCACATCTGGTCCGCCATCGCCTGTGCGCGCTCGGGGAGGCTGGAGACGAACTCGGCCTTGTCCAGCTTGTTGTCCTTGTTCGCGTCAGCCGCAACAAAACGCGCCTCGCGCTGTTCCGGCGTCGGGGGCGTACCGCCCGGCTGCGCCATCGCGCTTCCTGCCGCAAAAACTGCAACCATCGTTGCAGCGACGAATGTCGTAACTTTCATGACCAGCCTCTCCATTGCCCGCATGGGCGTTTGCTCTCCACCTGATCGCCCGGCAAGCCAGACGATCGCAACCTTCAACGGCAGCTCGGCCAGCCTCCGTCGCAGCGCGCGGGTTCGCGAACTTTGTAATGAGCTGTGCCGGATGAACGCAGCCTGACCGCTTCGCACCTGCGAAGGCTTCATGGCGCGCGATCACAGTGCTAGGACACAAGCCGAGTCCCGCGTCCGGAGCGACTATGGCCCTGTCTTTCCCCGATTTCACCCAGCTGCCGCTCGGCGAACTTGCGCCCGGCGCCGACCTTGGAGCCTGGTCGAGACTGGCGGGCCCCGCTGGAACGAAGCTGTGGGAAACGCCCGAGGGCATCCCGGTCAAGCCGATGCACACCGCCGCCGACACGGCCGGTCTCGATTTCCTCGATGATTTCCCCGGTATCGCCCCGTTCGGCCGCGGCCCCTACCCGACCATGTACACCAACCAGCCCTGGACGATTCGGCAATACGCCGGATTCTCAACCGCCGAGGATTCCAACGCCTTCTATCGCCGCAACCTCGCCGCCGGTCAGAAGGGCCTCTCGGTCGCCTTCGATCTCGCCACCCACCGTGGCTACGACTCGGACCATCCGCGCGTGACGGGCGATGTCGGGATGGCCGGTGTCGCCATCGACTCGATCTACGACATGCGCACGCTCTTCGCGGGCATCCCGCTGGACCAGATGTCGGTGTCGATGACCATGAACGGCGCCGTGCTGCCGGTGCTCTCGCTCTACATCGTCGCCGCCGAGGAGCAGGGCGTGCCGCCAGAGAAACTCTCGGGCACGATCCAGAACGACATCCTCAAGGAATTCATGGTGCGGAACACCTACATCTATCCGCCCCGCCCCTCGATGCGGATCATCTCCGACATCTTCGCTTACACCTCGCAGAAGATGCCGAAGTACAATTCGATCTCGATCTCCGGCTACCACATGCAGGAAGCCGGAGCGACCGCCGACCTCGAACTCGCCTACACGCTCGCCGACGGTGTCGAATACATCCGCTCCGGCATCGCCGCCGGTCTCGACGTCGACAGGTTCGCGCCGCGCCTCTCCTTCTTCTGGGCGATCGGCATGAACTACTTCATGGAAGTCGCGAAGATGCGCGCGGCACGCCTGCTCTGGGCAAAGCTGGTCAAGCAGTTCGATCCGAAGAGCGACAAGTCGCTCTCCCTGCGCACACACTCGCAGACCTCTGGCTGGTCGCTGACGGCGCAGGACGTCTACAACAACGCCATCCGCACTTGCTTCGAGGCTATGGCGGCCGCAGGCGGCCAAACCCAGTCGCTGCACACCAACTCGTTCGACGAGGCGCTCGCGCTGCCGACTGACTTCTCCGCCCGTATCAGCCGCAACACGCAGATCTTCCTGCAGCAGGAAGGCGGCGCCTGCCGCACGATCGACATGTGGGGCGGCTCCTACTACGTCGAACGCCTCACCTACGATCTCGCCCGCAAGGCGTGGGCCCACATCCAGGAAGTCGAAGGCATGGGCGGCATGGCGAAGGCCATCGAGGAAGGCCTGCCCAAGCTCCGCATCGAGGAGGCCGCCGCCAAGACCCAGGCGCGCATCGACTCAGGGGTCCAGACCATCGTCGGGGTCAACAAGTTCCGCCTCAACGAGCCGGAAGACGTGCCAGTCCTGAAAGTCGATAACGCCAAGGTCCGCAACCTCCAGCTCGACAAGCTGCGCCGTCTCCGCGGTGAGCGCGACGAGACTGCCGTCGCGCAGGCCCTCGACGCCATCACGAAAGCCACTGAGACCGGCGCCGGCAACCTTCTCGAACTCGGCGTCGGCGCCGCGCGGGCCAAGGCTACGGTCGGCGAGATCAGCCTCGCGGTCGAGAAAGTCGTCGGCCGCCACCAGGCCGTCATCAAGTCGATCCAGGGCGTTTACGCCCAGGGCATGTCCGCACAATCCGGCAAGGTCGCCCACGCACGCGCCATGGCGGACGCCTTCGAGAAGTCGGAAGGGCGTCGCCCCCGCATCCTCATCGCCAAGATGGGTCAGGACGGGCACGACCGCGGACAGAAAGTCGTCGCCTCCGGCTTCGCCGACCTCGGATGGGACGTCGACATCGGCCCTCTCTTCCAGACCCCCGCCGAAGCCGCCCGCCAGGCCGTGGAGAACGACGTCCACATCGTCGCCGCCTCGTCGCTCGCCGCCGGCCACCTCACGCTAGTCCCCGAACTACGCGCGGCACTGAACAAGGAAGGCCGCGGCGACATCGCCGTCGTCGTCGGCGGGGTCGTGCCCCCGCAGGACTACGAAGCCCTCCAAGCCGCCGGAGCCACCGCCATCTTCCCGCCAGGCACCGTCATCGCCGACGCCGCCGTGGAGCTGCTCGACAAGCTCAGCGGCAAGTTGGGCCACAATTCGAAGAACGCTTCTGCAGGCTGAAGGGCTGACGGATGGCCGCAATTCTCAAGGCCGTCCGCCCTGTCCTTGGGGCTCGCGACGTGGCAGCGACAGTCCAGTGGTATGTCGAACGTCTCGGCTTCACCTGTGCCTTCGATGACGGCGGCGCAACCATCCGCTATGCCGGGATCAGCCGCGACGGTGTGGAAATCCACTTGCAATGGCAGGATGAACGCTATTTCCCGGCGCCCGGCGAGGATGCTCCCGCATATCGCTTTCTCGTCGACGATCCCGACACACTGCATGCAGAATGTACCGGGCAACGCGGACTTCGCCCCACCGCCGCCCTTCGCGACACTCCATGGGGCACACGCGAATTCGGCGTGTACGACCCCAACGGCCACGGCCTCCATTTCTACAAGCCGCTCTCCTGAACAGTCGGCCTGCTGCAACCGAACAAGATTCAGGCTAGCTTGTCAGACACGGGAGAACCGCAATGAAACGCCTGATCGCCGCCTTCGCCCTGCTCAGCCTCGCCGCCTGCGCCAGCGCGCCGACACGCTACGGCCCCGCGGCCAGCGCACGCGAGATGGGCTATCGTGAGCAGCGGCTCGAGCAGGAACGTTACCGCGTCTCCTTCCGTGGCAATCCCGATCTCAAGGGCCCGCAGGTCGAGGACATGGCGCTCCGCCGCGCCGCCGAACTCACCATCCAGAATGGCCATCAATGGTTCAATGTCGTCAGCCGCTACACCGACGTCGCAGGCGGAAGCTACAGCCCGACCGGCCCGGCGGTCGGCATCGGCGGCTCAAGCGGTTCTTTCGGATCGGGGATCGGTGTAGGTGTCGGCTTCAACTTCGGCGGCGACAGCCGCCAGTTCGAGTCGACACTCGAAATCCTCATGGGCCGCGGCGCCAAGCCCGCGGACCCCAACACCTACGACGCCCAGCAGGTCCTCAACCGGCCGATGTAGCGCCGCCTCGCACGGCCTTCCATGCCGCCAGCATCGCAGCAGCCGAGCGATCGATGTCCGCCTCGGTCGTGTTCTCGTTGGTCACTGACACCCGCATGATCTGTCGCTCCCGCCACTGCGCGCCGCCGACAAAACACACGCCATCCGCCTGTACCTTCGCAACTGTCGCCTGCGTCTCGGCATCGCTGCCAAAATGCACCGCGACCTGGTTCAGCACCACATCGTTGAGAATCTCCGCCCCCGCCGCCGACAGGATCAGCGCCATGCGCCGCGCCAGCGTGCAATGCCGCGACACCATCTCCGCAATCCCGCGACGCCCCAACAGCCGGATCATCGCCCATGTCGCAAACCCGCGCGCGCGCCGCGACAGCTCCGGCACATAGTCCGCCGGCACGCGCACACCCGTGGCGGCGCTCGGCAGATAGCTCGCCGCAATCTGCATTGCGCGCAGATGCGCCTCGCGATGCTTCACGATCGCATAGGCGGAATCATACGGCGTCTGCAGCCACTTGTGCCCATCCACCGACCACGAATCCGCCAGCTCGATCCCGTCGCTCACCTCGCGGTGGGTCTCTGTCGCCCGGGCCCACAGACCGAACGCGCCGTCGATGTGCAACCATGCGCTCTTTGTCCTGCAGGCCGCCACGATCTCCCTGAACGGATCGAACGATCCGGAATTGATATGCCCTGCCTGTGCGATGACAATAACTGGCCCGCTCGCCTTCGCTATCGCCGCAACAGCTGCATCCGCCACCATTGCGCCGTTCGCATCGACATCGACCCTCACCAGCCTCTTCTCGCCGAAGCCGAGATACCTCAGGCCTGCGAAGATCGTGGAATGCGCCTCCGCGCCGAGGATCACCGTGATCGGCGGTGAGCCCGCCATACCCTCTGACTCAAGATCCCATCCGGCCCGCCGCAGCACTTCGGAACGTGCAGCTGCAAGGCAGGTAAAGCCAGCCATCGTCGCGCCGGTCACGTATCCAACTGAGGACTCTCGCGGCAGATCCATCAGCTCGAGCAACGCCGTGGCCGCAGCCGCCTCGACAGCGGACGCGGACGGCGTGGCAAAATGGTTGGCCGTATTCTGACCCCACGCTGAGGTCAGCCAGTCCGCCGCGACGCCAACCGGATTGCTTCCCCCGATCACCCATCCGAAGAACCGCGGCCCCGTCATTGCAGCAAGACCAGGCTCGGCTATGTTGATCAATTCGCTGATCACATGATCCGCAGGGGCGCCCTCACGCGACAGGTCCAGGGCAAAGCGCGAAACTTGCGCTTCATACGACGCCTCTGGCGCGTGCCTTCGCTCGCCATCCCCAGCCCGCCGCTGCGCGGCATACGCCGCAACACGCGCGTACAACGCCGCCAGACCCACATCACTCATGACCACACTTTCCCAATGCCCATGAGCTATCACGCAAGGCTGGATCGCTCAGCGCGAAAAAACGACATGACGCGGATGAGGCGAAGCCTACGCCGCCGCAACCGGGTGCGCATACGGCGTCGACTTCACGATCGCCAGCTCTTCCGGCGTCATCTCGGCCGGCACGTTGGCGAACAACGGCGTCGACAGATACCGTTCGCCCGTGTCCGGCAGCATGGCCAGCACATTGGCGCCCTTGTGCGCTGTCTTCGCGACCTCCACAGCCGCCGCAAACGTCGCGCCCGAAGTAATGCCGACGAAGATGCCTTCTTTCTGCGCCAGCTCCTGGCTGCATTTCATCGCATCGGGGTTCGAGACCAGCAGGATCTTGTGCACACGCGACAGGTCCACTTCGCCCGTCAGCTTCGGGATGAAGTCCGGTGACCAGCCCTGCATCGGATGCGGCTTCCATGCCGGGTGCCCTGCGGCCGCCGTGCCATCCGGGTTGCGCTGCTGCGACTGCCCGCTCGACAGCATGGGTGCATCAGACGGTTCGCATATCACGATCTTGGTTCGCGGGCTCTCGCGCGTCAGCACGCGCGACACGCCGTTCAGCGTGCCGCCGGTGCCGAAACCCGTCACGAAATAGTCGAGGCCGATATCCTTGAAGTCGGCAATGATCTCCGGCCCCGTTGTCTTCTCGTGATAGGCCGGGTTCGCCTCGTTCTCGAACTGTCGCGTCATGAACCAACCATGGGCCTTCGCCAGCTCGATCGTCTTGTTGATCGCGCCTGTCGCACGCAGCGCGGCCGGCGTCAGCAACACCTTCGCGCCGAGGAAGCGCATCAGCTTCCGCCGCTCGACGGAGAAGCTCTCCGGCATCACGATCACCAACGGATACCCCTTGGCGGCGCACACCATTGACAGGCCGATGCCTGTATTGCCCGAGGTCATCTCGACGACGGTCTGCCCCGGCTTCAACTCGCCCGATCTCTCCGCCGCCTCGATCACGCCCAGAGCCAGCCTGTCCTTCACCGAGCCAAGCGGGTTGAACGACTCCACCTTCACCCACAGGTTCACCCCCTCGGGGGCCAGCCGGTTGATCTTCACCACCGGCGTCCGTCCGACCGTCTCCGTAATGCTGTTGTAGCGGGTCATTGACTTTACCTCTTGCTGGCCGGGAAGCTACTCCGGCGCAGCCCCGAAGCAACATGAACATCGCTCTGCAGCTTCATCAGCTTGTCTCATGGAGCGGTTCCGGCTGACGACACGGACTGGTCATGAATCGACCAACCTGCCAGAACCACGCACATGGCCAAATCCACCACCGCTTATGTCTGCCAGTCCTGTGGGACCGCCCATGCAAAATGGTCGGGGCGCTGCGAGGCATGCGGCGCATGGAATTCGCTGGTCGAGGAAAGCATCGCCTCGCCCCCCGGCGGACTCGAAGCGCCCAAGTCCGGCGCGAAGACACGCACGGGCACGGTCGAGTTCGCCCCGCTCGACAGCGCCGATCCGCCCCCGCCGCGCGTCTCCACCGGCATTCCCGAACTCGACCGCGTCTTCGGCGGCGGCATCGCACGCTCCTCCGCCGTCCTCGTCGGCGGTGACCCAGGCATCGGCAAGTCGACGCTCCTGCTGCAGGCCGCTGCCGCGATGGGTAAGGCCGGCATCAAAGCCGTGTACATTTCCGGCGAGGAAGCCATCTCTCAGATTCAGGGGCGCGCCCGCCGACTCGGGGTCAGCAACTCGCCCGTACAACTCGCCGCCGAGACAGACCTGCGCTCCATTTTGAAGGCGCTGAAGGCCGCAGCGCCCGAAGTCATCGTCATCGATAGCGTCCAGACACTCTGGTCCGACAGTCTCGAAGCCGCCCCCGGCTCCGTCGGCCAGGTCCGCGCCTGCGCGCAGGAGCTGACCCGCTTCGCCAAGAAGACCGGCGCCGCCGTCATCCTCGTCGGCCACGTCACCAAGGACGGACAGATCGCTGGCCCCCGCGTGCTCGAGCACATGGTCGACGCCGTATTCTATTTCGAGGGCGAGCGCGGTCACCAGTTCCGTATCCTCCGCTCGGTGAAGAACCGCTTCGGCCCAACGGACGAGATCGGAGTCTTCGAGATGGGCGAACTCGGCCTCACTGCCGCGCGCGACCCCTCCGCCATGTTTCTCGCCGGCGCCGACACCGAAACCTCGGGGCGCGCCGTTTTCGCCGCGATGGAAGGTTCGCGCCCCGTGCTCGCCGAAGTGCAGGCCCTCGCTGGCCCCGAAGCCGCCGGCAACCCACGACGTTCAATCGTCGGCTGGGATAGCGCCCGTCTCGCCATGCTGCTGGCCGTGTTCGATGCCCGCTGCGGACTCCGCTTCGGCATGCGCGACGTCTATCTCAGCGTCTCCGGCGGCTACCGGATCACTGAACCGGCGGGTGACCTTGCCGCGGCCGCCGCCGCTGCCTCAGCCCTGCTTGATAAGCCCTTCCCGAAAGGGGCCGTCTTCTTCGGCGAAGTCGCCCTGTCTGGCGCGATTCGCCCCGTCGGCCGCCTTGAGCCGCGACTCAGGGAGGCGGCGCGCCTTGGATTCACGACAGCTTTTGTGCCCGCGGGGGCGCCCGAAACGGTCGACGGCATGACCGTCCGTGGGCTATCCAGACTGCAGGACCTCGTGGACGTACTTGGCGGGGGGTCCGAGTAGAGGGTCTGTAGCGATGCCCCCCTGGGTCTTCGATGTCATCATTCTTGCCGTGATCGTGCTGTCCGCCGTGATGTCGGCGGGACGCGGCCTCATTCGCGAGACGTTCTCGATCATCGCCTTCATTGTCGGGCTGCTGGTTGCATGGCTCTGCATCCGCTTCGGCCAGGCGCCGCTGAAAGAGGTGATTTCTCCTGACGAGCCTTCGATCGTCCCGGCTATGATCCTGTTTCTGGCTGGTTTCCTAGTGTCTTACGCCCTCGCCGCCTTCCTCGGCGCCCGGCTCTCCCGCCTGTTCAATGATTCGCCCGAAATCGGCATGATCGACCGGCTCGCCGGCGCGGGGCTGGGTGTCGCCAAGGCCATTCTTGCCTGCATTGGCTTTGTTGTGCTGCTGCATCTTGTCGTTCGGCCGGGTGAAGAGCCTCCGGAGATTGCCAAGAGCTACACCTACCCATATCTGGACAGCGCCGCCGGCCTGGTTGGCGGCGGCCTGTCCGGTGTGATCGAGATTTTCACCGGTTCGGTCGACGCGCCGCCAGCCAACGCCCAAACGACCCAGTAACGACCGACCCGGAGTCGCCCTTGGCCAGTCCAGACCCGTTCTTCGACCCCGGACTGGAAGACAACGATTTCCATCCCGGCAAAAAAGACGGCATGGGCCACAAGTGCGGCGTGTTCGGCGTCTTCGGGCGCGACGACGCCGCCATCCTCACCGCCCTCGGCCTCCACGCCCTGCAACATCGCGGACAGGAGGCCTGCGGCATCGTCACCTTCGACGGCAAGGGCGGTACCTTCCGCTCCGAGCGCCACATGGGCCTCGTCGGCGACAGCTTCAGCCATGACAGCGGCGCCGTGGAGCGCCTGCCCGGCCGCGCCGCCATCGGCCACAACCGCTACTCGACGTCCGGCCGAGTCGTCCTCCGCAACATCCAGCCGATCTATGCCGACCTCGCTCATGGCGGCCTCGCCATCGCGCACAACGGCAACCTTACCAACGCCCGCGCCATCCACCACGAGCTGGTCCAGAACGGCGCGATCTTCCAGTCCACCATGGACACCGAAGTCGTCCTTCAGCTTACCGCGCGCTCCATGCGCAACCGGATCGAGGACCGCTTCATCGATGCCCTCCGCCAGCTCCAGGGCGGCTACGCCATCGTCGCCCTCACGAACGACAAGCTGATCGGCGCGCGCGACCCATGGGGCCTGCGCCCCCTCGTCCTCGGCGAGATCGACGGTGCCCCTGTCCTCTGCTCCGAAACCTGCGCGCTCGACGCAATCGGCGCCAGCTTCGTTCGCAACATCGAGGCCGGCGAAGTCGTCGTCATCGACCGCGAGCGCGTCGAGAGCCTGATGCCCTTCCCGCATGTGCGCGCCACGCCCTGCGTCTTCGAATACGTCTACTTCGCCCGCCCCGACTCGATCATGCACGGCCAGTCCGTCTATGAGACGCGCCAGCGCTTTGGCCGCGTCCTTGCCCGCGAGTCCCATGTCGACGCCGACCTGATCTGCCCCGTGCCCGACGGCGGCAACCCGGCGGGCCTCGGCTACGCAGAAGCATCCGGCATCCCCTTCGGCTTCGGCATCATCCGCAACCACTATGTCGGGCGCACCTTCATCCAGCCGACGCAGTCCGGCCGCCAGCGCTCCATCTCGCGCAAGCACGCGCCCAACCGACCCATCCTCGAGGGCAAGCGCGTCGTCCTCGTCGATGACTCCATCGTGCGTGGCAACACCTCGCAACGCATCGTGCAGATGATCCGCGACGCAGGCGCCAGCGAGATCCACTTCCGCGTCGCCAGCCCGCCGATCAAGCATCCCGACTTCTACGGCATCGACATGCCCTCGAAGGAAGAACTGATCGCCTCGTCCATGACGATCGACCAGATGAAGCGCTACCTGAAGGTCGACAGCCTCTCCTTCATCTCCCTCAGCGGCTTCTACGAAGCCCTCGGCCAGGGCAAGCGCAACGACGCCGCCCCCCAATTCGCCGACCACTGCTTCACGGGCGACTACCCCACGCCACTGGTCGACCGCGACCACGACATGGCGTCGAAGGAGCAACAGCTGTCGCTGCTCGACGACTAACCGGGACCGCCGGGTTCCCACCTGGCGGTAGCTGCGCAACCGAGAACAGCCGCACCTATTCTGAAAGCACCTGCGGAGGTCCATCAGCATGGCGAAGTTCGTCTTCGGAATGAACGTGTCGCTCGACGGCTATGTCGACCATGACAAGTTCGCGCCCGATCCCACGCTCTTTCGTCACTGGATCGAGCAGGTGGGCTGTCAGACTGGCAGCATCTGTGGCCGCGTGATTTACGAGCTCATGCAGTACTGGGACGAGGACAAAGCAGACTGGGGCGAGGCCGAACGCGACTTCGCGGAGGCGTGGCGGAGCCAGCCGAAATGGGTCGTCTCGCGCACGCTGAAGTCAGTCGGCTCCAACGCCACGCTGATTTCGAGCGACGTCGAGGCGGCGGTGCGTAGCCTCAAGGAAAGCCATGACGGAGAGTTGGACGTCTCCGGCACAGTCCTCGCGCAAAGCTTGACCGACCTCGGCCTCATCGACGAATATCGCCTCTACTACCATCCCGTCGTGCTGGGTCGCGGCAAGCCCTTCTTCGCCGGCCCGCAGCCGCCGCTCCGCCTCACGGAAAGCCAGGAGATAGGCGAGAGATCGATAAGGCTAACCTACGTTCCAGCCTGATCCGCCCCCAGAACCTCACCCCATGGCCTACCCCACGCAATTGCGCTAATCCGCCGCCATGACAGACCAGCGCATCATCCTCGTCACCGGCGCCTCCCGCGGCATTGGCCGCGCCGCAGCCCTTGAGCTTGCGAAAGCAGGCAACCACGTGATCGCCGCCGCTCGCTCGGAAAAGGCCCTCACCAATCTCGATGACGAGATCGTCGCCGCCACCGGCCGCAACGCCACGCTGATCCCTATCGACCTGCGCGACATGAACGGCATCGACCGTCTCGCCGCCGCCCTGCTCGAACGCTTCGGCCGCCTCGACGGCCTGTTCGGCAACGCCGGCGTCCTCGGCACGCTCGGCCCGCTGGAGACAATCTCGCCCGCGGCCTTCCAGGAAACGGTGGAGGTCAACTTCACCTCCAACTGGCGCCTCATCCGCGCCGTGCATCCGCTGCTGCGCATGAGCAATGCTGGACGCGCGCTCTTTGTGACGTCGGGCGTCGTCCCGCGCCCGCGAGCCTTCTGGGGCGTCTACGCCGCCACCAAGGCTGCGCTGGAAACCATGATCGCCTGCTACGCCGACGAGACCGAGAACACCCCCATCCGGGTCAACCTCTTCGACCCCGGCGCCGTCCGCACCGAAATGCGCTTCAAGGCCATGCCCGGCGAAGATCAGATGACGCTTCCGACGCCGCAGGACGTCGCCTCGACGCTCCCGCCCTACTTCGCGCCCGACTTCACCCAGCACGGCCAGAGGCTCGTTTTCGCGAAGCGGAAGGCGTAGGCGGGAAGCCTATTCCTTGTCCGTGTACGGGTTCTTCTGCCCCTTCAGAACCAGCCTGAGCGGCACGCCCGGCAGGTCGAACGACGCGCGCAACTCGTTCAGCAGATACCGCTTGTAGGTCTCCGGCATCGACTCCGCACGCGAAGCGATCAGCACGAAAGTTGGCGGACGCGTCTTCATCTGCGCCATGTAGCGCGGCTTGATGCGTTTGCCGTCCGGCGCCGGCGGCGGGTGTTTCTGCGTCGTGTACTGCAGCCAGTCGTTGAGATCGCGCGTCTTTATCCGCGCCGACCAGTCCTTGTGGACCTTCAGGCAAGCATCCATCAGCTTGTCGAGGTTCTTCCGCGTCTCGCCCGAGACGGGAACCACCGGTGTCCCCTTGGCATGAGGCAGATGCGACTCCGCCTGATGCTCCATCTCCTTGCGAGCCTCGGACACATTGTCGACCGTGTCCCACTTGGTGATCGCAAACACGAGCCCGCGTCCCTCCCGCAGCGCAAGGTTCGCGATCTGCACGTCCTGCTTCTCGAACGCATCGCGCGGATCCATAACGAGCACGACCACGTCCGCAAATCGGATCGAGTGCGTCGTCTCCATCGTCGACAGCCGCTCAAGCTTCTCCTGCACCTTCGCCCGCTTACGCAGCCCGGCCGTATCAACCAGCCGGATTTCCCGATCGCGCCAGGTCCACGCCACCGTCACGCTGTCGCGCGTGATGCCGGCCTCAGGTCCGGTGATGAAGCGGTCGTCGTTGAGAATGCCATTGATCAGCGTCGACTTGCCCGCATTCGGACGGCCGACGAAAGCGATGCGGATCGGCTTGTCCGGCTCCGGCGGCGCCTCGGCGTCCGGATCGAACGGCTCGTCATCCTCGATCACCGGGTCGAGCGACACGTAGCCTTCGGCCGACTGCAGCTTCTCTTCCGCCTGCCGCAGCAGCTCGTAGAGATCAGACATCCCCTCGCCATGCTCGGCCGACAGCGGCGCCGGATCGCCAAGCCCGAGACGCCAGGCTTCCATCAGCCCCTCATCGCCCTGCTTCCCCTCGCACTTGTTGGCGACCAGCAGAACAGGCTTGTCGGACTTGCGCAGAAGCTGCGCGAACCGCTCGTCGACCGACGTCACGCCGACGCGCGCGTCGTAGAGGAAGATGCAGATGTCTGCTTCCTTGATCGCGATCTCGGTCTGGCGACGCATGCGCGTTTCCAGTGAGTCGTCATTGACGTCCTCGAAGCCGGCCGTATCGATCAGCTTGAGGTCGATATCGCCCAGCCGTCCCACTGCTTCCTTGCGATCGCGCGTAACGCCGGGTTGGTCGTCGACAATTGCGATCTTCCGGCCCGCAAGCCGGTTGAACAGCGTCGATTTACCGACATTCGGGCGACCGACGATGGCCACCGTCAGCGTCATGACGAAACTCCAGAGGTAGCGCTGAGCCTGCTCGCTCGGGCCTACCGGATCGCGATCAGATTAGCCTGATCGGTAAGTACGAAAATCTTGCCGGCAGCAGCGATCGGCTCGATGAGGATGCTCTGTCCGACTTTCAACTCGGCCACCGTCTTGCCGTCCTGTGGCGACAGGGCGACGACATCGCCCTCCGACGACACGACGACCAGCCGTCCCGAGGCCAGCAGAGGGCCCGTCCATACGATACGGTTCTCGCGATTGCCATCCTTGAACTCGGGCAGGTCGCGCGCCCAGGCCAGCTTCCCATCGATCTTGCTGAAGCAGGCGACCTTGCCGCCCGTGCCGACCACGTAGAGATACTCCCCGGCGACCACAGGGCCCTGACGCGACCCGAAGATCTTGCTCCAGATGCGCGCGCCCGAGCGGGCGTCGATCGCGGCCAGCACGCCGGAATGACTGGCGGCATACACCACGCCTTCCTGGATCGCCGGCTTGCCCGCAATGTCGTTGATGGCGGACAGCGGCGTATAGCGGCCCGTCGAGGTCAGCGTGTCCGTCCAGAGGCGGCGGCCGTTGGCCGGCAGGTAGGCGATCAACTCGCCGGACGAATAACCGACCGCGAGGATGTCCGGCGTCACCGCCGGGCTGGGCGAAGACAGCACACGCGCCGTCTCGGCCAGCGCCTGGTCGTTCCAGAGAACCTCGCCCGTGTCGGTGTCCAGCGCGAAGAAGTCATTGTTCGTCGATGTCAGGTAGGCGCGGTTGCCCTGAATGGCGGGAGATGAAGACAGGGGGCTCTCCACCCGGCGCTTCCAGATTTCCGTCCCGTCGTTCAGGCGAAGGGCCGCCACATAGGCAAAGCCCGACGCGACGATGAGCTTGTCGCCGGCAATCGCCAGCCCGCCGCCGACCGAGAATTCGTCCCAGTGCGGATTGCCTGCTTTCAGTTGCTGCTCCCAGACGCGGCGCCCGGAAGCTGCATCGAATGCAGACACCTTCTGGTTCGCGTCGATTGCGTAGACGCGGCCGTCCTTGACGACCGGCGCCGCCACGATGCGTTTGATCTCGCCTGAGCCCTCGCCCACGTTCGAACGCCAGGCTTCGCGGAAGTCCGGCGCAGCCTCGAGATGCCCGGGTATCTTGGCCGCGTTCAATCCGGATTGCGGCCAGTCGCCGGAAGCTTGCGCAGGCGGCAAGGCGATCGCTGCGGCCGCCAGCGTCGGGTCAGGCGTCAGATCGTCCTGAAACGGGTTGATCGTCACCCGCGCGGCCTTCTCCTCTTCGGAGAGGATCACCGGTCCGTTGCCGCATGCGGCCATCAGGCCGATCAGCGGAACGGTGAAAAGCAGGGAACGCATGGCTGACATCATTGCTGTGGCTGTCCGGTCGGAGCGGCAGGGGTGGCGTCTTGCGCAGGCGCGCCTGCAGCGGGTGCAGGCGTGGCAGGTGTTTCAGTTGTCACGGCAGGCGTCGCCGCCGGCGCATCGAGGTTGACGGCGCGGGCCGGAAGCGTCGCCAGCGCGCGGGATATGCGTTCACGCATCGCGCCGGGCGCGTTGATGTCGACGTCCAGAACCTCGAATGTGTCGCGCGCGAATTCCACATCGCCCTCGGCCAGTGCTTTGGCCGCGATCAGTTCGCGGGCTAGCAGCGCAGCCTGGCCTGGCCGGTCGAGCAGCGGCTTCATCGTCGCTTCAAGTTGCGCACGTGTAGCCGTGTCAGCCTGCAGGTAGCCGAGCTTCAGCAGGGCCAGGTCGCCCATCACGCCATCGTCCGACGCCGCAGCGTTCTTGAGGTGCGCCTCGATCGCCGCAGTGTCATTGGTCAGGTCGCGCTCGATGCCAGCGAGCATGTGCCCGGCGAGGACCGCGAAGCCGGTGTCGTTAGTTGTCAGTTCGCTGAAACGTGCACGCGCCGTGGCAAGGTCGCTGGCCTCCAGCGCGGCGAACCCGGCGTCGTATGTCCTCGATGCCTGCGCGATGGCTTCGTTGCGCTGATAGCGCATGAACTCCATGACGCCGACGCCGACCACGATCGCGCCCACGCCGAGATAGACGAAGATCGACCAGCGCTTCCACGCCTTCGCGAGCTGCTCCTCGCGGAGGCTCTTGTTCACTTCCTGAAAGGCGTCGTCATTCACGTTGGGATGGGCTCCAAAAGGTGGGGCAACTTAGCCGGGGCGAACGTCCCGGGCAATTCAACAAGGCCGTTGGGATTATGGCGCTTTTTTGAGGACGTACGTCTCTTTTTCCCCGGGAAACGCTCGGGCCCTGACATCCTTCGCGTATCCTTCGGCCGCCCGGCCGATCTCGCCGCGGAGGTCGGCATAGCGTCGCACGAATCGGGGTGTCCAGTCGAACATTCCCAGCAGGTCGTCTGTTACGAGTACCTGGCCGTCGCATTTTGCCGATGCACCGATGCCAATCGTGGGGCACGAAACCTGCGCCGTGATCATCGCGGCGAGGTCTTCCGCCACCCCCTCGATCACCATGGCGAAGCACCCGGCCTCATTTGCGGCCACGGCCTCCGTGATCACCTTGGTGCGTTCCGTCTCGGTCCGCCCCTTGGCCTTGAAACCACCGTCTACATTGGTCGCCTGAGGGCGTAGCCCGACATGGGCCATCACCGGAATGCCCCGGTCCGTCAGATGGCGGACGGTGGCGGCGGCGTACTCACCCGCCTCAATCTTCACGGCCTGGCAGCCGGTTTCCTTCATGATCCGCGCGGCGTTCATGAACGCCTGCTCGAGGCTCGCCTCATAGGAGCCGAACGGCATGTCGACCACAACGAACGCCCGCTTACTGGCGCGCATCACGGCCTGGCCATGCAGGATCATCATCTCAAGTGTGACGCCGACCGTGGTTGGCAGTCCGTGAACGACCATCCCGACGCTGTCACCGACCAGGAGGACATCGCAGACCTCGTCCAGCATGGCTGCCATCGGGGCCGTGTAGGCCGTCAAGCAAACCAGCGGCGTGCCGCCCTTGGCGGCGGCGATGTCCTTGACCGACTTGCGGGCTGACTGGGCTTGGGCAGACATAGGGGGCGCACTCTTCCCGCCATCGGGAACCGGATAGCGCGCTGCTTAGTCCGCCCGCCCTTCCGGCGCAATGCGGCGCCCCAGTCTGGAGATCAAGGGCCCAGCGATCACGCGTAGAGGTCGATCCCGAACAGGATGTAATGTAGTTCGTAGACTAGGACCCCATAAAGGGCGAGCCCGACAGCCAGCGAAATCAGGTCCCCGAGCACGTTCGGCGTGGCCTCGGCCGCCCCCAGATCGCCCCGCTTCTTTGCTGCAATCCTGTCAATCACGCCGAACGCGAGGAATGAACCGAACAGGATCAGCGAGCCGACATCCCAGTTCACCAGAAGATGCGCCAGCGCCCAGATCTTCACGGCCGTGAGCATCGGATGCTTTACGGCTTTCTTGATGAATCCGGTCGGGACGTACGCGGCGACGATCAGGATCATCGCCGGAATCATCAGGGCCATGGCGATATGGCGCATAAAGCTGGGTGGGTCAGCCAGCAGGATCCAGGGCTTGATGTTCGCGTAGCCCCAGACGAGCGCGATGAAACCGGCGAGCGTCAGCAGGGAATACAGCCCCTTGTACGGGCCCGCCCCAAACGCGCCAACGATTCCCTGCCCGTCTCGCCGGCGGAACGCCGAGAAAAGGTGCGTCGCGAAGAACACCAGCAGGCCGCCCAGGAAGGCGGCCACATACGCCATATCCATATCCGTCTCCGCGCCCTGCACCCCTGCCGGACGATCAGAGCAAAGCCCGGCCCGGTCTGCAATCGAGTTCTGGCCCGGCGTCCCCAACAAGCGCGCTACAGACGACAAAACGGCCCCCGTAGTGTCCGGAGGCCGTCAATTCGAAGTTGATCGGGTAGGGGATCAGGCGCGGCGGCGCTCTCGCCCACGCTCGAGGCTCTGGATGTAGCGGCGGTGTTCCTCGAAGGGGTCCACGGCCCGCTCTTCGCGGGGTCCGCCACCGCTAGGCTTGGAGACAGCACGCGTCTCCTTCTTGGCCTTGGCCGCTTCCTTGATTTCTTTCTTGCGAGCCTTGCGCTCGGCGCGCTTCAGGTCGTCGATGGACTGCTCGTTTTCGAGCCGCTCACGTTCGGCAGCTTCAGCAGCAGCAATTCGCTCGGCTTCGGCTTTTGCTTCAGCTTCTTCGCGGGCGCGCTGCCGCTCAAGGCGCTCAGCTTCGCGCTGGGCCCGGACAGCTTCCATGCGCTTACGGCGCTCGGCCTCGTGGTCGATCAGGACTTCGGCCTGGACCATGGGCTTTGGTTTGAATTTTTCGAGGAGGGCTTTCTTGGCGGCGAGCGAGGCGGCTTGCCGGTCGGAGAAGGTCGAATTTTTCGGCTGCATCTAGTCTTTCGGAATCAGCTGTTTTTGGAACGACTCATGGAGAGCCTGGCGCGGTACATAGGAGGCGCGAGCCTTTTCGTCCATCCCCCAGCGGCATTTCTGTCGCATGTGCCGCAGGCGGACGTTCCATCGCAACGCGCATCGATGGCGTCGAGTTATTCCGAGTCGATGACAGTTCTAGCTGTAACATGAATGTCATTCAGGACAGGTGTGTAGAGCCCCCTCCTGACCCAATGCGGGGAAACGATCCCTTCACTTGAACAGTTCGGCATACGTCGCCGGTTTGAACCCTAGCGACAGACCGTCGCCCCGGTCCAGTACCGGCCGTTTCACCAGCGTCGGGTGCGCCAGCAGCAGACCCACGGCCGATCTGTCGTTGAGGCCCGCCTTCGCCTCTTCGGGAAGCTCCCGCCACGTCGTGCTCGCCTTGTTCAGGACTTTCTCCCAGCCGAGCTTCTTGACCCAGCCCTCCACCATGGCCCGGGTCAGCCCGCCCGTACGGACATCGTGAAAGGCATAGGCAACGCCCTGCCCATCCAGCCATTTTCGGGCGGCCCGCGTCGTGTCGCAGGTGGCGAGGCCGTAGAGTATGACGTG
>Ga0315902_10001173_pt1 | contig 42505 bp, 24 predicted proteins | sample LakEriMetagenome_9_FD_203523 | JGI IMG/M metagenome (GOLD analysis project Ga0315902, IMG submission 203523) | Freshwater fungal communities from buoy surface, Lake Erie, Ohio, United States - Buoy 12 MA117 | ecosystem: Environmental > Aquatic > Freshwater > Lake > Lake biofilm | place: USA...
AGAACGGTGGGCTGTCGGAATCGCGGAAGATCGCTTGGTACGCCTTCGACCACAATGTGCTGATGGTGTCGCACGGGTGGAACACCGCCATCGGCGTGGCCGCCGATCTGCAACTGGCGGCTGCCCAGCCGGTGGCCCGCTACGTCGAGTACCTGACCCCCTGCGAATACATCGAAGAGCTGACCACCGAGCCGTTTGTGATCGACGACGATGGCTTTCTGAAGATTCCGCAGAAGCCCGGGCTGGGTATTGAACTCGATCACGACAAGCTGAAGAAGTTTCGCGTCTGATGAAGGTCCTGCACGGGTTTGATGACCCCGCCACGCGGCATGGGTACGTGGCCATCGGCAATTTTGACGGGGTGCACCGGGGGCATCAGGCGATGTTCCAGACGCTCTGCGCCCGCGCGCGCCAGGCGGGGGTGCCGGCGGTGGTGGTGACCTTCGATCCCCACCCGGTGGCGGTGCTGCGCCCCGAGGCGGCCCCGCAGCCGCTGATGTCGCTGGCCGACCGGCTGGCGCATATCGGCGCCTGTGGTCCCGACGCCACGATTGTGCAGGCCACCACCCCGGCGTTTCTGCAGTTGTCGGCACGGGAGTTCTTCGACCAGATCGTGCGGGGGCGGCTGGCGGCGCGGGGGGTAGTTGAGGGGGAGAACTTCCGGTTTGGCCGGGGGCGCGACGGCACCGTGCAGCAACTGGCCGCGTGGTGCCGGGCGGAAGGGCTCGACTGTGAGATCATTCCCCCGGTGCTGGTGGAGGGGCGGTCGGTCTCGTCGTCGGCGATCCGGCGTCTGATTGGGGAGGGGGAGGTGGCGGCGGCCGCCGAACTGCTGGGAAGGCCACACCGCGTGCGGGGGGAGGTCGTACATGGCGAGGCGCGCGGAGGGAAACTGGGTTTTCCCACCGCCAACCTGGCGGGAGTGCCGACCTTGTTGCCGGCCGAGGGGGTCTACGCGGGCTGGGCCCATACCCCGGCGGGACGATGGGGGGCGGCGATCAACCTGGGCCCCAATCCGACGTTTGGGGTGAGTGAGCGGAAATTCGAGGTGCATCTGCTCGATTTCCAGGGGGATCTGTATGGACAGCCGCTGGAAATCGAGTTTCTGGCCCGCCTGCGGGGGACGGTGCGGTTTGCGGGAATTGAGGCCCTGCTGACACAGATTCGTGCCGATGTGGCGGCGGCCCGCGACCTGACGACCGGCCGTTAGCTCCCCGCCGATCGCGACTTGTCCGGGGAGGAATCTTTCCGCCGTGAGCCTTCCCCAGTGGGCTTGCTGGCCGAGTCGTTGGGGGGACTCTGGTCCGCGCGCCAGACGACTGTGGAGCGATTCTCAGCCGGTCTGGATCGCCCCTGGGCGTCTTCGTCGCCGGAGGGGGCAAGTCCACGGCCGGGATCGGTTGTTTCGCACTGCACCGCAACTACCCAACCGTTCCGAAGATCATTAGCATGCCCGCATGACTGTCGATTGGAACGGACTGGCCGAGTTGATGCGGCGGCACGAGAAATTCGTGCTGACGACCCACGTACGTCCGGATGCCGACGCCCTGGGTTCCCAGCTTGGTTTTGCCGGGCTGCTGCGGCACCTGGGGAAGCAGGTCAAGATCATCAATGCGTCGGCGGTCCCCCCGCGGCTGAAGTTTCTGGATCCGGATGGCGAGTGCGGGCAACTGGGGCCCGATTGGTCGGAACAGAGCGTGTTGGAAGCCGACTGCCACGTGATTCTCGACACGAGTTCGTGGGTCCAACTGGCCGAACTGGGAAAGCTGTTCAAGAAGACCAGTGCGGTGAAGGTGGTGGTCGATCACCACGCCAGTGCCGACGACCTGCACGCCATTGACTTCAAGGACGTGACGGCGGAGGCGACGGGCTCTATGGTGTTCGATCTGGCCGAGAGCCAGGGGTGGCCCCTGACCCCCACGATGGCGCGGGCACTGTACTGTGCGATCGCGACCGACACGGGGTGGTTCCGGTTTCCCTCGACGACCAGCGCGACGATGCGGCGGATCGCCGGGCTGATTGACTGCGGCGCGGAACCGGCAGTACTGTACGGGGCGTTGTACGAGCAGTGCTCGCTGGGCCGCACGCGGCTGGCCGGACGGTGTCTTTCACGGATGATGATCGATTGCGGGGGGCGTCTGGCGTGGACGTACATCACCCTGGTCGATTACCGCGAGACCGGTGCCGAGCCGACGGAAACCGACGATCTGGTGAACGAAGGGCTGCGTCTGGCGGGTGTCGAAGCAGCGTACATTCTGATCGAGCAGCCCAACGGCAACGTGAAGGCCAGCCTGCGGTCGCGGAGCCATCTGGATGTCTCGGCGATTGCTGAGAAATTCGGCGGAGGCGGACACCGGCAGGCCTCGGGAGCGATGGTGCCGGGACCCATGGCCGAGGCCCAGGTCAAAATCCTGACCGCGATGAAAACCCTGTTTCCCACCTGAGTCATCCCTCCCAACCGGCGTTCCCGTCGCCTCCCGCCGAGACCGCGGGACGCTGCTTCCCGAGTCACCAACTTTTCCGCAGCGAGTTCGAAACCACAGCGTGTGAGTGGAGTACCGCCGGCTTTTCTGGACCCACCGGCCCGGGGACGACCCTCGGACCGGACGCCACGGGCGTGAGAGAGGCTGGCGTTGTGATTGTCCTGCTTTTCTGATGAGTGGATCCATGGATCACCAACCCCAACCCGAGTCGGGACCGGTTCAGGATTTCCTGAATGCCCAGGAACCCCGGCGCGACTTCTTCACCCAGGCGGCCGCGGTCGTCACTGGCAGTGTCCTGGGGATTGTTCCCCTGTTCGCCGGTCTGGCGGTGTTTCTCGACCCGTTGCGCAAACGGACCCGTCGCAAAGACGAGGGGGATGCCGGCCCGGAAGTGGAAGAGGGCTTTTTGAAAGTTGCGGCTCTCGATGGCCTGCTGCAGGGAGGGGCTCCGCGCCGGTACGAGGTGATCGATGACCGGACCGACGCCTGGAACCTGTTTCCTCAAGAGGCGGTGGGGGCGGTGTACCTGGTTCGCGAAGGGGAAGAGGGAGTCCGGGCGTTCAATGTGAAGTGCCCGCACGCCGGCTGCTCGGTCGACTACAAGCCCGAGGCGTCGTGCTACCAGTGCCCCTGCCACGACAGCTCGTTCAACGCCAAGGACGGCACCGTGGCCAATCCCAACAGCCCCAGCCCCCGCGGGCTCGATGAGCTGGAGGTGAAACTGGTCGACGGAGCGGTCTGGGTGAAGTACCAGGAATTCCAGCCCGGAACCTCGCACAAGGTGCCCGAAGCATGAATGCCCTGCTCAATTGGCTCGACGATCGGACTGGCTACAAGGAATTCGTCCACGAAGCGCTCTACGAGCGCATTCCGGGGGGGGCCCGCTGGCGTTACGTCTGGGGCAGCACTCTCGTGTTCGCCTTCATGACGCAGGTGATCACCGGCGTGTTTCTCTGGATGGCCTACAGCCCCAGCTCGACCACCGCCTGGGAAAGCGTCTATTACATCACCTACGAGATGCAGTTTGGCTGGCTGCTCCGCGGGCTGCATCACTTCATGGCGCAGGCCATGGTTGTGCTGCTGGCCATTCACCTCATGCAGGTGATCATTGACGGGGCGTACAAGGCCCCCCGCGAGATCAACTTCTGGCTCGGTCTGATTCTCATGCAGATCGTGCTGGGGCTCTCGCTGACCGGGTATCTGCTGCCGTGGGACCAGAAGGGATACTGGGCGACGCAGGTCGCCACCAAGCTGATGACCCTGGTTCCCGTGATTGGCACCAAGCTGCAGCGGCTTGTGGTGGGGGGGCCCACGTATGGTCACCACACCCTGACCCGCTTCTTCGCGATGCACGCCGGTGTGTTGCCCGGGCTGCTGATCGGGTTTCTTGTGCTGCACATCGCCGCGTTTCGCCGGCATGGCATCACGGTGCCGAATCCCCTCTACCGCCGCGACAGCATGTTCTGGCCCGACCAGGTGCTCAAAGATGCCGTGGCCTGCCTGGGTGTGCTGATGGTCGTGCTGCTGCTGACGATCTTTCTGGGGGCCGAACTGGGAGCCCCCGCTGATCCGTCGCAGCCGTACAGCGCCGCCCGTCCCGAGTGGTACTTCCTGTTTTTGTTCCAGTTTCTCAAATACTTCCCGGGTGAAACCGAGATCTGGGGGGCGTTGATCATTCCCGGACTGCTGTTCGGGGTGCTGGCGCTGATGCCCTTTTTGGGGAAGTGGAAGCTGGGACATCGCTTCAACGTGGCCTACATGCTGATCATGCTGGCGGGGATTCTGCTGCTGACCGGTCAGGCGTGGATGGAAGACAATCGGGGACCGAAGGCGGCCGATTACCGGCTGGCAGTCAAGGATGCCGAGACGAAGGCGCACCGCGTCCGCGAGCTGATCGAGATCTCGGAAGGGATTTCGGAAAAGGGAGGCCGGGCCCTGCTGCGGAGCGACCCCAAGACCGCCGGTCCCGAGCTGTTCAAGACCAACTGTTCGGTCTGTCACTCGTTCAATGGCCACGACGGCACCGAGCGGCCGCTGGAAAAGGTCACCGCGGCCGATCTGGGGAATTTCGGCTCTCGCGAATGGATCAAGGGATTTATCGTGGATGCCGGGGGGCCGAAGTACTTCGGTGCCACCGTCAATGGCTCGTACAACGGGCAGCCGCTGGGTGACCGCTTCGCCAACGGGGCGATGAGCCAGTGGTCGCGGCAGCACGCCGGGAAGATGACTGGCAACGAGGTTGCCGCCGTCGTCGAATTTCTGCTGGCCCAGGGAGACCGCGCCGATCTGGGGCCGGTCGACCAGGAACTGGCCGCCAAAGGACGCGAGGTGTACGAACTGGGTTCGCTCGACGCGAATGCCGAGGGAGCCGAGGAGCGGGCCTGCCTGCAGTGCCACGAAATGGTGCTGGACGGCGCGCCGCTGGGAAGCCAGGGGATGGCCCAGGCGCCCGAGTTGACCGCGTACGGGTCGGAGAAATGGTTGCGCGACTTCGTGCTCAACCCCGATGCGCCGCACAACTACGGCGACCGCAACGCCATGCCGTCGTACAAGGATCGCATGACGCAGGAAGAGTTCGACATCCTGCTGAAGTGGCTGCGGCGGCAATGGCTGGAGCCAAAGCCGGGCTCGGCCGCCGCCCACTGACCAACAGGCCCCGCCGGCGGCCTCCGAAGGCGTTTCATCCTCACGCCGGCCCGGGAAGATCAAGTCTCCCCGGGCCGGTTTTGTTGTCAGGATTGGGCGAGGCGCTGAAGGGGCAACGGAGAGGCTGCTGCAACCACTGGCTGACAGAGCGGTCTTTCGCCCCTCCGACGGAAATCCCCTTACGACACCTTCCAGAACCGCGCCCCACGCGGGGTGCCATCGCCGGTCGACCGCGCCCGGCCGTTGGCCGCGAGGTGTTCCAGCAGCAGGTAGACCGTCTCGATGTCGTGGTCGAGTCCGGCCGCCTGGGCCAGCTCTTCGGCCGACTGCGGCTGCAATCCCAACGCTCCCCGCACCCGGTCCTGCAGAGCCAGTACCTGCGAGGCGGCTTTCTTGCCCGCCTCGACTCCCGGCTGGTGATAGGCGTTGATGCCCACCAGTGAGGCGTACAGCCCCACCGCCCGCTCGAACAGGGCGATCAGCCCCCCCACTGTGCGGGCATCGACCCGGGGAATGGTGATCATCAGCGACGGCCGGTTGTTCTCGTACAGCGCCGCCCGTGTGCCCAGCAGAAATCCGTGCAGGTAGTCTCCGGAGGTGATACCCGGTTCGACTTCGAGCGCATCGGGCCCCGCGGCGAGCACCCGGATGAGTACCGCGAAGAAGTTCGGCACGCCGTCCCGCAACTGCTGCACGTAGGCGTGCTGGTCGGTTGAGCCTTTGTTGCCATACACCGTCAGCCCTTGCTCGACTTTCTTTCCCTGCAGGTCGAGCTGCTTGCCGAGAGATTCCATCACCAGCTGCTGCAGGTACCGGCTGAACAGCAGCAGGCGGTCTTTGTAGGGGAGCACCACCATGTCTTTGCGTCCCCGGCCATCGGTCGCGTGGTACCACATCGCGGCAAGTTGTGCGGCGGGATTGGTCTGCAGGCTCGCGACGCGGGTGGCGGCGTCGCAGTCGCGGGCCCCCGCCAGCAGTCCCTCGATGTCGAGTCCCTGCAGGGCGGCCGGCAACAGCCCCACCGCCGAGAGCACGCTGGTCCGGCCCCCCACCCAGTCGAACATCGGGAACCGCGCCAGCCAGCCTTCCGCCGCAGCCGCCTGATCGAGCTTCGAGCCCGGCATCGTGATCGCCACTGCGTGCGGGGCGAACGCGAGCCCCGCCATTCGATACGCCTCGGCCACCACCAGCATGCCATTGCGGGTCTCGGGAGTGCCGCCGCTCTTGGAGGTCACAATGCAGAGGGTCTGCCCCAGCCGGTTGCCGAGCCCCGCCAGCACGCGGGCAATTCCCTCGGGATCGGTGTTGTCGACGAAGTCGATGCGCAGCTTGTCGGTGGCGGGGTGCCCCAGCGCATCGGCCACAAACATGGGGCCCAGGGCCGATCCGCCAATGCCAATCGACAGTACTCCCGTGAACGGCGTTCCCGCCGGGGTGGTGATGCGCCCTGCGTGGATCGCGGCGGCGAACTCGCGGATCGCGGCAACCGACCCGGTGATCTCACGGGTCAATTCGGGACGCGGGGCCAGCTCGGGAGTCCGCAGCCAGTAGTGCCCCACCATGCGATTTTCATCGGGATTGGCGAGGGCTCCCTGCTCGAGCCGGGCCATGTCGGCAAACGCCTGCTCGAATCGCGGGGCGAGGTCCCGCAGGGTCTCGGGGGGGCAGGCCATGCGGCTGGTGTCGAGTGTCAATTCCAGCGACGGTATGCCGGTTTGGTGAGACTGGAACTGCGACCAGGTGGGAGAAGTGGTCATGCGGAATCCATGGGGGGAGGAGACAGGTCGCGAGCGCGCCGGGAATGCCCCGCAGTCTGGCCGCTGGAACCGTCGGCGGCAAGCGTATCGTCCCCTTGTGGGGGGGCGGGGGAGTCGGTCGAATAGCAGTTGTCCCCCGGCGCAGCAGCGCGTCGGGATTCCCCTCACCCTGACAGGATGAACGCTTCGTGTCTGTCCCCACCGCCCCACCGGCCCCTGCTCCGGCCGCCCGGCGTTCCTCCACCTCCTGGGGAGGCGGGGTGGCCATGCTGCTGACCGCCGTAGCGCTGACCGGTCTCTTCTGGCCCACACTCTGGACGGGAGGAGGTTTGGTGGGGGGGGACATTTATTACTACTTCATGCCCCAAAAGGCGTTCTACGCCGACAGTCTGGCCCGGGGGGAGTTGCCCCTCTGGAACAACCTGGTGGGGAATGGCTATCCGCAACTGGCCGAAAGCCAGACGGGGGTCCTGTATCCTCCCTTTCTGCTGCTCTACCGACTGTGCGATCTGGGGACCGCCTACAACCTCACGATCGTCGGGCACTATGTGCTGGCGTTCGTTGCGTGCTGGCTTTATCTGCGCCGGCTGGGGCTGCGGCCGCTCGCGGCGACATTTGGGGCGCTGGTCTATACGTACAGTTGGTTTCCCCCGCGTGTCTCGCTGGAATGGGCGATTGTCGGGGGGACTTGGCTTCCTTTGGCGCTCTGGTGTGCCGAGTCGTTTCTGCAGACGGGGCGCCGGCGGTTTTTGCTGGCCCTGCCCCTCATGTTGACCATGCAACTTCTGGCCGGGCATTTCCTGCTGGCCTTTCTGACGCAGCTTTGCCTGGCGGTAACGGTTCCCGTCCGGCTGTGGTGGGGGGACGTGACCGCAGCGAACGAGCGGTCGGACAGCCGGCTGAGGCGGTGCGGCTGGGTCTTCGGGATGATCGCCCTCGCCTTTCTGCTGGCGGCCGTCCAGCTGGTTCCCACCTGGGAGCTGAAACAGGCGAGTCAGCGGCAGACGGTGACGGCCGAGCATGACCCGGGCTATGGCTATATTCCCCCGGCCTACCTGGCCCAGGTTGTCCAGCCATGGAAGTGGTACGCGGGGGACCAGATGGTTCAGACGGTGGCCGACCCTGCCCGGCCGCGCACCAACTGGGTCGAGGCCCACCTCTATTTTGGGCTGCTCCCCCTGCTGCTGGCGGTGCCGGGATTGATCGACCGCCGCTCGAGTGTGCCGTCCCGGATTCGTTGGCTCTGGCTGGGAATGATTGTGGCGGCTGTCTGCTACGCGACGGGGTGGCTGTTGCCGGTGACGAATCATCTGCCAGGGTTCAGCTTCTTCGAGGGACCGGGGCGATATGGGGTGATTGCCACGCTGGGGGTGGCCCTGCTGGCGGGGGCGGGGTTTGCGGCGGTGGAACGTCGGCTGCCCGGTTTGGCGGCGCTGGGATGGATCGTGGTGGCATTCGCGGCGACCGGGGTCGATCTGTGGTGGGTCAGCCAGAAAGTGACGCATGCGTTTCCTGTGACACAGGCACCGGTCGGGTGGCGTGACCGCAGCCCGATCCGGCAGTTCCTGGCCGACCGGGCCAGCCCCACCCGGATGCTCAACGAAGGGAAGAATCTCCCCTCGCTGGTGGGGGCGGGGACCTATCCGGTGTACCTCGGCCTGGGACCGGCGGCCTACTTCGATCCCCAGTTGTCGATGCCCCAACCGCTTCCCTTCCGGGAGACGCTGCCGACGCCGGAGCAGCTCGACTGGCTGGAGCGGAACGGGGTGACGCACATCCTGAGTCTGACGCAGATCCCTCCCGCCGGCTGGCCCGTGAAACAGGTCTGGTTTGGAGCCGATCCCTGTCTGAACGTTCCGTTGGCGCGCAGTTCCTCCCATGGGTTCTATCTGTACGAATTGGAGCGTTCGCGCGGGCGCGTGGCGTGGTTGGAGCCGGAAGGGAATCCCCCGCCGCGACTGGTGCGTTACGAGCCGCAGGACATCGAGATCGAAGTTGAGGCCCGACAGGCAGGAACGGTGGTGTTGACCGATCTCGCCTATCCCGGCTGGCAAGTGCTGGTCGATGGGGAGCCGGCACGTCCGGTGCTGGTGGAAAATGTTTTTCGGGGAGTGGACGTGACGCCCGGAAGCCACCAGATTCGCTGGACTTACCATTCCGGGTCTCTATATCTTGGAACTGTATTGAGCCTGATCGGCTCGATCATTTGGAGCGTTTTAGCAGTGTTGCGGCGGGAACGTCCCCGGGTTTTCGCCAAATCACTGGAGTGTTCCGACGGGCGAGGGTGATTGGCAGGAATCATCCCTTCGTCCACTGGCTATTCCGATCCCGCCCCTGCGTCCCGCCACAGCAATTCGATCGCTCACAATCAGCATGCCCTCCTCGTACATGCGTGCGGCGTACATCCAGCAGACCGGTGCTCCGGATGTCATCACCTATGGAGAGTTTCCCAAGCCAGTTCCCCAGAAGGGGGAAGTTCTGATCCGCGTGGGGGCGGTGTCAGTCAACCCGATCGATCTGTATATCCGCAGCGGTTCGGTGGCGATGCCCCTGAAGTTTCCCTACATCGTCGGGTGTGATGTCGCGGGCACCATTGAAACCGTGGGGGTGGGAGTGCGTCGCTTCAAGGAGGGGGACCGCGTCTGGGGTTCAAACCAGGGGCTGTTCGGCCGCCAGGGGACCACGGCTGAGTACGTGGTGGTGGATGAAAAATGGCTGTATCCCACCCCTCCGCAAGAGTTGGACACCGAGGCGGCCGCGGGGGCCCTGGTGGGAATCACCGCGTACCTTGGGTTGTTTCACCGGGCCCACATCCAGCAGGGGGAGGTGCTGTTTGTGAATGGCGGGGCGGGGGGAGTGGGTTCGGCGGTCATCCAGCAGGCCAAGGCAGCCGGGGCCCGGGTGATTACGACCGCCGGGACTCCTGAGAAGCAGCAGTATTGTCTGCAGTTGGGGGCCGACCTGGCACTCGATTACAAGTCGGCGGACCTGGACGACCAGATTCGGGACTTTGCCTCTCCCTCGGGGGGCATCCACGTCTGGTTCGAGACCCAGCGCGAGCCCACCCTCGATCGGACGATCGCGATGATGGCCCCGCGGGGTCGCATTCTGGTCTTGGCGGGTCGCGATTCCCAGCCGCAGTTCAAGCTGGGTCCGTTCTACACCAAGGATCTGTCGTTGCTGGGCTACGCGATGTTCAACGCTTCCCCTGACGAACAGCGGGAGTGTGCCGTGGCCATCAACAATCTCTACCAGCGGGGCGGCTGGCACCCTGCCGTGGGTCCCACCTACACCATCTCGACAACCGCGGCCGCCCACCAGCTTCAGGAAGACAACACCCTGCGGAAACAGGGGACCCTGGCGGGGAAGATTGTGATTGTTCCCGACCTGTTGTAGGCGTCGACCGACAGCCTCGCAGCACGCAGGCCACAGCGTGGCGGAATCCCTTTCTGGCCGCGCTCCCGATCCCGAGCGCATGGCGGTTCTCCGATCCCATGGCGTCGGTTCCCCAGACTGGTCAAACCGTCGTCGGGGACTTCACGGCGTGACAGACGGCGGATGGGCTTATTCCCGACAGCAACACGGCTTCGTCCGCCTGACTTGACCGCTTCGTCCGGATCACCCTGAGCGGACGGAGCACCGGCCCGGCTTGATCGGGTTCGCCACGAGGGGGGCGCCGGGCACCGCTTTGGAGGAACAGGGGACCGCGAGATTCCACGGCCGCTGCCTGACTCTCGGCGTCAGCACCTCCGGAATTCTTCAGAAAACCAAGCGATTCCCCCCACTGCGGCAGCGGGGAAACACTTCCTCGGCGCGGAGAGCCATCCGCAATGCGGCAATTCAGGTGCCGCGGGGAAGGGCTGCGGACAAGGAGTCGCCAATAACGGGTCGGCCGAATCAATTCTTAGGCCACCGGTCATTCCACCGCAAATGCTTTGGAGGATCCGGTTGGTGCCGCCGCCTGAGAAAAGGGCGGGCACTGTGGATTCCATACGACTCACGCCAAAGTCACCCGGTGTGCGCAAGTGGATTTCCTCCACAGTGCACGCCATGGCACCGGCGAAGCAGTCGCTGCAGGCGAGTCTGACTCGCCACCGCCAATCAGAGACTATACCAGAGGGCTGGAAAGGTCAACACCCCCGGTCGGTTTCGAAAGAATCAATCGTTCTGCACTCGCTGTGTCCGTGCGATGCCACACAGACACATCCCCGTGTTCCAATTGTGCCGACCGTTTCACGCCGTCCCGCCAAACCGGAGAGCTGGTCCCCAGTCAGTCCGTGTCAGCCACTTACTTTCCAGCATCCCGCAATCGTGGATCGATCGCTTCCTGCAACCCCTCACCGATCAGGTTGTAACAGAGCACGGCGGTAAAAATGGCCGCCCCCGGGAACACGATCAGCCACCACATCCCCATATTGCTGCGGGCCGAATTGAGCAGCGTTCCCCAGCTGGGGTTCGGCGGCGGGGCTCCAAAACCCAGAAAACTCAGGCTGCTTTCGGTCAGAATGGCCGAGGCGATGCCAAACGTGATCGGCACCAGGACGGGGGCCAGCGCGTTCGGCAGAATGTGCCGGAAGATGATCCGTGGCCACCCAAACCCCATCGCCCGCGCCGCCAGCACGAAGTCGGCATCCCGCAGCTTGAGGAACTCGGCCCGTGTGAGTCGGGCGATGGTCGTCCAGCCCGTGCAGCCAATCACGGCCATCATGTGCCAGATCGTGGGCTTTTCCAGGATCGACAGCACCGCCAGGATCAGTGCCAGCGGTGGAATACACAGCACCACCTCAATGAGCCTCGACAGGCACAGATCGGCCCAGCCCCCCACATAACCGGCAATCGCCCCCAGCGAGATGCCAATCAGCGAGGCGATCCCCATCGACACAAACCCAACCAGCAGGGCAATTGTGGTCCCATGCACCAACTGGGCGAAGACGTCGATTCCTTCCGAGTTGGTCCCCAGCAGGTTCATCGAGTTGGGCGTTCCCTCCATTCCCGCCGGATTTCCCGGACGGTCGTCCCACTCCTTCTCGGCCACCCGCCGGTAGGGATCCTGGAAAACGAGGGGCCAGATCGCCCAACTCTGCGCATCCTTCTCCCGCAGGTTCCTGGGATATCGCTGACGGAACCGGTCCCGGGCGAAGACCGGGTTTTCCCACGCCGGGTTGAAGTAGTACAGGCACGGGAAGTAGAGCTGCCCCTTGTAGCGGCAGACGATCGGGCGGGTTCCCGCGATGGCTGGAGCGAACAGCGCCACCAGCCCCAGCAGCCCCACCACGCACAGGGCGGTCATGGCCAACCGGCGCTGCCGAAACTGCGACCACGCCTGGGCCCAGAAACCGGGGCTGCGACTTTGCGGTGCGCTGCTCATGAGTACGACACCCGGGGATCCACCACCGCATACAAGACGTCGGCCAACAGCTGACCCACCAGGGCCAGGGTTGAAAACAGCAGGGTCAGCCCCATGATCACGGGGTAATCCCGGGCATTGATCGATTCAAAGTACATCCGCCCCATCCCCGGCCAAGAGAAGACCTGCTCCAGCACAATCGAGCCCGAGAGCAGATAGGGGAGCGTCAAGCCCACCAGCGTCACCAGGGGAATCAGCGTGTTGCGGAAGGCATGCCGCACCAGCACCCGCAGCGGCCCTGCCCCCTTCGCCCGCGCCGTGCGGATGTAATCCTGGCGGATCACCTCTTGCATGTTGGCCCGCACAAACCGGGTGTAATAGGCCAGGCTGCCATAGGTCGAGCAGACCACAGGCAGTACGGCATGCCACACAATGTCGAAGAACCTGCCCGAGGGACTGAGCGTCTGGTGGTTGTCGCTCGTCATTCCAAACAGCGGCAGCCAGTCGAGCTTGTAGGCGAACAGATACAGCAGCAGCAGGGCGGCCACAAACGCCGGCAGCGAATAGAGCATGTACAGCCCCGTGCTCAAGACCCGTTCTTCGGGGCGGTTGGCCCGGGCCGAACAGTACAGTCCCAGCGGAATCGACAGCAGGTAGGTCAGCAGCAGCGAGGTGACCGACAGCAGCAGCGTCGGCCCCATCCGCTGACGGATCAGCCGGGCCACCGGTTCTTTACGGAAAAAGCTCCGTCCCAGGTCCCCCTGCAGCACATTCCCCAGCCAGACGAAATACGCCTGATACCAGGGCTGGTCGAGACCGTAGTCGCGATTCATCCGCTCGAGATCAGCCGGGTCGATTTCCCGGTCGGGAGAGGCCTCGGCCATCGCCATCAGCGCGGGACTTCCCGGCATGCTGCGGATCAGCCCGAAGACCAGGAAGGTGATCGCGATCAGCGTCACCAGCCCAATCAGCAGCCGTCGTACCAGGTAATTCAGCATGGAGTTCGAACGCCGGGATCAGGACACACAAGTCAGCCACTTCCCCATCAGTTCCCGGCCGACCCGGCCGGGAGTATGACCGCTCCCCTGTTGGGACGCTCAGTTCTTCACCTTGTAGAGGCTGAACGCCCCCGGTCCGTAGTGATAGGGGCCGCGGGGACTGAACCGGTACCCCCGCAGCTTTTTGCTGAAGGCGTAGAACGAGTTTTTGGTGAAGAGGTACGTCATCGGCTGGTCTTCGTAGATCAGCTCGTGAATGCGGGCATACAGCCTGGCCCGCTTCTCGCGGTCGAACTCGCCGCGGGCCTCTTTGAACAGGCGGTCGACCTCGGGGTTCGAGTAAAGCCCGTAATTCCGCCCCTCATTGGTCCCGTAGATGTTGAAGGAGAGGTCGGGATCGGCCCCCGCGCCCCAGCCGCCAAACGCCGCCTGGAACTTGTGCTCGACCGTGCGCTCCTGCAGCACGGCGAAGTCGAGCGGGCTCACATTGCAGATCACCCCAATCTGTCCCAGGTTGTCTTTCAGCAGCGTGCAGAGCTTTTTGCGTTCTTCGACTGGGGTGCAGATGATGCTGAACTCGAACTTCACCCGCTTGCCATCGACCAGCTTGTCACGGATGCCGTCGTTGTCGCTGTCGACCCACCCCGCCTCGTCGAGCAGTGCTTCAGCTTTGTCGAGATCCTGGGTATAGGGGGCGGGGCCTGGCTTGGGAGACATCCAGGAGGTTTGGTGATACGGCCCGTTGGCCGCCTCGAACAGCCCGAAATTCTGCTTCTCCAGCAATTCCTTGTGGTTGAAGGCGTAACCCATCGCCTTGCGTACCCGTACGTCGGAGAAAAACGGGGTGTTCGTATTCCAGGTGAAGAGATAGGTGGTCCACTCCACCCCCGACGCCTTCGTGTTCTGCTCGTAGAAACTCTCGTCGTTGGTCTGGTTGACCCACTGCTCGGCCGAGAGTTCCATCTCGTCGATCTCTCCCTTCTTCAGCGCCAGCAGCGCGGTGTTCAACTCAGAGATCACCCGCATCCGCACCTGCTTGAAGTAGGGCTTTTCGCGGATCTGCCGGCCATCCTTCTGGTACCAGTCGTCGCGCCGTTCGAAGAGATAGCTGCTGCCCAGCTGCCGTTCGACCACCCGGTAAGGCCCGCAGGTGACCGGGTTTTTCTCGAGCTCGACATGGGCCGGGCTCTGCTCCATGGTGGGGTCTTCCTGCAGGGTCTTCTCGTAGACATGCCTGGGAATGAACGGAATACCCACGTTCCAGATGTTGGTCGCCAGCGCCTCCTTGTGGAAGTAGACCAGCGTGCGGTCGTCGTACGCCTTGACTCCCTTCAGGCGGGCCAGCGAGGTTTTGATCGCCGGCACCGAGATCTTCGGGCTCATCACCGTCTGGAACGCAAATTCCAGGTCGTGGGCGGTCACCGGATGCCCGTCGGTCCAGGTCAGGTCGTCCCGCAGCACGATCTTGTCCATCATGCGGTCGGAACTCGTCTGCCACGAGACCACCACGTCGGCATCCCCAAACCGGTTCATGTCCCGGTCAAAGGTGAAGGGGGTCAGGCCGATCAGTCCCATCACATCGGCCTCATAGACCGAGCTTTGGAACAACGGGTTGGTGCTTTTTGCGTCGGCCTTGATGTGCCGGTTCAGTACGGCGTCGTAATCGATGTTCTCGGTGGTCTGCGCCACCCGCCCCAGCGTGGCGACCAGCTTGTCGTTGTTCTCTTTCGAATCGTTTTTCAGCGCGAGGGCCTCGGGTACGCCAAGGGGCGGTTGTGTCCCTTGTTCTTCCTTCCGTCGCAAATCGAGCAGATTCGCGACCGGCTGATCGATCCAGTTGGCCTGGGCGTCAATCTCGGCCAGGGGGGGGGCAACGAACGCCTCGGTCGCCTCGGCGGGGGCCCCTTCCGCCGGTTTGGCAGCATTGCCGGCAGGGGTTGTGCCGGTCGCCGCAGCGGCGGGAGCGGCGGCCGAACCTGAGGCCGCGGCAGGAGGGCTCACGGGGGATGATCCGGCAGGGTCTCCCGCACCGCGATCGGGATCGGAACAGCCCGCCAGCCCCACCAGGGCCCACGCAGACAGACACCACGCCAGTTGGCGAACGACGTTTCGCATTGGGTTGCACCTTGGGAACAAACACCCGGGCCCGGGGAGCAGACCTCCCCTCGACCCTGTTCTCTCGACGAATCATGGCAAACGCGGCAGGTCCGGGCAAGCGGCGGGCCGCGGTGGACTTTTGCCCCAGTCCAACCGATCATGACCAGATTCCGCCACAACTTCAGTTCACAAGTTCCCAGGCCAACCTTCCCGCACCAGAGACCGGCGGTTCACCCAACCCTTCATCAGGAAGTCCACCATGGCAGACAAGGTCCGCGTCGGGGTGATTGGCAGCACAGGACGGGGAGACTATGGCCATGGTCTCGATACGGTCTGGAAGGAAGTTCCCGAAACAGAAGTCGTGGCTGTCGCCGATGCCGACCCCGCCGGACGTGAGGCGGCCCAGAAACGTCTTGGGGCCGCCACCGCCTATGCCGATTTCCGCGAGATGATCGAGCGCGAGAAGCCGGCCGTTGTCGCCATCGGCCCCCGCTGGATCGACCAACACCACGCGATGGTGCTGCACTGTGCGGAACGCGGCATTCACATCTATATGGAAAAGCCCTTCTGCCGCACCCTCGCTGAGGCCGACGCACTGATCCGCGCCTGCGAGGCGACTCACACCCGCCTGGCCATCGCCCACCAGACCCGCTACTGCCCGATCATCCCGGTCGTGCAAAAACTCATCGCCGATGGGCTGTTGGGAACCGTGCTCGAAATTCGGGCGCGGGGCAAAGAAGATGCCCGGGGCGGTGCCGAAGACCTGTGGGTTCTGGGCAGCCACATGCTCAACCTGATGACCGCCTTCGCGGGAGAGCCGCAGTCGTGCTCGGCCACCGTCGCCCAGGGGGGCCGGCCCATCACCGCCGCCGATGTCGTGGAAGGCCGCGAAGGGCTCGGACCCCTCGCGGGAGATCATGTTCAGGCGCAGTACACCTTCGCCGGACAGGTGCAGGGATACTTCGCGTCACGCCGCGGTCAGGCGGGCAATCCCTCGCGGTTCGCCCTGCAGATCTTCGGTTCGAAGGGGGTGATCGATTACCCCTCGGGTTACCTGCCTCACGTGAGCTTTCTGGCCGACCCCGGGTGGGCCCCCAGCCGCGGGAAATCGGCGTGGAAACAGATCACCAGCCAGGGGCTCGACCGCCCGGAAACTCTCCCCGGGGGAAACGCCCAGGGGAACGTCATCGCCGTGCGCGATCTGCTGGCCGCGATCCGCGAACACCGCGAGCCGCTCTGCAACATGCACGAAGGGCGGCAGACGGTTGAGATGATCCTGGCTGTCTTCGAATCGCAGCGACAGGGTAAGCCCGTTGCCCTCCCCCTGGAGCTGCGCGACCGGCATCCCTTGGTTGCCTTGCGGGGATGAACGGGGCGCGTCGCGGCGATGCGGTGGCAACCCCCCCGGCAGCCCCCGGAATCAGTTCCACTTCTCGGGCGTGGTGACAACGGGCGGTGCCGCCTCTCGCGCCGGAGCCGGCAGTGGTGAGCGCGGCAGCGAAAACCGGTACGGTTCCCCCGCCGCCGTCGCCAAGGCCATGGCAGCGTCTGCCGCAGTGCAATCTTCGGCATGACGGAAGAATCGTCCCAACGGACTCATCAGGATCGCCGGCAGGAACACCAGGTCTCCGATCACCGCCAGCACCAGCAGGGCCGCCATCAGCAGGGCGAACCGCTGCGTGGGGACGAAATCGGCCAGCGCGAACACCGAAGTCCCCGCCAGACAGACCAGCGTGCTCTGCAGCATCGCACTGCCGCAGTGCTGGTAGGCCCGCCGCAACGCCTCGCCGGCCGGTTGGCCGCCATCGACCTCATTCCGGAAGAACGTCAGCAGGTGCAGCGTGTTGTCGATTGCGATCCCCAGGGCCACGCTCGCGGTCAGCACTCCACCAATGTCGACCATCCCCCCCTTCCAGCCCAACCATCCAAAGACCAGCGCAATCGGGAAGATGTTTGACGCCATCGACAGCAGACCGGCCACCAACCCCCCCTGCACCACGATCATCACGAGGGTGATCACCGCCAGGGCCGAGAGAAAACTTGAAAACAAGTCGGCGAACAACTGCTGCTGGATCGCCTGCACCACCGGCATGATTCCCGTGCACGACAGGCTCACCCCGGGAATTGGTTCCCCCGAGTCATCGGTCAGCAGGGGGGTCAGCCGGTCAACCACCGCCTGTTCGAACAGGCCGTAGTCCACCGGCTGGACGGCGCTCACCCGGGCGGTCAATCGCCAGCTCTCGCCCTGCGCTCCGTCGTGCAGGTAGCCCGCCTGCTTCAAGCGCGGCCGGTTGTCTTCAAACAAGCGGCTTACCAGCAGTTCGAACCGCTGCTCCTCCACTCCCTCCGGGCGCTCGAATCGGGGTGCGAACGTGGTGGCCGACAAAGCCCCTCCCACGCCGGGCATCCGTGCCAGTTCCGCATGCAGCCGGTCGATCAACGCCAGCCGCTCGAGACTCGACAGCCGGCAGCGGGGACCACACCGCACCACCACATCCAGCGGCACCAGCGGGCCGACATGCCGTTCTATCCAGGCGTAATCGCGCAGCAGTCGGTTCTCGGTTCCCAACAGGGTCTCGATCCGCACCGAAGTCCGCAGGTTCCAGGCTCCCCATCCCAGTCCCAGAGTCAGCAGCGTGCAAGCCGCCGCCACGCCGGTTCCCCAACGGGTCAGCCCGGCCGCCAGGAGGTTCCAGACGGGCGAGTCGTGCCCCTGCGCCAACGCGCCGGATTGTGGGCCGCCCGTGATCGACTTCCCCAGCAGCGCCCGGGGCCACAACAGGAAGGCCCCGGGAATCGCCGTCAGCAGCAGGGCTGTCGTCAGCACCATCCCGGCACCGCCGTACGCTCCGAACGCCCGGATCGGCGACAGATCGCTCACCATCAGCGACGCCAGCCCAATCGCCGTCGTGCCGGCCGAGAGCGCGCACGGCAGCCACGCCGTCCGCAGTGCCTTGCCAAACGGATCGGCCTCGCCGCTTGCGTGGAAATCGAAGTAGTAGTTGACCAGGTGAATGCCCCCCGAAACCGCCGCGGTCTGAATCAGCGGCGGCAGCACAATCAGCAGGGCACTCAGCGAATCGCCGCAGAAATGGACCAGTGCCAGGGTGGCCCCTTCACAGAACAGCGAGAGCAGAAACACCAGCCACGCCGCCCGCTGCGACCGCAAAAACAGCAGGCAGGTGAACAGCACCGCCAACGCCGAGGGGAGCGCGAAGCGATCCAGCGAGGCCTGGCTCGCCCGGTCGACCTCGAGCCCATCCAGCACCGGCCCGGCCAGATGCAGTTCTTCGTCGGGAATCTCGCAGTGCTTCAGCGCCGCCTTGCGGATGAGGCGAATCAGCCGGGCACGGTCGGGCAGCGCCCGCTCGGCCAGCGTCACCACCACGCAGGTACTGGCCCCGTCGGCTCCCAGGAGACTGCCGCGCAGCCGCTGGGCTCCCTCCTCTTCACTGATATCGATCGGGGGGCGCAGCAGCGTCTCGTAAACCTCCATCCCGCTGATCACCTGCTCGAACACCGACGCGCCATCGGGCAAGCGAAAGGTGGGAGATTCCCGCAGCAGGTGCACCAACCGGGGGAGTCGGGGGTCATCAATCGTCCCCTCTTCCCAACCAATCACCACCACATCGGCCGAGCCAAACATCCGGCGGAACTCGTCGAACCGCCGGCGGGCGGGGAAAGTCTCGCTCACCCAGTCGAGGGGCGAATTGGCGTTCACCTTGAGCGTCTCGCGGGCCCCCCAGATCACCCAGGGAAGCGACAGCAGCCCGTAGATCAGCAGCAGGCGAAACCGTCGGCGATGAATGGGAGGGAGCGTCGTGGCGTCCATGCACACAGGTGGGGGAGGAATGGCTGGGATCGCCGTGACGTTGTCAGGCCGCCCGGGGGCGAACAGTCGCACAATCGGACGGGGCTGGGAAGGGGAGTTGATCTGTGGAGGGTTCGCGGCACAGGGCGGGAACCCGAGCCAGGGGACCGGTGGGCATCAGGGGATACCCGGGCACCTCGCGCATGTAGGACCGGTACGGATCGCCAATGAATCGCACCAGCCGCCGGTCCTTCAGCCAACTTCCCACGAAGATGTAGACCGTCCAGACTCCCAACAAGACCACCCGGTCGAGGGTGAACCGGGGATTGAACCAGATCAGTCCCAGAAAACTGAGGTAGATGGGGTGCCGCAACCAGCGGTACAGGCTGCGGACCTCAAAGTCCCGCCGCGGAGGTGGTGCGTTCCGCACCCAGGCCCACCAGGGGGTGAACCCCGTCTGCCAACCGAGGCCCCCCAGGTGCAGGGAGTAGAACAGAGACACCCAGGACCCGTAGAAGCCGGCCTGAACCAGCCTGCGCGGCAGGCCGGTGAATTCCACCGCCACCACGGGCGAGGTCTGCCACGTGCCAATCACCAGCAGCAGCGTCACGCAGGTGGCGACACAGAAGAACAGCCCGTAAAACGCCGGGCTGATCCCGGCCTTCAGTCTGTTCCGCGTCAAGGGATGCAGCAGCACGCTGTGCGGCAGCGCGAAGGCGAGGGCCGCGAGGGCGTTCCCCGCCAAGGCCCATCCCTGGTGTGGATCATTCGCCGGCAACGGTGTGTTTGGGGGTTGGCCCGCCAGAAACCAGATTAGATGCCAGACCGTCAGGGCGAACAGCAGGTGCGTGGCCACTCCCGCCCCCACTCCCGCACCCCAACGCCAGAAGTCGTTGTGTTTCACCTGCGCGCGTCCGGCTTCAGGAACGGGGCTTGGTCGCCACCAGACAGCCATAGCGCATCGCGTGGGTGCGATACGCCTCGAGAATCGTGTCGAACCGGTCGAGGAACAAAACCGTCTCCTGGTCGACCAGCCGGGCCAGCCAGCGCACTTTGCTCCGGGCGACCCGATCGCGGCAAATCTCCCAGGTCTGGGCCACCTGGTCAGTCCAGTCGCGAGAGGTCTCGACCTGCAGCCCCGCCTCTTCCATCCAGCCCCGGTAGTCTTCGAAACTTCCCAGCGAAGGACAGACAAACCCCTCGCAGACGTCGTACACCAACTGGGCGCGTCCCGCGTCCTCGAGACCGTCCCCGGCCAGCCAGGCGCAGATCGCCACCCGGCCCCCCGGCTTCAGCCACCGCGCGACGTTGCGGAAGAATTCGGGCTTGTCGAACAGGTGCTCGGTGCATTCGATGCTCCAGACCCGATCGAAGGTTCCTTCGGAGATCTGCAGGGTCTCGGCATCCTGCCGCATGAACCGCGTGCGCCCCGCTACCCCCCGCCACCGGGCGGTGGTGCTGGCCCACGTCCTCTGCACCTGACTGAGTGTCACACCCGTCACCGCACAGCCCAGTTGCCGGGCCAGATGAATCGATGAGCCCCCCATGCCGCACCCGACATCGAGCACGCTCTGGCCGCGTTCAATCTGGGCCAGTTCACACAGTGTGTCGGTCAGTTGCTGGGCGGCGACGGCAGGTGTTTCCTCCCCATGCCACAACCCATGGTGAATGTGCCGGCCCCACAGCAGCCAGTAAAACAGCGTGCCCAGCTCATAATGGCTGCGAATCGAACTCTTCTGGACGGTTGGGCATGAAATCATGGGGGAGGCTCCTGGCAGGAGAAACAGAGATTACTTCCGACGGGCCGGCGGACTGGCCTCCGGCTTTGCGGCGGCCGATGGTGCGGTACTCTCGGCGGCCTCCCCCGCCATGACGTACAAATCACCATGAATGGTCAGTTGGTCGGCCACCCCCACCGCCCCCAACGCCTGGCTGTAGGGAGTGATGCCAAAATCGGTTTGGCGAATGCTGAAGTTGCCCCGCAATCGTACAAACCCCTGGACCGGTTCTCCCTGAGCGTTGAACCGGATCTGGCGCTTCACTCCATGGAGGGTGAAATCTCCCGTCAGTTGGTACTGCTGCGGCTGATTTCCCTGGCGGGGCAGCGCCACGATCGACCCCAGATCGAACGTGGCGATCGGGAAGCGGGCGACGTCGAGCACCGCCGCACTCTGCATGTTGGCCGTGACCTTGTCGGCCGTCTTGCGGTCGGTCTGGCCCCCCAATCCGACGTATTGCCGGGCGGCGGCGGTATCGGCCACGAAGGTCCGCAGGTCGAATTCGAGCCGGCCCGCCTTCTCTTTCGCCCCCAGATTCAACTGTCCCGAGCGGAGCCGCCCCTCGATCCCATGGTCATGCCCCAATCCCGTCTTGCCCACGAAGACATAGACCCGGCTCGATGGCAGCTCGATTTCCCCCGGCTGCAGCGTCCGGGGGGCTGCCGCACCCCGCTGCCCGGCCACGGAAACCCCTTGCGGGGCCCGGCTGAAACCGACGTCCCAGACACCGACCAACGCTGTTCCCACACCGGCCCAAAGCAGGGCCCTGCTCCACCATCGACGCTTCATCATGTCGGCCATCCGTGGCAAAATTCGGCGCGTCCAGCACACGCGTCAGGAAGAATTCGTGACAGCCACGCCTTCCTCGACCATCCTGATTTTGTAACAGGTCCCCATAAAACCGGACAGACGGGTCCTGATCAAAACTTGAACCGAGCCGGGCTGCGGGAATGGCCGGGGTCAACGCCCGCCCACGGCCGCGACTTTCGCAATTGCCCAGCCAAAACCGACCCTCCCTCCAACCATGCGGCGTCCGTCAGTTGGAGGGACCGTCTTCCGAATCGCCCCCTTCAAACAGGTGGGGAAATTCGTCCCAGGCCAGCTCGCAGGCGATCTGATACTCGAGTGTCCCTGCGGCGTAGGCTGGGTCGTCTTCGGCCACAATCACCCGCTCTTCTCCCGTGTCGAGAAACTCGACGTGCAGCCGGTCGTCTTCGTCGGGAATAAAGTACTCGAGCTGCAGTTCGGTGCCATCTTCGAGTTCGACCACGAACAGATTGCTGGCTTCTTCGTCTTCTTCCCCCAGCTCGCCCGGTTCTGGACGGCGGGTGATCAGCGGGTCAAACCGGTCTTGCAGGGCCAATTCCGACTCGTCGGCCTCGTGCTTCCACAGGTTCAGCTTCCCCTTCACCTCGATCGGCTGGGTCAGCGTCTGCGGATTGGTGACAATCCAGCAGAATTCCCCCACGATAAACTCCGGCCCCACGTCGGCATTCAGGTCGTGTTCCTGCGCCAACTCGAGCACCCGCTCTGGCAGCTCGTCGATGGGAATGACATCCTGCAGGTTCACCCGCCCCAGAATCGCTCCGGTCACCAGCGACTCGGGATCGATTCCGTACCGTTCGCATTCATCGGTGTCGACTTTGGAAGAGGCGTGAATCCACAGCGGTCCCCGGTACTCGGTGTTCCAACTGCGGTTCTCGCACCAGTCCTCCCCCGACAGCAGCAGGCTGGCCCACGGCTGGCGGACCGACAACACCGTCAAACGCTGCTTGGACATCTCGTTGCTCAATTCAGAATGCTGGAGCCAGAATGCTGGGGAACCCCGCTTGCCCGGCAACATGCCCCCGGCCCGCGGCTCCCACCAATGTGGCCTTCAGTCTAACCACTGCTCCGCCGCAACGGAAACGAGGGGTGCGAAACAACGACGGCGGTCCGGGGCCAGCACCGCGTGTTGCCGCCTCTCCCGCGAGACGATTCACGAAAAACAGAACCCGGGTGACTGCAGACGAGGGCGGGGGGTGAGGGCGAAATGGCCGCGGGGTAGTGACACGGGCGCGAGCAAATCACCATCCGTCACATCGCGATCCCAACCCGCCGCGCGTCACTTGGCGGGCTGAGACGGCGTTTCCTGCAGAAGCTTGACCATGGCCTGCCCCATCGCTTCGCCGACATCCATGTAGACTTCGGCCTTGCCGCCGTAGTGCCCGTTGCCGCTGCCTCCCTGCGCCAGCGGGTGCGTGTAGACGGTCGCCACGTTGCCGCGGAACTCGGGGTACTTGCCCGAGGTGCCGTCGACGGCGAGATGGCCGTCGAGAACCGCCCGTGTCGGACCGCTCCCTTCTTTCGTCGCCTCTCCCAGGGTGGCGCAGACAAACCGGGCGTTGGGAGCATTGAATTCCTGCCGCAGCGACTGGATGAAGGCGACGAGGTTGGCTTCGTACAGGGCCGCATGCCCGGCATTGCCGGCGTCCCGTTCCCCCTGCCAGAAAAAGAACCCCGCCACTTCGTACCCGGTCGCTCCGGGGTAGTGTTTGTCCAGATCGGCCAGAGCGCGTTTCGCATCGCCGATGTCGGTATCCCACTGCTTGCCGGCGTACCAGTCGATCGGTTTGCCGTTCTTGTCGAGCCAGGGGGGCGCTTCGGTCTTCAGACCCTGGGCCGGGTCCATCTCCCAGAACTCGGGTTTGTCTTTGTAACCGGCGTAGACCAGTTTCTTTTCGACACCGTTCTTGTCGCGGTCGACAAACTCGCGGCGGGGTCGGCCCGGGGGGAGCAGATCCCACCCCAGCGCGCGGTTGCCGATGCAGCACTTGAGCAGCAGCACCGGCGCCTCAATCGCATTTCCCAGCGGGTGGCCGATCCCCAGTTCCGGACCCAGCGAGTTGCCTTTCACGGTCAGCCACTCGTTGTTCATCGGCCCCCGGCCCGACATGTACCGCACAAACCGCACATCCTTCCGCTCGCGCCACCCTCCGGTCTCATCCACCAGGTACTGGTACTTCCGCTTCTCCCGCACGGCATGCTCGAGCGAGATCTCGCCCCCCTGGACCTTCCCCAGACCCACCATGTTGGACTGGCCAAGCAACAAAAAGACCTGCACCGGCCGGGTCATGTCGGCAGGCTGGCCATTGTGGGGGGGAATGGCCTGAGGGCTCTCCTGGGCCACCAGCGGGAGGGGTGCGAGGAACAGTGTGGCCACAACCGCCAGCACGTCTGGAAACGAACATCGTTTCATGGGAGCTCTCTCGATGGGAGGGACAGTTGCTGAACTGATCTTGATGATAGCGGCATTCCGGTGCATCACCAGCCACTCGCCAGTCGATTCGGGAGGGCCACCCATCGTTTTCTGGGTCTTGCGATGGTCGCCACAAACCCTCTTGCCAGAATGAAGTCAAGTGAGATTCAAGTCGTTGAGGAACAGTCTTCGAGGTTTCTTCCAGCGGTGGCTGGCCCCTCTCGAATGGCCCCGGTTGGAATCGCTCGAAGACGACTTGTCAGACGCTGTCGCAGATCAGGAGCCGCATGCCGGCTTTGCGTCGAACTCTGGTCACCCAGCGAGCCGCGCTGCTAAAACTTCGAATCCAGCGGCCCAGCGATTGCCGAAACATCTTTCGGCAGACGCCGCGCAACGTCCCAGGCAGGTCATGACTGTGCGATTCTTCAGGTTGACCATGCTCGCTTTGGGAGTGATCGGCATCTTGATTTCGTTGCCACTCTTGGGATTTGCCACTCTGGGTTACCTCGGAATCCTCGCCGACGTGGGCCCAGCCGAAAATCGTCAACTCGGCATTTCATTGCTCACTTGGGGACTACCCGCTTTGATCTGCGGTGTGGTGTTGTGTATGCCCAGTTTCCTGTCGCTGGTTGGGAATCGCCGACGTGCGGACTCCCTGCGAGGGGCGGCACGGGATGGCGGAAGCAGGCCCGTTTCTCGAGATTGATCGCTCACTCGACAACCGTCGCCGCTGATCTACCTCAGTCAGAATGGGACGGCCCTTTTTTGGGAAGGCCGAAAGAAACCTCCGGCAATGACCGCCAGCATTCAGGCGGAAAAGCCGCGAAAGACGCCGTCGGCCTGGACCGAATTCGCGAAGTCGGCGTAGTCCATGTTGGCGATCGACAGGTTGTTCTCGATCGACTGAATCGCCGCCGGGATCGCCCGGAAGGTCTGGATCTCCTTTCGCTCTCCCCGACCACCAGCGGATGACTCCCCGGTCGAACGGAATCCCACCACCAGGAGGGGGCGTTCCGCCGATCGAAAGGTCTCGGCATCCGCCACAAACAAGAACTCAAACCCATAGTCGGCGGGAAGTTCCCGGACGACTTTCTCCGGCGTGAGTCCTTGGTATTTTTGCTCGTCGACGAACTGCACGTGCGCCAGAAACTCCAGGTCGGTACCGGGCTCGCGCTGCGGTGCCGCGATCGCCGGCGTCAGACTGCGCCAGCCGCTCTCATTCGAAAAATCAGTCCGCACGACCCACGGGCTGTTGTCGGCGTTTTCGTCCGTCATCCTGCTCTCCCCACGTGTTGGCGAACTCATCTGGTTCCTGAAGCTAGTGTATCGAATTCGTCCAACCGTGCTGAGGGTCTGGCCCCGGGGGAAGACTCGATGAAGTGAGCCTGGTCTTTCCAATCGCAGGCCCGACGGTCGCGCGGCGAAGAGGGCGGCAGCACCGTCCTCGCGGTGATGACTCATCCGAACTGCTGTCCGTTGTGAAGTCGGGATCTGCCGCGATCGGGCAGGACTCTCTGGGGCCGACGCCATCAGCTTCCCACCGTGTCGCGATTCGCCACCGCCTCTGGAACCCGGGCCGGGAACTGAAGTATCATTCGGGTTCTTCCCGGCCGTTTGGTACGGGGGAGATACTTGCGTTTCACCCAGACAACGTGCCATGGCTGACTTCGAAAACGATCTCTTCATCAGTTATGCGACTGCCGACAATCGTCACGGTTGGATTGACGCGTTTGTGCAGGAACTGCGTGAACCACTGGCGAGCCTGGTACGGCCGGCCGAACCCCGGATCTGGTGGGATCGCAGCCATATTGAGGAAGAAGGAGCTCTCACCGACCAGATTCGCCACGCCATCGCCCACACCCGTACCCTGGTGGTGATCCTGTCCGAGCACTCGGTCAAATCCCGCTGGTGCCAGGCGGAATGGCGGCATTTTGTCGAGGCGTTTCCCGACGCCACCTTCGAAAAACGGATCGTGTTGATTGATGTCGGAACGGTTCCCCTGCGGGAGCGCCCCGCTATCTTCAGTGACCTGCGCGGACGGTTGTTTTTTGCGGAGCAACGGAAAGGAGACGACTCCTCGCGCGTGACCTTTGGGTTTCCCACACCCAATACGGCCAACGAGGCGCATCAGCCGTTCTTTTTGGAAATGGCGCGATTGGCTCGCAAACTGGCACTGCGGCTGCAACCTGCGTCTGCTCCCCAGCCGGTGAATACCCAGTCATTCACCATCTACGTGGCCGAGGCTGCCGACGACGTCGACAGTCGACGAGACGAAGTGGTGGAGTATCTGGCCTCCCATGCGATGGTCCTCCCCCCGGGCAACCAAACCATGTCGCGTGATGCCCCACAGTGGGATCGGCAGGTTTCGCAGTGGCTCGACCAGGCCCAGTTGTTTGTGCAGTTGGTGGGCAGCCAAACGGGTGTGCCGTTGCTGGGGACAGCCGAATCGCCGGTGGTCCGTCAGTTTGAACTGGCAGCGCAAAAAAAGCTGCCCCGGCTCGTCTGGCGGCGGGATCAAGCGGGTGGGCCGTCCGAACTGCAGGCGGTGTTGGAGGCCGCCCAGTTCAGCGACGATCTGCAGGAATTTCTGCAGGAGATCGTACGTCGGGCCAAAAGCCAGCCGAGCACAATCCCCGAACCCGCTGTCCGCCGGCCCGCCACCGGCCCTGCGGTCTGCCTCCAAGTCGCCTCGCCCCGCGACCCCCAAGGCACCGGGCTGAAGCAGCAGCTCGAACGGGCGAACCTCAATGTGGTTGGGCCCCAGTTGTCGACCGGCGGCACAAGCCACGCAGACGACACAGCCGAGCCGTTGACGCAGTGCGACGCCCTGGTTCTGGCCGCTTCGGAGGAAAACCGGGATTGGCTGCAGGAGCAGTTGCACCGGCTCCCCCGGCGTCTGGCGGTCCGCCGGCGCGTGCGGCAAGACCCGCTGCCCGTGTTGGTTGTGAGCGGGCAGGGGTTTCTGGACGACGAATTCGCCCCGCGGTTCCCGGCCGGTTGGCTGACGGTGGTGGACCAGCATGCGGAGCAGTCTGCCGCGCAAATCGACGGCTGGATCAAGAATCTCCAGACCGCCTCGCGGATCGAGGCGGCGGAGGCTGACGCGACGCAGATTCCCACTCTGCCGTTTGCCCCCTATCCCGGTTTGCGGGCATTTGAAGAGCCAGAGGCGGTGGTCTTCTTTGGACGCGAGGCCCAGGTGGGGGCGATTCTCGAACGGCTGCGCAGCGAGCAGTTCGTGGCGGTGGTGGGGGGCTCGGGGTCGGGCAAGTCTTCGCTGGTGCGCGCGGGGGTGTTGCCGGCGCTGCGGGCCGGGGCTCTGGGTGCGGAGCACTCGGCGTGGCGGATTCTGACGATGACCCCGGGTGAGAATCCGCTGGCGACCCTCGCCGCCCAGTTGCTCGACACGGGGCTGCTGCAGAAGCGCTGGCCGAATACGGTGAGTGGCCGGGCGCAGTTGACGGTCGCGCTACAGCGCAGCGACCGGGCGTTGATCGAGCAGATCCGGGCCCTGGGGCTGCCGCCGGGAACCCGCCTGCTGCTGCTGGTTGACCAGTTCGAAGAGGTCTTTCGGCTGCGGCAGCGCGATGTCGAGCAATCGAAGCTGTTCGTGCAGATGCTGTTGGCGACAGCGCGGGAGCCGAACCTCCCCTGTGCAGTCATCCTCACGATGCGCAGTGAATTTCAGGGGGAATGCGCGGAATTCCTGGGCCTGCCCGAGGCCCTGAATCATGGCCAGTATCAATGTCCCCGGTTGAACCCCGAGGAACTTCGCCAGGCGATTGATGGACCCGCCGAAGTGGCCGGTTGGGGACTCGATCGTGCGTTGGCCAATCGGTTGATCCGCGAATCGGCGGCCAATCCCGATCAACTGCCGATTGTACAGCATGTTCTGTCGCGCATCTGGCAGGCGGCACAGAATCGCACTTCCGCGCTGTTTGCCGACGCGACCACGGGTCGAGCGGAACTGACGACCGATGATTACCGCGACGTCGGCGGTTTGGCCGGTGATGGTGAGCTGATTGCGGGAAGCGAATCGGACGCGGCTCACAGCAATGCCCTCTCGCGTCACTGCGATGAGGCGTACCTGGAATTGGCTGATGCCAGCCCGGGAAGTCGCGAGTTGGGGCCAGGTCATCAGCCGTCGACGCAACAGCGGATTGCCCAGCGGTTGTTCTGTGGGTTGGCCGAGTGGACTGCTCAAGGGCAGTTGGTTCGGCGGCCCCGTACGGTCACAGAGTTGGCCCAGTGGGCCGACTGTTCGCCCGAAGAATTGATTCGGGTCGCCGATGGATTTCGTCGCGAAACACGCACCTTTTTGCGATGTCCGGCCAAAACACCGGGAGATGCGCTTGAGGCGACGGACGTGCTGGATGTGACGCACGAGGCGCTGTTGCGGCAATGGGAGCGGCTGGCGGGCAAGCCAGCGCGCGCGGGACAGGAGCGCGGGGCCGACGGCTGGCTGCAAGGCGAGGAACTCGCCCGGCGGCGGTACCGGCGTCTGGCCGAGGCGGCCGAGGGAGAAGCGACCGCGGGTCTGTTGAAAGATCCCGAATTGGGGTTTCTCGATCAGTGGTGGCACGAGTTCGCCCCCACCGCGGCGTGGGGGAACGCGGTCGTGGCCGATTCATTCGACCGCACTGGCAACTTTCTCGAACGGAGCCGGGCGGCGACGGCGGCGGAACGGCAGGCGGCCGAGCGGCGGAACCAACAGGAACTGGCGAAGGAACGGTCGACGGCCGCCAAGATGCGACGGTTTACCCAGGCGAGCCTCACACTCGCGGCAGTGGCGACATTATGTGCGGTGGGGGCTGGATGGTGGTATTGGAAGGCACGCGCGGCGGAGACGGCAGCGAACACTGCCAAAGAGGCCGCCCAGAAAAGTGCGAAGAAGTCGCAAGAAAACGAAACCCTCGCGAAAGAGGCAGCCACCCGGGCAAAGACAGCCGAAGAGTTGGCGACGAAAGCCAAGGAAGCTGCCGAACAAGACCGCGACTTAGCGCAGCAGCAGAAGCGTCGTGCCGAACTCTTGCTCTACGCGAACGCCCTCGCGTACGCACAACGCGCTTGGAGTGATGGCAAGGCTAATTTGGCGTGGAACTATCTCGACTCGGCCCAGTCGAATCTGCGGGGTTGGGAGTACGACCATCTGTACAATCGATTCAGTCAGGAAAAAACGACGTTTCGTGGGCATTGGGGACGTGTAAGCAGCGTGGCGTACAGCCCGGACGGCAAGTGGATTGTCAGTGGCAGTTCCGACAAGACACTCAAGGTGTGGGACGCGGCGACGGGGCAGGAAACGCTAACGCTGCATCACCACTATCTTCCGGTTTCGAGTTTGGCTTACAGTCCGGACGGAAAGTGGATTGTCAGCGGTAGTGAGGACGAAATGCTAATGGTGAGCGAGGCGGCGACGGGGCAGCAAACTCTGACGCTGGAGCATCGAGGCACAGTCAACAGCGTCGTCTATAGCCCGGATGGAACAAGGATTGTCAGTGGCAGTTCGAAGTCGACGCTCAAGGTGTGGGACGCCAAGACGGGGATGGAAATATTAACGCTGACAGGGCATTCGGATGCGGTGACTAGTATATCGTACAGCCCGAATGGGAAGTGGATTGTCAGTGGCAGTGGTGACAACACACTGAAAGTGTGGGACGCGGCAACAGGGCAGAAAACGCTCACGCTGACGGGTCATACGAGTGCCGTCACCAGTGTGGCCTACAGCCCTGACGGGAAGGGGATTGTCAGTGGCAGTGAGGACAACACACTGAAGGTTTGGGACGCGCTGACGGGGGAGGAAGCGCTCACGCTGACGGGGCATACAAATTCGGTCACCAGCGTGGCCTACAGTCCCGACGGAAGGTGGATTGTCAGTGGCAGTGGTGACAACACACTGAAGATGTGGGACGCTGAGACGGGGGAAGACACGCTGACGCTGAGGGGTCACACTGACTGCGTTGTCAGCGTGGCGTACAGCCCCGATGGGAAGCAGATCGTTAGTGGGAGTGTAGACAAAACTGTTAAGCTTTGGGACATGGCCGCAGTGCAGAGAACGCTGCCCTTGAGAAGCCATACCGGTCTCGTCTCAAGCGTAGCGAACAGCCCAGACGGGACGCGGATTGTTAGCGGCAGTTCGGACTTGACGCTCAAGGTGTGGGACGCGACGACGGGGCAGGAAACGCTCACGCTGACGGGGCATAAAGACGTCGTCAGAGGCGTGGCCTACAGCCCCGACGGAAGGCGGATTGTTAGTGGCAGTGAGGACAAGACGCTGAAGGTGTGGGACGCGGCGACGGGGCATAACACGCTCACGCTGACGGGGCATACGGCACCGGTTCACAGCGTGGCGTACAGCTCGAATGGAAAGCAGATTCTCAGTGGGAGTTGGGACAACACGCTGAAGGTGTGGGACGCTGCGACGGGGCATAACACGCTCACGCTGACGGGGCATACGGCTCCGGTCTACAGCGTGGCCTATAGCCCCGACGGGAAGTGGATTGTCAGTGGCAGCGAGGACAAAACGCTGAAGGTGTGGGACGCGGCGACGGGGCAGAACACGCTCACACTGACGGGGCATACGAATTGGATCGCCAGCGTAGCCTACAGCCCCGACGGCAAGCGGATTGTCAGTGGCAGTTGGGACAACACACTGAAGGTGTGGGACGCGAAGACCGGTGAGACTACGCAGACGCTCAAGGGACATAACGACCGAATATTTAGCGTGGCCTACAGCCCCGATGGCAAGCGGATTGTCAGTGGCAGTGACGACAAGACACTGAAGGTGTGGGACACGGCGTGCGGGCAGGAAACGCTGACTCTGACGGGCCATAACGACGGAATCTTTAGCGTGGCATACAGTCCGGACGGAACGCGGATTGTCAGTGGTAGCCGGGACAAGACTCTCATGGTGTGGGCTACGGCAACAAAGCAGGGCACGCTGACGCTGAGGGGTCATACCGCGCCTGTCTTCAGTGTGAAGTACAGCCCCGATGGGAAGTGGATTGTCAGTGGTAGTGACGACAACACACTCAAGGTGTGGGATGTAGCGACGGGGCAAGCAACGCTGACGCTAGTGGAACATACGGAGGCGGTACGCAGCGTAGCGTACAGTCCGGACGGGAAGCGGATTGTCAGCGGCAGTGAGGACAACACACTGAAGGTGTGGGACGCAGTGACGGGACAGAAAATGCTGAGCTTACCGGGGAAATCCATTGCTATCCTCAGTGTCGCGTACAGTCCGAACGGCAACAGGATTGCCAGTGGAAGTTATGGAGAAAGGTTGGAGGTGAGGGATGCAATGTCGGGGAACCTAACGTGGATGCGGGGTCATGGAGCTGTTGTGTTGAGCTTAGCGTACAGCCCGGACGGGACACGGATTGTCACGGGAAATGGTTCAGCTTCGCTGACGGCATGGGACGCAGCGACAGGACAGGAATTGCTGTCGCTTCGAGGACATGGCATTCAGGTACGCAGCGTAGCGTTCAGTCCCGATGGGACGAGAATTGTTAGTGGTAGTGCGGACGAAACGCTGAAGGTGTGGAACGCGGCGACGGGGCAGGAAATGCTGACGTTGAAAGGGCATATGGATACCGTCAACAGCGTAGCGTACAGCCCGGACGGGAAGTGGATTGTCAGTGGCAGTTCGGACACAACACTCAAGTTGTGGGACGCGGCGACGGGGCAGGAAATGCTGTCGCTGAAAGGGCATACGGATGCCGTCAACAGCGTGGCTTACAGCCCGGACGGGAAGCGGATTGTTAGTGGGAGTGGGGACAACACACTGAAGTTGTGGGACGTGGCGACAGCAAGTCCATCGCAAAGCCCCCAGGTTCCTTGAAGCGATTGCGAGGGTAATCGAGCACCGCATCCATCGACAGTCAGCCAGTTGGTGGCGGGAGTCGGTCGGGGCAATTGATCACGTTTTATACGCGCTTCGGCTCGAAGCGAGACTCTCTCGCCTTGATTGCCATTCACGGGTTGTGGCTGTCCGCTGTCGCTGGGCGAGAAGAACTTGCGATGAATTTCAGGCGTCTTCAGTGGGAAGCAGCCCCCGTCCCACCCTGCGCCTGCCTCGCGACAACCCCCGCGAACCGAAACAATGCTCCTTCCGGCGGACTGTTCTGCCGGGGGCACCGCGTCCCCGCCCGACGCCGTCCGCCCCGCCCGGGATACGCCACCCGTTTCGCCCGACCCGAAAGGATTTTTCGATCACAGGGAAGCTGCTCGCTTGCTTCCTTCTGTGGTTCGCTGCCACCGCTTTGGTCACTGACATTCCACTCCAGTAGGGGGACCGTATCTGCATCGTCGGCGGCGGTCTGGCCGAACGGATGCAGCACTACGGCTGGCTCGAAGCCCGTCTCGTCTCCCGCTTCGGCGATCTCGACCTCACCTTCCGCAATCTCGCCTACTCGGGCGACATCGAGCGCCCGTTTCGCGGCCCGATCCGCCGCCCAGCGATGCATTTCCTTCCCGTATCCGACGTGCTGGCGCAGTTCGAGATTCTCGACACACAGCTCCGCCACTTCCGGGCGGAGTTCGGCGGCTTCCCAACGCAGCGAGCGCACCTCGCGCCGCAACTCCTCCACGAGGTTCACGTGCGACCTCGCCCCGAGCGCTGAACTCCGTTCCAGCACAACACCTTTCAGGATCACTCTCTTCACGCACCTCCACCGCCATTCACAAGGTCTGCTCCCAATACAGATAACCAACCGGTTGGCCGAATGTTGACAAGGGGGAAAATCGCAGCCCATTTCCAACAGCAGTGTGGCGATGATTCAGGACGGTCAGGTCCGGCGATTGCAGAAGTTGTTGTCGCGGGAGATGTCGTGGGGTGTGGCGGCGGTGAAGTCCGGGATCCGCGAGAAGAGGGCGCGATCGGTCGAGGTCCACTCAACCCGCTTCCTTCCGCCTGCCCCAGAGCCCCAGAGCCCCAGTCCGCCGCCCGCGCCGCTGGAACCCGGGCCGGGAACTGAAGTATCATAGGATTTCCGTCCCGTCGTTTGGTTCGGGGGGAATGATCGACCCGAAGTGACCTGCGCTCCGCCCACGCATCGTGCCATGAATCAACTCGAACACGATCTCTTCATCAGCTACTCAACGATCGACAATCAACGCGGCTGGGTCGCGGCATTCGTGAGACATCTAGAAATCGAATTAAATTCCGAGTTGGGAAAAAAAAATCAACAGCGAATCTGGTGGGATGAAGCCAAGATTGACAAGAACCTGCCTCTCACCACTCAAATTCGCGATCGAGTCAGCCGTTCCCGTCTGTTGGTCGTGCTGCTTTCCCCAGGCTATTGTGAGTCGGATTGGTGCCGACAGGAAAGAGAAGCGTTTCTGTCGCGCTTTCCCAACGCCTTCAATGAAGGGCGTTTGATTCTGATCGATTTGGGTAAGCTTGGAAAGGCTGATCGCCCGGAGGAGTTTCGAGAACTTCGGGGTCATGACTTTTTCACACCAAACGAGGCTGAACCCAATTGCGGTGAGCTGTTCGGTTTTCCCGTTCCAGATCTCAATGACCACGCTCATCGCAGGTTTTTCAACGCAGTCAATGATTTGGCGCGAAAGCTAAAGACTCAACTGAAAGCAACCGGGGCCCCCACCCTCGATCAAAGCGCCATCCCTCATCCCGGCATCCGCATCTTTCTGGCCCAGGCGACCGACGATGTGGCCGACGAACGCGACGAAGTCGCCCGCTATCTGGCCGATCACTTCACCGTTGCCCCACCCCTCGACGACCCACCGATCGGCAGCCTGGACGAGTGGAACAGGCGCCTCGACCAGGCGCTGCAAACGGCCGATGTGTACGTGCAGTTGGTCGGCAGTCTTCCCGGGCGCAAGCTGTTTGGCAGCGACCACCGCCCCGTGCTCGGGCAATTTGCCCGGGCGAGGCAGGCGGGGAAGACCATGTTCCTCTGGCGGAAGACCGATCCCGAAGAGGTGGCTGAACCCGCCCTGCGCGAGGTGCTCAACGCGGCCGAATATGTCCACACCATCCAGGAATTTCGGGAAGCGATCGTCCGCCGCGTCACCCCTCTTCCACCCGTTGTGGCATCGAAACCCACCGCCAGTCCCACCCCCGCCGACGCGCGCAGCGTGTTCATCCAGGCGGGGGTGGAAGATGCCGACCAGGCCGATCAGTTGAGCGATCTGCTGGCCGGCTGCAACTGCTTCGCCCAACGGCCGCTGCTCACCGGGACCCCCGAAGAAATTCGGGCCGATCTGGAGGAAAACCTCGACAGTTGCGACGGCGTGATTGTGCTCTACGGCAAGATTCCTCCTGCCTGGCTCAAGGCGCAGTTTCGCGAACTTCCGCGGCACTTCTCGCGGCGCAAGAAGAAGGCGGTGCCGCGCCCCATTCCCGCGTTGGCCGTCTATGAGGGGCAACCCCCCAACAAGCCCGATCCGGGAGTCAACGCCCCCGGCCTGCAGTGGATCGAAACCGGCGATCCCCAGTGGCGCGAGAAACTGCGCGACTGGGTGACCGGCATGGCTGAGGGAGGTGCCTCGTGAATCCCGCGCCCAACCCCGTCGAGACCCAGGCTCCCTACCCCGGCCTGCGGGCCTTTCTCACCGACGAGGCGGAACTGTTCTTTGGCCGCGACGCCCAGATCGACAATGTTTTGGGCCGGTTGAAAGACCAGCGGTTTCTGGGGGTGGTGGGGGGGTCGGGGTGCGGCAAGTCGTCGCTGGTTCGCGCGGGGGTGGTCCCCGCGCTCGAGGCGGGGGCGATGGGTGAGTTGGGTTCCGACTGGCGGGTGGCCGACTTCACCCCCGGCGACACCCCTCTGGCGAACCTTGCCGGGGCGCTGCTGCAATCGGGCGTGCTGGGAGATCGCTGGCCCGCGACCGAAGCGGGCCGGGCGCAGTTGACCGCCGCCCTGCGCCGCAGCGACCGCGCGCTGATCAACCTCGTGCGCCCCCTCGAACTTCCCCGGTTCACCCACCTGCTGCTGCTGGTCGACCAGTTTGAAGAGATCTTTCGCTTTCAGCAGCATGCGGCGAATGAAGCCCAGTTGTTCGTGCGGCTGTTGCTGACCACCTGCCGCGAGCTGCAGTTGCCCGTCTATGTGCTGCTGACGATGCGCAGTGACTTTCTGGGGCAATGCCCGGTGTTTGAAGGGCTGCCCGAGGCGCTCAACGACAGCCAGTACCTCTGCCCGCGCATGACCCGCGAACAGATTGCCGAGGCGATCGAGGGCCCCGCCGAACTGCGCGGGGCCACGGTCGACCCGGCACTGGTCACCCGGCTGATCAACGACTCGGGGGTCAACTCGGACCAGTTGCCGCTGGTGCAGCATGTGCTGGCCCGCATCTGGCGGGCCGCCCAGACGCGGGAAGGAACCCCCAGCCCCAGCCAACTGACGGTCGACGACTATCGGTGCGTGGGGGGGTTGCGGGAGGGATCGCGGGGAACTTCCGGCAATGCGAGCGGCAGTCTCAGTGGCAACGCCTTTTCGCGGCATTGCGATGAGGCCTATCTCCAATTGAACGACGGCACGGCCGCCAGCCGCGACCTGGGCCTCGGCCATCAACCCTCCCGCCGCCAGATGCTGGCGCAGCGTCTCTTTTGTGGTCTGGCCGAGGTGGGGGAGGCGGGGCAGGTGATCCGTCGGCCGCGGTCGGTGGCGGAGTTGGCCCAGTTCAGCGGCTGCCCGGTCGAAGAGGTCTGCGCGGTGGCCGACGCGTTTCGGCAGCACGGCCGCACCTTTTTGCGTTGCCCCACCAAAACCCCCAGCCAGCCTCTGGGGCCGGCGGACGTGTTGGATGTGACGCACGAGGCGCTGTTGCGGCAGTGGGAACGGCTGGCGGGACGCCCGGCCACGACGGAGGGAGAGATTCCCGTCGAGGGGTGGCTGACACGGGAGGAGTTCGCCCGGCGGCGGTACCGGCGTCTGGCCGAGGCGGCCGAGGGGGAGGCGACCAACGGTCTGTTGAAAGATCCCGAGCTGGGGTTTCTCGATCAGTGGTGGCGCAAGTTCGCCCCCAATGCGGCGTGGGGGAACGCCATCGTGGCCGATTCGTTCGCCCGCACCGGCAACTTTCTGGAACGCAGCCGGGTAGCGGCCGCAGCCGAGGCGGAACGTCAGGCGGCCCAGCGGCGGACACAACAGGAACTGGAAAAGGAACGAGCAGCAGCGCACAAATTGAGAAGGTACACCCTGGTGAGTTTGACGTTCGCCGCGGTCGCGAGCTTGTGTGCGGCCTGGGCCGGTTGGTGGTATTGGAAGGCAACGGTGGCCCAGGAAGCCGCCGTGAGCCTGGCCAAGGAAGCCCAAGAAAAAGAGCTCGAAGCACAGGAATCCGCCTCACGAGCCACCAAGGCCGAAGAGTTGGCTACGAAGGCGAAGGAAGCCGCCGAAGGCGACCGCGATTTGGCCCAGCAGCAGCAGCGGCGTGCCGAAGGCTTGGTCTACGTGAACACCATCGCGAACGCACAACGCGCCTGGAGTGATGGCAACGCCAAATTGGCGTGGCAGTATCTTGACTCGGCCCAATGGAATCTGCGCGGCTGGGAGCACAACTATCTCTACACGCTGTTCCAGCACGAGAAAACGACGTTTCATAAATATTCGGCACCTGTGCTCAGCGCGACGTACAGCCCGGACGGCACGCGGATTGTCAGTGGCAGTAACGACAACTCACTCAAGGTAAGGGACGCGGCGATGGGGCAGGAAACGCTCACGCTCACGGGCCATGAGGGTCCGGTCAACAGCGTGGCCTACAGCCCCGACGCGAAGCGGATTGTCAGTGGCAGTTCCGACAAGACGCTGAAGGTCTGGGACGCGGCGACGGGGCAGAAAACGCTCACGCTCACGGGCCATGAGGGTCCGGTCAACAGCGTGGCCTACAGCCCGGATGGGACGCGAATTGTCAGTGGGAGCTGGGACAACACACTGAAGGTGTGGGACGCGGTGACAGGGCAGGAAAGGTTGACACTGACGGGGCATAGAGATCAGGTCCTTAGCGTGGACTACAGTCCCGACGCGACGCGGATTGTCAGTGGCAGTTCCGACATGATGCTGCAGGTATGGGACGCGGCGACGGGCCAGCCAACGCTGACGCTGACGGGGCATACGAAGCCTGTCTCCAGTGTGGCATTCAGCCCGGACGGGAAACGGATTGTCAGTGGGAGCTGGGACAACACACTGAAGGTGTGGGACGCGGTGACAGGGCAGGAAAGGTTGACACTGACGGGGCATAGAGACCAGGTCCTTAGCGTGGACTACAGCCCGGACGGGAAATGGATTATCAGTGGCAGTGATGATAACAACCTGAAGGTGTGGGACGCGGCGACGGGGCAGGAGACGCTCACGCTGATGGGCCATAAGGCATCGGTCACCAGCGTGGCGTACAGGCCGGACGGAAACCGGATTGTCAGTGGCAGTGATGACAACACGCTGATGGTGTGGGACTTAGCCACGCGAAAGCAAACACCCACGCTGGCTGGGCATAAAGCTACTGTCACCAGCGTGGCCTACAGCCCCGACGGCAAGCGGATTGTCAGTGGCAGTGCGGACAAGACACTGAAGGTGTGGGACGCGACGACGGGACAGGAAACGCTTAAGCTGACGGGACATACGGATTGGGTCACCAGCGTGGCCTACAGCCCCGACGGCAAGCGGATTGTCAGTGGCAGTGCGGACAACACACTGAGGTTCTGGGACGAGACGACGGGAATGACGATGCTGGATCCGATGCTACATGATGCTCAGGTCACCAGCGTGGCCTACAGCCCCGATGGCAAGCGGATTGTCAGTGGCAGTGCGGACAACACACTGAGGTTCTGGGACGCAACGACGGGAATGACGTTGCTGCAGCCGATGCTACATGATGCTCAGGTCACCAGCGTGGCCTACAGCCCGGACGGGAAGCGGATTGTCGATGGCAGTTACGACAACACGCTAGGGGTGTGGGATACGGCGACGGTGCAGCCAACGCTGAAGCTGTCGGGACATGTGCGTTCGGTCCTCAGCGTGGCGTACAGCCCAGGCGGGACGCAGATTGTCAGTGCGAGTCGCGACAACACTCTTAAGGTGTGGGACGCAGTGACGGGCCAAGTCACGCTGACGCTGACGGGGCATACGGCACCGGTCTTCAGTGTGGCCTACAGCCCGGACGGGAAGCGGATTGTCAGTGGCAGTGCGGACAACACCGTGAAGGTCTGGGACGCGGCGACGGGGCAGGAAACGCTCACGCTGACGGGGCATACGGGTGCGGTCAACAGCGTGGCCTACAGCCCGGACGGGAAGCGGATTGTCAGTGGCAGCGACGACAAAACACTGAAGGTGTGGGACGCGACGACAGCGAGTCCAGTGCAACCTCCACCGATTCCATGAACCGACCGTCCCGGTGACCGACCACCGCGACCGTCGACTGACTCACGGGACGATCGGTGGCGGATTGTGGCTGGACGCTGTCGGTGGGCGGGTCGGCCCTCCAATCGGTTTCGCCGGTGCGCTGAGGGAGGCCCCCCGTCCCACGCCATGCCTGCCTTGCGACAACCCCCGCGAAGCGAAACAATGCCCCTTCCGGCGGGCTGTCGTGCCGGGGGCATCGCGCCCCCGCCCGACGCCGTCCGCCCCCACCGGGATACGCAACCCGATTCGCCCGTCCCCGAAGGACTTTTCGATGAAACGGAAGCTGCTCGCTCTCTGCCTGCTGTGGTCCGCCGCCACCGCCTCGGCCTCAGACGGGACATAAGAGTACGGTCAGAAGTGTGGCGTACAGCCCGGACGGGAAGTGGATTATCAGTGGTATTGATGACAAGACGCTGAAGGTGTGGGACGCGGTGACGGGGCAGGCAACACTCACTCTGACGGGGCATACGGGTTCGGTCACCAGCGTGGCCTGCAGCCCCGACGGAACGCGGATTGTCAGCGGCAGTCGGGACAACACAATGCAGGTGTGGGCCGCGGCGACAGCGAGTCCATCGCAACGCCCTCCGCTTCCTTGACGCCTCGCCCCCGGTGACCGACCATCCCATGCGTCGACTGTCTCGCGGAAAAACTCTGGGGGCGGTCTGGGGTCTTCATCCGGTTGTGATTGCGGAGTGTCCCGATGCGTGGTCTTGGTTCGGTGGGTGCCGTTGTCGGGTTGTGGCTGGTGGCTGTGCCGGGCGTGGTCTGGGCCCAGGCCGACGCGCCGCGGCCGCCGGCGGGATTTCGCGCGCTGTTCAATGGGAAGGATCTGACCGGTTGGTACGGTTTGAATCCGCACAGTGTCACGGGGCTGACCGGAGAGAAAAAAGACGCCAGCCTCGCCCAGCAGCGGGCCGAGTTCGCGACCCACTGGCGGGTTGAGCAGGGAGAACTGGTCAACGACGGCCATGGTCCGTATGCCACCACCGAGGCCGAGTGGGGAGACCTCGAATTCCTGATCGAATACAAGACGGTCGCGGGGGCCGACAGTGGGATCTACCTGCGGGGTCTGCCCCAGGTGCAGATCTGGGACTGGAACCAGCCGTATGACCTCAAGAACCCCACCCGCAAGCCGCACCTGGGCTCGGGGGGGCTGTTCAACAACACCCCCGGCACCACGGGGCGCGATCCGGCGGCCCGCGTGGACCGTCCGTTTGGCGAGTGGAACCAGTTTCGCATCCGGCAGATTGGTGACCGCACCTGGGTCTGGCTGAACGACACGCTGGTGGTCGAAGACACGCCGCTGGAAAACTACAACGCCCGCAGCGAGCCGATTCCCGCGAAGGGGCCCATTCATCTGCAAACGCACGGCGGCGAGATTCGCTGGCGCAACATTTTCGCGCGGGAGATTGGCCCCGAAGAGGCCCGGCAGACATTGGCGGCCGCCGATCAGGAACGGAAGAACCGCCTGGCCGAGGGGTTGGCCCTGCATGTGTCGTTCGATCAATCGCTGGAGGCCGACTTCTCGCGGGGAGACCGGAAATGCTACGTGCAGCAGGGGGCCGATCTGGCTCCGGCGACGACCACCCCCGAAGTGCAGCTGGTTGCCGACGGGGGGAAATTCGGAGGGGGGCTGCACTTCGTCAAGAAGAACAACCACCGCCCGGCTTACCGGGATGCCGGGGTGCTGGGCTACAACAGCCGCCGGTGGGGAGCCTCGGTCTCGGTCTGGCTCAAGCTCGATCCCGACCGGGACCTCGAACCGGGCTATTGCGACCCCGTGCAGATCGTGGGGGACGATCTGAAGAAGGGATTCATCTTTCTCGAGTGGTCGAAGGATGAAACGCCGCGATTCTTCCGGTACGCCATCCGGCCGTTGTTTCCCATCTGGAACCCCGACAATGTGCAATGGGGCGACATTCCGTTTGCGAAGCGGCCGATGGTGCAGGTCGAGAAGGCTCCGTTCTCGCGCGACACGTGGACGCACGTGGTGTTTTCCGTGGACAATGTGAATGACAAGAGCCGCCCGCAGATCGGCCGGCTGCACCTCAACGGCAAGCTGCAGGGAACGATCGAGAACTGGGATCTGACGTTCGACTGGAATCCCGAGAAGGTGCTGCTGGTGTTGGGGGCGGCGTATGTGGGGCACCTGGATGATCTGGCGGTGTTCGATCATCCGCTGACCGAGGGAGAGATCAAGACGCTGTTCAGTCTGCCGCACGGGGTGCGCGACCTGCGTCCGTAGCGGGAATCTGCGGCCACTGCCACGGGTCTTCGCTCCCGGTGCAGCCGTTCCGGGAGGGGGAACCTCCGTGTGCGCCCTCGGCTGGACATCCTTTCGAAGACCCGCGTCGACAGGGATCGAAGGCCGCGAGGCGGGAGCGCGGACCTCCGTGTCCGCCCGCTGGGTCTCCGTCCGAAGATCCGCGTCGACTGGGGCCACAACCAGCGCGGCCGAAGCCCGCAAGGGGAAAGCAGCAGAACGTCGAACCGTCGCACGCGGCGGAGTGGATTCACACACCGGGCCGACCAATGAGCCCGGTCCTCTGGACGCTGGTCCTCGTCCGGTGTGCCCGGTCGTGGAGATTGGACTCCCGAACAGGTTTTCAAACGTGTTCTACGATTGACGCACCAACAAAAAAAACCGGTCGTCGACCCAAGCGGGTCGACGACCGGTTTGTGCGTCATGAGCGGGCGGAGAGGGGGACCGTGTGCTCAGGCAGCGCGGCTGCCGTCGCGGAGCGACAGCTTGGTCTCACCCCGGACCACTTCGGGAGTGATCACGTAGAGCTTGCCGGGCTCCTGTTCGGGAAGGTCGAACATGATGTCGAACATCAGGCCTTCGATCACGCTGCGGAGTCCACGGGCCCCGGTGTCTTTCGACAGGGCGATCTTGGCGATCTCCCGCAGCGATTCGGTGGTGAATTCGAGCTTGGCGTTTTCGAGCTGGAAGAACTTCTGGTACTGTTTGACCAGCGAGTTCTTGGGCTCGGTCATGATGTGAACCAGATCGTCTTCCGACAGCGGGTGGAGGGCGCTGACCACGGGGAGGCGGCCCACCAGTTCGGGAATCATGCCGAACTCGATCACGTCGTCGACGGTGGCGTGCTGCAGCAGCTGATTGCGCTGCTCGGTCTCGGCCGAGGTCGCGGGACCGGAGCCAAACCCGATGGTCTTCTTCCCCAGCCGGCGGGCGATGATGTTCTCGAGCCCCACGAACGTTCCTCCACAGATGAAGAGGATGTTGGTGGTGTCCATCTGGATGTACTGCTGCTCGGGGTGCTTGCGGCCCCCCTGGGGCGGGACGTTGGCGACGGTCCCTTCGAGCATTTTCAGCAGGGCCTGCTGCACCCCTTCCCCCGAGACATCGCGGGTGATCGAGACGTTCTGGCTCGTCTTGCCGATCTTGTCGATCTCGTCGATGAACAGAATGCCCCGCTGGGCCTGCTCGATGTCGAAGTCGGCGGCGTGCAGCAGTTTCAGCAGCAGGTTCTCGACGTCTTCACCCACATAACCCGCTTCGGTCAGGGTGGTGGCGTCACCGATGGCGAAGGGAACCTGCAGCGCTTTGGCCAGCGTGCGGGCCAGCAGGGTTTTGCCCGAGCCGGTGGGTCCAATCAGCAGAATATTCGACTTTTCGATTTCGACATCGTTCTCGGCGTCGGCCGCGAGCATGAGCCGCTTGTAGTGGTTGTGCACCGCCACTGCGAGCATTTTCTTGGTGACCCGCTGCCCGATCACATACTGATCGAGTTGCCCCACGATTTCGCGGGGGGTGGGGACTTTGGTGAAGAGGGGGCGGGAGGTGCCCCGACGGCGTTTTTCCTGGTCGAGAATCGACTGACAGAGTTCGATGCACTCGCCGCAGATGTACACGTCCCCCGGCCCCTCGACCAGAGGCCCGACATCGCGATAGCTCTTGCGACAGAAGGAACAGTTGGCATTCTTCTTCCCGGCCGTGGCACGGTTTCCGGGGGTGAAGTCTTTACC
>Ga0315902_10001175_pt1 | contig 42454 bp, 45 predicted proteins | sample LakEriMetagenome_9_FD_203523 | JGI IMG/M metagenome (GOLD analysis project Ga0315902, IMG submission 203523) | Freshwater fungal communities from buoy surface, Lake Erie, Ohio, United States - Buoy 12 MA117 | ecosystem: Environmental > Aquatic > Freshwater > Lake > Lake biofilm | place: USA...
CAATGCTTTGCCAAGAAATCAGCAGCATGGCGCGGAAATTGACCTGTCTGCAACCGAGGCCCTGATGCGCTTATTGGATCCGCTCGCGGCCGAACATCACTTCAACCGTGTGGTTCGTCAACGCACCAGGTCGCGTGCCAGTTACACCGCCCCGTCCAATGTGTATCAGAGCGCCGATGGGGTTTGGATCACGCTTGTCGGGTCGTCGGATCCGATTTTCAATCGGCTTTGTTTGGCCATGGACAAGCCACAGCTGTCGAGCGATGCACGTTTCAGCAACAACATTGCTCGCACGAAACACCATATTGAAATCGATGAGATCGTGGCCCAGTGGTGTGCAACGCTTTCTTTTGCGGTACTGCAGGATTGTCTCGACAAGCACGAGGTTCCATTCAGCAAGGTTTACTCGATTGAAGATGCCACCGCTGACCCTCATTTCATGGAACGCGGGGCCTTCATTGCGCTGAATGACGACAAGATGGGACCGATTCCCGTCCCTGCGCCTGTGCCGCGTTTTGTGGGCAGAGATTCTCCACCTGTGCCTTGCGTGGGGCCTGCGACCGGGCAGGATAACGCGAAGATCTTCCAGGCCATCGGATTAAGCCCAGAGGACTTGCTGCGCCTAAGGAAGGTCTGCATAAGTCAGCCGAAACCGGACTCAGACGTTAAGCAGGTCATGAAACAACGAAGCCTCGCCAGTACCGGGTTCGAACTGGCCACCAAGCGCACGCGCAAGCGTGAGTTTCTTGACGAGATGAATCTTGTGGTTCCGTGGTCGGAATTGGTGGGGCTGATCCAGCCGCATGCGCCGGCGGGCAAGACAGGGCGGCCGCCCTTTGCCGTGGAGACCATGCTGCGCATTCACTTCATGCAGCAGTGGTTCGGCCTGAGCGATCCGGCCGTGGAAGAGGCTTTGCACGATGTCCCGCTGTACTGCCAGTTTGCGCAGCTTGACCCGGGCATGAGCCGGCTTCCCGACGAGAGCACGATCTTGCGTTTTCGCCACCTGCTGGAGGAACACGAGCTGAGCCCGAAGATCATGGCCGCCATCAACGCTACGCTGGAGGCCAAGGGGCTGTTGCTCAAAACAGGCACAGTGGTCGATGCCACGCTGATTGCAGCGCCGAGTTCGACCAAGAACAAGGACGGCGAGCGTGACCCTGAGATGCACCAAGCCAAGAAGGGCAACCAGTGGCACTTCGGGATGAAGGCGCACATTGGCGTCGATGCAGACTCGGGCCTGGTGCACAGCGTCATCGGCACGGCTGCCAACGTCAACGACGTCACACAGGGCCATGGCCTGCTGCACGGACAGGAGTCGGTGGTGTTTGCCGATGCAGGCTATCAAGGCGCCGACAAACGCCCTGAAGCCACCGGTGTCCAGTGGCAAGTGGCCATGCGTCCGGGCAAGCGTCGTGCATTGGCTGAGGACGGCTGGGGCGCCTTGCTTGAGAAGGCAGAAAAGCTCAAGGCCAGCGTGCGGGCCAAGGTCGAGCATCCGTTTCGGGTGATCAAGCGCCAGTTCGGCCACGTCAAGGTGCGCTACCGGGGCCTGGCCAAGAACACGGCCCAACTGGTCACGCTGTTCGCGCTGTCGAACCTGTGGATGGCGCGCAAGCGAGTTTTGCAGGGGCTGCAGGCATGAGTGCGCCCGCAGCGCGGGCAAGAGCCCGAAAACAGGCCTCAGCGGATCCCAAACTCGCCCAATCGGGGGCAAATTCGGCTGCGTTTTCATCATGTGAACACTCACGTGACAAACGGCGTCACGGCGTCGGTTGTGCAGACCTTCCCTAGGCGGTCTGGCACTGGGAACAGGAGCAAAGCGTGATCGGAGAGAAGGTGGCCACGCCCCCGTTTCGCGAGCGCGAACACGCGTCAGCCCCCAACACCACGTTGAAGGCGCCGCGCTGGTACGAGATCAATCAGGTACCAGCGGAGGTCACCAAATCCGATACCAGAGGTGCTCACATTGCCCACCCTTGCCCTGCGTTGCCATCCGCTTCGGGAGATTTCCCTCACACTTTCCAGCACCCCATTTCAAAGGAGCTGCAATGAGCACGATCACTATCAAACGCCCACGCGTCACCCAAGCAGATAAGGCCCGCGAGGAATCCAGGCTGACCCTTGCCTTGATGACCGAACAAGAGCTGAGCAGCCGCTGGCAGGTCAGCATCAAAACATTGCAGCGCTGGCGCGGTCAACAAGCGGGTCCGAAATTCATCAAGCTTGAAAACCGCGCTGTCCGTTACCGGCTGTCCGACATCGAGGCCTACGAGGCGCAGCGTGCCTGAGCATTACCGCTCAAGAGGCGGCCATTCAAATCGTCAAGCTAAAAAATCCGCAACACATTGTCCCGATTCACTTTTTTGCATCTCAGGTGTCCTCTCTTGAGGAGTCGTGAGGAAAGAAAGGGAACTGAGAGCAACCAAAAGGAAATAAGGTGGGCGGGCGACTGGGATCGAACTCACTCTCCACTGCCGTTAGCAATGGTTGAGGATGAATGGCAATCGCTGCGGGTTCCACAGAGATTCCCGCTCTGATCGGAGGAGTGCTCGGCCGTTAGGAGCCGGAACATGCCCCACCCTCCAGGCACTTCAATTCCGCGTTTCACCATTGAACCCGCGTCCCAAGACGGACAGCTGGTTCAGCACATTCCACTTGGCTTCCATTGAGAACAGCGCGTTCATATGCACGTCTCAACTGCAAACAGGAAGCCCCATAGAAAACGTCATCCTCACGCCCGAAGTTCTTGCCAAACGCTGGTCGATAAGCCTGTCGACCGTCGCCAGATGGCGATCTGAGGGCATGGGCCCTGCCTTTCTCAAGCTCCGGGGCCACGTTCGCTACCGGCTCGAGGACATCGAATCTTTTGAGCGACAGACCCTGCAAAGTGCCACCGGCTGCAAATCGGAGCTGACGAACCCACAGGACTGACCGCATGCCAAAAAAGATCCCACTCCCACACGAATTCACACGATCGTATGAGCGATTGTCTCGTGGCTGAGCTACGCTTCGCTCATGGACACTTTGATTCCCGCCTTCCTGCGCCGCCAGCGCAACCAGCGTCGACTGACGCTGGAGATGTTATCTGCCAAGGTGGGCATGTCTCCGCAGCATTTGTCGGAGATTGAAAGTGGCAAGCGCGATCCGCGTTTGTCGTCCATCGAGCGCATGGCGGAGGCGATGGGGATGACGGTGTTGATCGTGCCGGACGCCATGGCGCCGGACGTGCGCCGCTATGTGGCCAACAACGGCCGCATTTACACCACCCACGCCGGCCAGGCCGCTGCCGCACCCAACCACCCCGAATCCCCCAAGCCCGACCATGCCCAAGAAAAAACCTGACCCCGCCCCCACTCAGCCCTCAGTCCCAAGTCCTGAGTCCTCATCCCTGCCCGCAAAGAGCCAGTTGTGTTTTCCAACCGCGATCGGACGGATTTGCCCTTCGAGGTGATTGTTGTCGACCGGCAGGCGCCCGTCGTCGAGGAAGCGCGCAAGCGCATCCCATCGCCGAAGGCTGTATTCGAGCGCCTTGGCCGTCGCCGAACCATCGGGCACCTGGCTGCGCTGGAGAATCATCCACTCTCGAAGCGCTTCCATGAGCGGCCGACTGTGGCGATCACGAATCTGGTGACGCACCTCGCAGTCAGCATCGACCACCGTGCGCTCGACGTCGTAGATGCGCCCGATGTATTCGAGCGCCTTGGCCGCGATCGGACTGCCGCCGCTTTGGTGCAGATCGAAGAACTTTCGCCGCGCATGCGCAAGGCAACCCAACTCGATAACGCTACCACCGCGCAGCACCGCGTTGTAACCGGCGTAGTCATCGACCATGAGATGCCCACGCCACCCCTCGAGGAACGCACTGGCGTGTTTGCCGGCACGCGACTCGCAGAAGTCGTAGACCACCGCGCGCAGTGGCTCGAACCGACCCGCGGCATACGCCCAGAGATACGCCCGGTGCGTTTTGCCCGCGCCGGGCTTGAGCATATGCACCGGCGTTTCATCCGCATGCAGCACCGGGCAGGCCAGTACCTCAGCACGCAACGCATCGACCAGCGGCTGCAACTGAACGCCACATTGCCCCACCCACTGCGCGAGTGTGGACCGGGCGATGGGCACCCCCGCCCGGGCAAAGATCTTCTCCTGGCGTGCAAGCGGCAGATGGTCCGCGTATTTCGCCACCAGGACCTGCGCGAGCAGCCCCTCGGTGGGGATGCCTTTATCGATGACGTGCGCGGGCACCGGCGCCTGCACCAGCGTTTGGCAACAGCGGCACACCCACTTGCCGCGGACATGGCGCTCAACCGTGAAGGTGCCGGGCGTGTAATCAAGCTTTTCGGTGATGTCTTCACCAATACGCTGCATGGGCACTCCACATCCGGCATGAGCGCACAGCGTGGAGTCGGGCTCATGCCGGAACTCGGTACGGGGCAGATCAGGCGGCAGGGGCGCGCGACGCGGTGTGCGAGGCGTGCGGGGCTTGCCTTCACCGGCGCCATCCCGAAGCTCATCCAGCTCCATCTCGATGCCAGCGATATCGGCATCAATGGTTTCGTCAAGCAGACTGAGTTGGTCGGCGTTGAGCCCCTCGCGGCTACGCCCAAACTTCCAGCGCTTGAGCACCGCCATCTCATGGGTGAGCATGATGATGCGGTTTTCTTTCCAGCGAATCAGCTGGTCTTTGGCCTGAATCGTACGATCGCGTTCGGCGATTTCAGCATTGCGCTGGGCAACGATATTGGAGAACTCAGCGATTTGTTTCTGATTATCAGAAACCTGATTCAAAAGCCGCTGGGCGAAATCGCGCAATTGCGATTCATCCATCTGCCCGATTGAATCAATATTCGACATGCGACCATTATAATGTTTCTATTATTCAATTTCGACATTATCAAATCGAATAAACGAAGATTCGTTTCAAATAATGGATATTATTCCTGTGCTCCCCACTTTTTGCCAAGGCAATCCAATCGTGAGAGCAGAAAGTTGGCTGGAATTAATTTGAACGGTCGACTCAACCGAATTGGTCCAAACAAACCGCCCTTGATTCAAGCGCCGAGCAGCAAGCCAAATACCAATACCATCGTGAACGAGGATCTTTATTCGATCGCAGCGGCGGTTGGCAAAGACAGAAGTGGCTCCGCAAATTCGGACACTGGGATAAAGAAGAGTGACGGCCTTGCTCAACTGGGCGAAGATTTCGCCTGCAAGAGGAGAGCAGACCGTGAGAAGACCCCGTCGCAACCATTCCGCAGCCTTCAAGGCGAAGGTCGCGTTAGAAGCCATCCGAGGCGAGCAACCGCTGGCCGAGCTCGCCACCAAGTTCGATGTCCACGCCACGCAGATCGCGCAATGGAAGGCCGAGCTGCTGAAGGGCGCCGAAGCTGTGTTTGATTCGGGCAAGCCGCCGCCCGACAAGGCAGCGGATCTGAACCGGTTGCACGCCAAGATCGGGCAGCTGACTCTGGAGAACGATTTTTTAGAGACTGCGCTCACCAAAGCGGGATTGCTGAGCGCAAAGCGATGATCACCCCGACCCACAAACTTCCGATCAGCCGCCAGACGAAACTGCTGGGCCTTGCCCGATCGACTGCGTACTACCAGCCCAAGCCGGTGTCGGATTCCGACCTGGCGCTTATGGCCGCGATCGATCGCCTGCACCTGGACTACCCGTTTGCAGGTGCCAGAGGGCTGCGTGACATCCTGCGCCGACAGGGCTTTCCGGATGTCGGACGGCGCCACATCACGACCTTGATGAAGAAGATGGGCATCGAGGCAATCTACCGGAAGCCCAACACTTCCAAGCGTCATCCGGGGCACAAGATCTATCCGTACCTGCTGCGCGGCCTGAAAATCGATCGACCCAATCAGGTCTGGGCCCTCGATATCACCTACCTGCCGATGCGTCGCGGATTCCTGTTTCTGGTAGCCGTGATGGACTGGTTCAGCCGAAAGATCCTGTCCTGGCGGCTCTCCAACACAATGCACGCCGACTTCTGCATCGAGGCATTGCAGGAGGCGATCACCCGCTACGGCAAGCCCGAGATCGTCAATACCGATCAGGGCAGCCAGTTCACCTGCACGGAGTTCATCGACGTACTCAAAACCAACGAGATCGCCATCAGCATGGACGGCAAAGGTTGCTGGCGCGACAACGTGCTCATCGAGCGATTCTGGCGAACGATCAAATACCAGGAGGTCTACCTCAAGGCCTACGAGTCTGCGAGCGATGCCCGGGTGAACATTCGCCGGTTCATCGACTTCTACAACTCGATTCGCGGGCACAGCAGTTGGCAAGGTCAAACCCCTGATAGCGTCTACTTCAACAACACCGGGGCGGCTATCGCCGCCTGAAACCGCAAGGCAGTCACTTTATTAATTCTCAGAAAAGATTGTCCGAACATGCGGAGCCACTTCTGACATAAGCGTGATGCGGATGCGCGGAGCCAAATACGCGAACTACGCGCATCAGCACGGTATCGGGGCCGGCCCGCATATCGAGCGGGGCGGTTGCCATCCAGACCGAGTCGACCCGAATCATTTGAAGAGCGCGCGTACAAACTCGGCGCACTCGATGCTTGATCCGGAAACCAAGACCCGAAACTCGCCCCGCTGCATAACGAGCTCGACTTTAGAGGTCGGCGCGGTAATCTCGCGCACTTCAGATTCGAGTTGTATAAACTCGGGCCGATCGTTCAACGAAACATCCGCGGAGTTCCCGTCTCGGCTGCGTGAAACGCCCCGAAGTTCGGAAACCCAGCGGCGCAAGAGATTGGCGTTGACACCGTTTGCGAGAGCGACGCTGGCGGTAGAGACGCCTGGCGCTTCGCAAGCTTTTACCAGTTCGCGCTTGAATTCGTTTGAATATCGGCCGCGCTTCCTTTTAGCCGGCCACTTGACGTCTGACACTTTCATCCTTTCGTCCAGAATCTAAAAGCACAAGATCCTGAATGGATGAAAATGATTTTTCAATGTGTGTTCGCGGAACGCTTACTCACATTCGGACTTGCCTTCTCCCCCGAACAGCGCCTGAATGCATCATCCCCACGCACAAGACGGACGGCATGGCAAGAAAGATGGCACTCCCATACGAATTCACACGATCGTATGAGCCATTCTCCCACCATTGCGCTACGCTACCCCCATGGAAACTTTGATCCCCGCCTTTCTGCGCCGCCAGCGCAATCAGCGTCGTCTGACGCTGGAGAACCTGTCTGCCAAGGTGGGCATGTCGCCGCAGCATTTGTCGGAGATTGAGAGCGGCAAGCGCGATCCGCGCTTGTCGTCCATCGAGCGCATGGCGGAGGCGATGGGGATGACGGTCCTGATCGTGCCGGAGGCCATGGCGCCGGAGCTGCGCCGGTACATCACCCACAACGGCCGCACCTACACCACCAAGCCTTTCACCTCGCAGCCATCCACCGGCCAGTCCAGCACCCCAGCAGACAAGCCCACGGCTGCCCCTGAACCTACCAGACCCGACCATGCCCCGCAAAAAGCCTGAACCCGATCACTCAAAGTCCTCCCTCACCTTCACCATCGAAACCTTCGATGACCCCGAAACCGGCCAACCCACCCAGTACGGCCGTTTCAGCCGCAACTGGCAAGACGAAGAGGCTCTGGACATGCTGATCGAGCAACTCGAAGCCGGCCGCGTCACGCACAAGCAAGCCCTGCTGCAGGCGCGCAAGCTGGAAGCCACCACCCCGGACAACCTGGAAATCCAGAACTTCATTGCCAACCGACTGTGGGCTCTGGGTTTGCAGGATGAAGCTACCGAGGTGTATGAACGGGCCTTTCGCAGGGCGCAGGCACACATTCCCAAGGGCTACACCGGCCAGATCACCTGGAGTGAAGTGGACAATCGCTCCTTCCTGCGCCTGTCGCATGGCACCTTGTTGGGCTTGATGCACCGGCGTGATGGGAAGGCAGCCATGGCGCTGGCCCAGCAGATGCTGGCCTGGTGCCCCATGGACAACATCGGGGTGCGGTTTTTGTTGGGGGATATAGCCCTGCTCAAGGGCGACCACCACGCCGCGCTGCAGGAGTACCTGAGAGGCGCCCCCAATTCACCGGCGCACTGGTACCAGGCAGCGCTGATTGCGTTTCGGGAGGGGGACTATGTGGCGGCCTGCACCTACTTGCGGCGGGGCATTGCCGCCAACCCCTACATCGCGGAGGGGCTGACCGGGCGCACGGTGCTGACGGAGCACCTGTATTGGCACGCCAGTAACGTGCACGGCCCGGAGTGGGCGATCGACTACCTGGAATCTGCCGCCTGCGACTGGACGGCAGAGGAAATCGATTTTGTGGACTGGGTGTTCAACGCCGCACCTGTGCTAAAGGAGCGAGCCGCGTGGATGGCGCTGAACGAGGGGATGACCTATGCGTGGAACGCCGAGCAACGAGCTCCGTATTCGCAGAAGTCGATGGCGTTCATCAACCGCATCACCGACACCTTATCCAAGAAGATGGTGCGAAAGGTCAAGAACCGGTGGGAAGAAGAGATTTGGCCTTGGGCACGCTCACCGAGATGAGCCGTTATCACTCGGTATAAAACACACCTTCGTGCTCGTGTGACTCAATAAATTCGTAGCGAACTGTTCGTGAAAGTGCTTGCTCAAGCGGCACTGGCGGAACAAATCCAGTCTTGTCGATAGCCGTGTTGTAGACGGAGTTTGCACAAAATTTCTTTACTCGAATTGAGCTTATTGCAAACTGCTTACCAGTAATGGCCGCAACCAGATCGAAGCCTTTACCAATCAAGTACCCGACAGCAAAGGGCAATCTGAAGCCAATTTTCTCAGCTCGTCCAAGTATTCGGTTCACGTTCCCTACCAGGGCATTCATCGTGAAATCTGGCTTATCGATAAAGTTGTAGATGTGCACGCCTGGCTTGAAACTCATGCTGTATTCAATGAACGCAGCAACGTTCTCAACATAAGCCATGGACTTGCGGTTTTCGCCGCTTCCGACCATGACAAATTTTCCTGAAGCGATTTGTCGTAGCAAGTTGTAGACATTGCCCCGATTCTGCTCGCCAAATACTACGGTTGGCCGAATGATCACTAGGGTACGCTCGGTTGGCGCTTCAGCTTGCCAAGCCTTGAAAACCTGCTCAGCCTCAAATTTTGTACGACCATAGTCGTTGAATGGAGCTATTTTCCCAGCTTCGTCTGTACCAATTGGAGCAAAACCATAAACAGCCACGGTACTGGTAAAAATAATCGTTTTGACACTCTTTTCTCTAGCAACAATGCAAATATTCTCAGCACCACCAACATTCACTTCATCATAAAGACTAAGTGGTCTAACATCATCACGATGCTCAGCCGCCAAGTTTACAATTGTCGATCCTTCTGAAATGTGCTCTCGAAGCTGAGCCAATGATCTTACGTCACCCAAGGAGACGATATTGCCAAAAGATTTACTAGTGGATTTATCAAATATAACTAAATTAAAATTATTGAGGTTAATCAACCTATTAATTAACCGAGTCCCAATAAAACCACTTCCACCCAAAACACAAATTTTCATTATAACCCAATCTTAAATGAATTTCTCACAACTTCAGCAAATTTTCCAGAAAGGGATTCCCTCGAATATGTTGGGTGAACCTCCCGACATGACTTCACCATCCCTTGGTATCGTCTGCCGTCCAGCTTAAGTTGTAATATGATTTTTGTGAGTTCATCAATCTCTACTGATGACAATTGAATTCCGCAATTGTTAGACTGAAGAAACTTACTAGCCTCACTCTCGGGGTAAACCAAGCTTGGTATTCCCAAACCCAAATACTCCCAAACTTTAACAGGAAAGGAGTCAAATGAAATTTGACTAACAACCCGTAGCGAAATTCCAAGATGACATTTTGAAATTTGCTTAATCGTATCTGCGTAACTTAACCTACCCAAATAGCGACAATTATTTTTTGAAATTGATTCAATTAAGGCTGATTTTCTTCCGTAACCTATGATGATGAAATCGACATCAGACAACTCTGGATGTTGAATTAGCTCGGCCAGTTTCTCAATATCCTGAAAGAAACCCATCACCCCGTGAAAACACACAGTAAATTTACTGTGTTTCGGCTCACTCATACCAGTAAAAGCCGAAGGAAATCCATTATATATACACGTCACATTATCTTTAAATCCCGAAATGCAGCCTTTGAGCCCCTCAGTAGCGGTTGTTATTGAAGCCGCATGTCTGTACATGAAGTTAGAAGCACGACTAAATATTTTATAAATCCAAGTGTTGCATTTAATGAGTCCACTTTGAGCATAGGCTTCTGGATAAGCATCCCTCACATCAAGAACATATGGCACCCTAGACATAAAAGCGGCCAATGATAAAAAAAGAGAAGGAATGTAATTTGGCGTAGAAATAACCAGCGCTGCATTTTTTTTGTTGCGAATCACCCAAAAAAAAGCTTTTAGACCAAATTTGAATTCCGCTAATATTCTATTAGCCACAGAAGTCATTTCATCAGATCGACCACCGGAAAACGAAATATATTTAACTAGTTCACTGTCTTGCAGATCTATTTCGGTTGCAGTTAAAACTTTAATTCTGATGTCGAATTTATTTAGTTTTGACTCAAGTGCTTGAATAAAGAATTTCGCGCGTATAGCCACCGCAGATGGATTTGGTTCAACTTCTTGAAAATAACAAATTATATTCAATGCCATTTCTTAGTCCGGTTTTAACTGAACTGCGGCTCGCCAGCAAAAGCACGCTTGTGTTGCCGAGGCTGCAAACTGAAGCTGGGGAGTATCCGCAGTAACATCCAACTTAAGGCTAGCGACACTATTGCTAACGGATGGATGAGTTGCATTATGCCCGCACTGTTTGTCCACGACAAATAGACAATCACGGCATAGACGCTTGTAATCGCAGCACTAGCATACTTGCCACGGTTGATCTGCCGAACCATTCGAGCCCAGAGAACATAAGCAGCATAAACAACGGCCCATCCAAGAACGGGCAGCAGAAACGGGCCGCCAACAATTAGCGCTTCCACAAAGGCGTTGGGAGTTATGTTCCATGCACCGCTGGTGATGGAGTCAATGTTGTCTGGGTAGAGCCATGCCGTAAAGGCATGTGAGAAGAGATATTTGTGAATCTCGTGCTGCCCAACAAAGTTCGACAGCACGCTCTTGCCGAAGACCTCGAACAACGTGTAATGATATTCAATAATTGGCTGATTCTCGCTGTAAGCGACGCCAACATGGAATGGAGCCTCCGCCGTTAGCACGAAGGCACGGTGTGCTAGGTACCCCATTATTACAAAGGCATTTCTTTCAAGGAAAGAATCGAACAGCCAAGCCGCAGAAATCAAAGATATGAAGACGCCACCGGCGATAATCAACACCCAGAGGAAGGACAGCTTATTGGAAAACAGGATCGCCAGTCCAGGCAGGATGGCGATCAAGGCAGATGCCTTTCCTCCCATCGATAGGCCAGCGGCGAGTGTCATAAGAAAGGCCAACCACCACTGGCCCCGCGTCACGAGTTGTGCCCGCCTTCGCGCAGAAATGTAGGCGAAGATAGACGGTAGCAAGTATTTTGTTAAGATGGAATAAACAAATCCCGACTGCCGGATGTCCTCCTTAGATGCATCGCCGAGTAATACGCTCATGCCGCCGTAGCCTACGAAAACAATCACAAGAATGATGAACATCAGAATGAGCAGAGGCAACTCCGAACGAAATTGTCCCGGTAACTTATCGATGATCTGGAAGCGGAATTTGTTGAACTTCAGTACAGCTCCCGTAGCGCCTGACAGGAAAAGACTATAGTAAACCAACGGCGCAATAACACTGCCGCCAGATGTAAGCCAATAATATTCACCAGGAAACATACCAATAAAGATAAGACCGGTGAACGGAAATAATAAAATTACCCAAAGAGTTAATTGATACATAGCTTGGTTGCGCTTGTGCCAGACGGGCTTACTTATGAAGTCGTTTCTTGTGCAACATTACTAAACGCTGTGCCAATTTCGCATATGACGGAAAAATATAATGACTAACAGGTGGGGCCGACATATAAGCAGAAAATTCTTCCTTCGAAAAACCCAATTTCTTACAAACATAATCGCGATCTTGCGCAAGCTGCAAATCGTCGTAACGTGGTTGAGCAAGTTCGACAAGCGCTTCATCGCGTGTGATTTCACTATTCATGATTAGATCGGAAAGGTGAATACGGCGTTTGTCGACGCCAAATTTCACAGGCAATATGTAGGCTTGGTAGAACTTTGTAAAAGTAGATTCGTAGTGTTTGCCACCATAGTACTGCCAGCCCAACTCGTCGCTGAGCGTACGCATCGCATCATCCTTGCGATAGGGTAAATAATTCAGAAGGCTAATTGACTTAGCTCCATTCACGTAGTGGTTCCACGCCATTTCCCAGACGCTAAGGGTGGGGTACCTTTTAATAGGTACCGTTCCAAAACGCTTATGAATAGCCTTGAGATTTAACAAGTCAAATTTAAAATGCTGCCACGCAGCAGGCATAATCGCCTCAGTGGCAGCATTAGTGCCAGATAAAATATAGCGGATCTTATGTTTGTTTGCGATTTGATACATTGCTGCAAAAATTGCATGATCCGTTACCATTTCAATATCAATAACATTTGCCTTAAAAAAAGATCTTTGAATATCCTTAAACTCGGGCCAATCAATAACAAATGTTATGAGATCAAGATTAAGTTTTTTGACAATATTTTCAATATTCTGTACAGCCAATTCAGAATTCCAACCATTATCAAAATGTACCGCGAGAGGTCGTAATCCAAGCTTTACCGCTTGATAGGCAACATAAGAACTATCTACTCCACCACTCAATCCAACAATGCTGTCGTAGTCACCATTTTTTTCAGCGATCAGCTTATTTACAATATCTTTTATTTTTTTATCTGCATTGCCCTGATGGTACGGAGTCATCGCGACTTTTTTCTCATGCTCTTTGCAGAAATTACAAACTCCGTTATCATCAAACTCAATATCAGGCACAGATGCGTCCATTACGCAACGAATACAGATTTTTGTCATTGGAGATCTCAATTAAAAATCGAACAGAGCTCTTGATACTCTGGATATGTGATTAGTACAGCACGATGTCGACCGTAAAAGACGAACATACTACCTGCAGCGACAGCTGAAGCATGCCCTATAAGCACAGCGGTGCGAAAATCTTCGAGAGAAGCGGCGCCACCTGAAGCGATTACTGGAACATTAACCGATTGACTTACTATAGACAGTAATTCGATATCGTAGCCCTCAAAAGATCCCTCAGCCTCGATTGATGTAAGTAATATCTCACCAACACCAAGTTTCTCGGCCATTTGCGCGGCCTCAACTGGACCCAATCCTGTTGCTTGGGTTCCGGCTAAAGTCATAACTTCGTGTCGACCAAAAATCTTGCGCCTGACATCAATAGACGCAGTTATGGCTTGACTTCCAAATATAGCGACAGCCTCCTGGAGGAAATTAGGATCTCGGACTAGTGCCGTGTTCAGGATGACTTTTTCTATACCAAGTCGAAGTAAGGTTCTTATCTGGTCAATCGAGGTGACCCCGCCACCGTAGGCGAGAGGCATGAAACATTCACTGGCTATCTCTCTCAGCAAGTCAAAATTTGGGCCACGTTTCTCCAGGCTTGCCTTGATGTCGAGCAAGACCAGCTCATCCACCTCCTTGTCGTTGAAGATGCGAATCGCATTGATGGGGTCTCCAACATATACAGGGTTCTTAAATTTTCTGGTCTTAACTAGACCACCGTTGCTGAGTAGTAAGCAGGGTATGACTCGATGCTGCAACATGTCAGTATTTCTCCAGAAATCCCTTGAGAAGTGCCATCCCGAAGCGGTGACTCTTCTCTGGGTGAAACTGGAAGCCGAGGATATTGTCTCGTTCGAAAGCGGCGTCGAAGGTGATGGACCCATATTGCGCTGTGAGAAGCGCATCCTCACGATCACGGCAGTGCACATGATAGGAATGCACAAAATAGAAACGCGACTCACCTTCAAGAAGGTCGAGCACAGGGCTGCCCTTAATCTTGTTGACAACATTCCAACCCATATGAGGGATCTTCATGGTCTCACCTGCAACTGGTGCAAAGCGCGTCGTACGAGCAGAAACCCATCCAAGACCTGGAAGCTGCCCCTCTTCACTGCCCTCTGTCATCATCTGCATACCAAGACATATTCCAGCAACAGGCAATTTGCGCTCAAGCACCGCAGCGTCGAGCGCTCCACGCAGCCCCGAAGCGTTGAGCTGACTCATGCCAGCATCAAAGGAACCAACGCCGGGTAAGATTAGCTTAGTGGAACGTTCAATAGCAAAGATATCAGAGGCGACTGTGGAATCTGCTCCAAGCTTCTTAAGCATGTTCTGAATCGAACCAAGATTGCCAACTCCATAATCAATGATCGCGATAGTCATTGAAATACAACTCCATCAATAAAGTGCAGACACTGAGCGCTTAATGCAAGTCGAAAATATATTTTATTTATAATATTACGGGGTATTGCATAAAATACTGGAACCAATTGATATCTTTTACCATGATTCTCTTTGGCGAGGTCTTGTGAGAGCAGATTCCTTTCGGGCATAGCACTAAGAGAATAGCCCACTATGTGTTCACGGGTAATACCCTCACACAAAAATTTTCCTAGCCCTGCGCGCTGAATGAACATCTCGTGCAGTACGTTTATATTATAAGTAACTTTATACAACGCGAACAAGGTAGCCAACTTTGCCTGTTTTATATTGCTAATGTCGTAATAAGTTTTTTGCATTGATGCCAACAGGGCAGACTTAAAAACCAACCCGAGATGATGGTGGGCAGCACTGGAGCGCAAATAACTTGCCAAACGGAGAGACCCGTTTCTAGGCCAGAATAATCAAGAAACACACTGATTTCCTCAGGTTGCAAAAGTGATGCAAGGACATGGAGGAGAGGGTTGATCATTGTAAGATCGCCTTATTTGTTAACGCCTGGAACCATGGCATGGGTACGCACAGGTTAGATAACACCCAGGCACCTAAAAACAAACCGGCCTGTCCGATCATGAAACCGATTGCGGCACCTGTAAGACCATATGAGTTGATCAGAAACCAACTTGATACAACTGTCAGAGCGCCCACGATCATTGTAAGTATAGAGAGCAGCCACGTTCTTCTGCTAAAAAATATATAGTTTGTGACCATGTAATACATCCCCATGAAGGCATTACCGATCAAAATATAAATCAAAATATCGCCTGCAGACTGGAATTCTGGTCCGACAAGTAGGGGGATAAGCAGCTGGCCGATTTCTCCTCCGAGAAATGCCAAAAGGAATATTGTAAAAAAATAAGTGTACGTAAATCTGACAATTCGGCGTTGTGAGTTTGGACTAATGTTTGCCAGCTTTTCCATCAACCAAGGTGCAAAGGCTTTATTGAACGAATCTGCAAGCATGCCAAGTATCAGTCCTAACTGCACCGCAACGACATAAATTCCAGTACTTGAGACATCCAATATAGTATTAACCATGAAGCGATCTGCCATTGCTAGCATCAACCCACCAACGGAATGAGGGATGAGTGGAACACCATAACTGAGAGCATCCTTTATGTAGGCAATGTCAATCGATTTGGCTAACCAGCGTTCGCGTATCAAAAAATAGGTGGCAACGATTGCTACGCTCATCCACGCTAAAAGCAACCCGGTTATGCGACCTTGCCAAGACAGGGTTAGAACGACAATCAAGGCAATTGAGCCGGCACCATCTAGAATCGCATGAGAAAGTCTCAAAACCCCATACCGTAACGGATTTTTTGAAGCCTGCCATAGGGATAAGAGTACTTGTACTACAAATTGAAAAAAGGCAACTAAAACTGCGATATAGATCCACTTAACCGGAATGGAAGTTAAGTGGGAGATGATTTCACCAGCAATCGATATAAATATAAACATTAGCACTGATGAAGTAGCCAGTATTAACAACGAAGATGATACATATGTTGGAATATCGAATTCTGATTTATCCAAATAACGCACTGAGATAGCGCCATGTACATTAATACCAACGAATATCGATATGAAGGCCACTACCATGGTGAACATCGCTATGACACCGTAAGCAGCAGGGTCAAGCAAACGCGTTAAAATAGGTAACAAAAGAAATGGAACGCCGGCAACCGCGAAATTTGATAATGTATAAATCAGCGCATGTTTGAACAAATGGTTTCTAGACATTGAATTCTTTGAATAATAAAATTTTATAGAGCCGCAACATCTCTGCTCTCGAAGTTGCGCCCTCTAAAAATATTAATTATTTTAGATATTCCTTCGCCCAATACTTTTTCGTTAGTCTCCGCGAACTCGCTCTTCTTTAAAAGAGGGGCAGTTTCTATGGCTCTCAATATGCCATTAAAATTATCTGCGTAGGAGGCAGCGCCCGTTTCAAAAAGATCGTTAAATAATTCGCGCCCATACGAATGTATTACAATTGAGTGCAACCCAACCGTGGAGGCTTCCAAGACACTACTTGAGAATTCAGTCATGTGAACAGTTGCGAACTGCATAGCACTACTAAGCGGCAAAAACTCACCCCTATCGATGATTACATTATCAAATCCTTCTTGCTTACATTGCGAAAGTATTGAATACTCAGTCTGCCAATATTGAGGGTGAATACGAAAAACCCAACCGTAATCTGGACGCGCACGCATACATTCGATCACCGATGCAGGTAAATTATCGAACGCCTGACAAGTAAATATTATTACCTTCGAAACCTCACCAACCGGGAATGAATAACCTGAGAATGTTTCTATTTTTGAAATATTTTCCCCATTCAGATTAAAAACCGTTAAGCATGGGTTTCCGCCTACAAATACTGAGTGGCGACCGCATGTATTATTTGACCAATTTTCTATTGTCTCCTTCTCAGCAATACCCCAAGTCCAGAAATAATCCGGCATGATATTTGAGTTGTCTGAAGGCAAATTATGCCAAGAACGATAAGCAAGATGGGCGCTTCCTTGGACACCATGTTGAATTTCCACTGTCTTTATCCCAGTCTGACGACATGCCAATGTTAAGGCAAACATCGTTGACGAGTAATAACCTGACATCATGCATATTTTACTATTAGTGGCCTCTAACAAACCAACAAAATATGGAATTTGTTGAAATAGGTTATTGACATGAAAGTTTATCTTTTTCCAATCCGGCCTAAATTCTGGGCCCAACATATCGTCAATTATCTTGTTAAATTTTAACTTATTTTCACACTCTAATAATTTGTCCGCGAAGATCATAGACTTAGCTTTTGCGGCGATCATGTTCAGAAGCAGTTTTTTTTGAATCAAAAGAGAACTTCCGAATCTAGGAAAGAGAAATTTCCCATCTTCCGTGGTTTCGCAAACAAGCGAATTAACTCCTCTTGAAGCAAATGCAGTTTGAAAAGTATCTGAGTAAGGGCTGTACCAGTTCCCATCGATTTTGAAGTATCTTGTCGAGGATTGAACAAATATCAATACATCTGTTTCTCTTATTTTTTCATTACGAGTTTTGTCAAATATTTGAGCAAAAAAACTTCTCCAAATGATATAAAGAGCTCGAATCCCTTTGCTGATTTTTCCTTGAAATTTTTGTATCTGACTACCGCGCTTATCCATAACTTGTGTAAGCACAAAATATGAATAGTAAATTTTAATTAAAGGCCAAACATCTACGTCGCGAACTCTCCAGCCATCGCGGTTAAAGGTTTTTTCTGCCAAATCAAGAACAGAAAAGAAATCTTTGTGTGAAATATTGCTATCCATAAAAAAACCGCATATTTGCCAATGTATTTCCGGAACCGTTTGGGGGGTCTTGTGAGGAAATGCTAAAATATTTAATTAAGTATTTCAGAACGAACCACCCCAAACTTATCGACGACTTCAGTTAATAAAGCCTATTGAAAACAATACTGCCAGTCTGAAAAGCATCGTTACATCGCTCGGTCGTTCTAAACCCGCCAAATAAGCATCTATAATTGAGCCAATTTTTTCCACATCAAATAGTGTTGCGTCGAATATCTCTTCTAATTTTATAGCTTGGAATATCGACTTGAAATAATCGGATAAGACTGACTTATACATGATTTCACAGTATATATTCCAGCTTCCGCCAGAATACGACCATCTACGATCTCCTTCAGCGATATAAGAATGAGGACCTTTCTCCATGAGAATATCTAGAGGTATATTCCATTTGTGCTCAGCAAGAAATCGAAGAGGATATTTTGTAGTTCGAAGTTCAAGACCTCGGCCCCAGTCCTCAGGCATTCGATACATATACTGAAGTAATTGGCTGTCCAAGAAAGGCATAGCACAATGAAGTTGATGCGGCTGCAGAGCAGTCTGAGTGACACCAATCTGATAGCTGTTGAAATGGAAGCGACGATACAACTGCAACAACCAATAATACAGAGTTTCTGGCTGACATTGCTGAACCATGTCGCTGAAGTATTGCGTATACATCAAATTCGCAAAACTATTCTGTAATGAACTCGTTGCAATCCCTGACTGCCACTTTGCGAATGGAACTCTTGGGTATGAAAGCATAAATGCTTCGAAATAGCTCTTGCGTCTCTCTTGGGAGTCAAGACAATCGACGTTTAAAAAATTATCTTTGCCATAATAATTTTTAAAGAAAGAATATACTTTATCATCTATATTTTGATTTTTATCCAAGGCCTCGAAAAACGATGGGCCATATAAATAACTTTTACCCTTGTCAGCCATTTCCCTAAGTTGCATATTGTCATAGTTGACTGACACAAACTGAGAGAATCCAAAGTTATGAATAGAATCAGAAGCCTCACCATTAAAAACTCTAGTTTCTTTCTTCGCGCTGGCTCCGATCATATCTGCTATTTTAAGATGATGAAGCCAAAAATAGGTATGAGAGTTTCTGAGTAACTCTTGATGAGAAATCCAATAGTCAATTAGCGACTTGTCACTGTAATTAATCTCAGCTCGCTCAGTCCGTATTCCGTAGTACTTACCAATCCGTGTCGCCTTGTCTACCTCGTAACTATTAAAGCTTTGACCATCAGGCAATACAACATCGAAAACGGCAGCTGAGACTGCTCCTTTCGGTTGTGATTCTGTTAACTTATAAAGGATTGACGTTGAATCCCACCCTCCACTATTCATTACTACATTATTGGCACTTGCTCTACTTTCGACAGCATTGCTGAAAATATCATCATATCGATAAAGATCTGTTTGCGAATACTTTTCAATTTTAACCGCAGATCTCTCTACATGACGCTCGATTCCCTTTGTTGTGAAAACAAACGATTCGTCGCTAGCCAGTTTATTAATCCCTTTATAAAATGTATCTCGTTCAGCAGAATAGCCTAGCAAAAGATAACTGTATAGGGAATGCTGATCAAGGCCACTACTCTTTGATACCAGCTCCTTCAAATCTGTTGAAATTAAAATTTCTTCATTCTGATGCGAGTAGAAGACCGGAACTCGATTTAGTTCGTCTGAGAAAAAACCAGCTTTAGCTCCTGAAAGTTCAGCCCAGACACAAACAAATGATCCTTCCAAATGTTTACTTAGACGATCTATCCCATGGTTTTTTACCAGTGTTTCAATGATTCTTAATTTATTATCTGAATTTATCCGGATGTTTTTCAAGCCAGATATAGAGTAATAAAAGCACCCTTCCAAGAATATTTTAATTCCATTAACCACAACTTCAATTGATCGATCATTAGTCTGAACAGAAAGCAGCTTTTCTCCTATTTTCAAAGAAAAGCCATCTCTGCTATCTAATTTTGCGCCGTATGAAATTTTCATGTTACATCTCCTTTTTTTGAACAAACTTCTCAGAAATCAGATCATTAGATCGTTAGATCTATAACTCCACGCCATCCAATTTGTTGTTTTCATTTATCAAGTACTCGGCGTATTTAAAATCTTCTAATGTGTCTATATCAACTGAACGTGATGAAGGCATTACATATGGGAGTGTATTCAAATCCAAAAATGTTTGAGTACGCTTCAACCATTCTACGTCAGCTATATAGATTGCTCCATTTAAAATGTATGCTGTTGGTAACTCCTGGCGTCTAAGACTTTCACTTCGTTTAAGTAGAGAAACAAGAGTTTGCTGATCGGAAATCGAAAACATCAAATATGGAGACTGAACCGCTTCAGAGACGGAAACGCATGACTTGGCGCCGGCATCAAAATAAGCATTCAATGCGTTTTTAATATCTACGGACATTCGCAGTGGGGAGGTAGGTTGAAGCAGTACTACTGTTTTAGCTTCTGGACAAAGATTCAAAGCATCGATTACTACATCGACTGTCGAAGCAGCATCCCCGGAGAGCCTAGGCTCTCTTTTAAAAGGGACCTCAGCCCCGTATTCACGTGATACAGACATAATTTCTTCATCATCTGAAGAAACTATTACGCGTTCAATACATGGACATGCAAAAGCTGCCTCTATGGTCCAAGCAATCAGTGGTTTCCCACAAAAGTTTTTGATATTTTTACCAGGCAGCCCTTTTGAACCTCCTCGCGCAGGAATAAGGGCGTACGTGCCTTTGTGAGATATGTTTGGGGAACTCATGATGCTGACCACTCTCGCTGAGCACGTTCGAATTCTTCGATTCTTCCAATGTCTAGCCAATAATCACTAAATTTATATGCCGATGCACTCTTGCCATCATTTATTAGTCGCGCTAGGAGATCAGGCATATCAAGGAACTCATTCTCTCTTATATACTCTAATGAAGTGGGCGACAAGGCATAAATTCCTGTTGAAACTAAATGTCGACTCGTTGGCTTTTCATCTATGCTTTTTATAATATTTCCATCTACGTTTATAACGCCAAATGGAATCGTACTTTCATACTCTCTTGCCACTACTGTCGCTGCAGCATTATTGGTTTCATGATATTGAATTATATCAGAGAAATCGGCATGTGTCAGCAAATCTCCATTCATTACGATGAAGCTCTTTTCTGGCTGACTTGGGAGTAACGATAGTGAGCCAGCCGTTCCAAGACGTTCTTTTTCATGAATGTAAGAAATATCCACCCCCCAATTGCTACCATCTCCAAAATAATCGATGATCATTTCTGATTTATAATTAACTGAAATATAAAATTTTCTAAATCCTTGCCCTGCAAACGCCATTATTATGTTTTCTAGTATAGGCTTGCCTCCAACTTTTAAGAGCGGTTTCGGACATTCAGCCGTTAAAGGATACAGTCGGGATCCCAATCCGCCCGCCATAAGGACCACCCAGTTATCGCTATGAACGGAACCAACAATTTCATCAATTGTTATTAATCCATGCAAAATTCCATTGTTATCAACAAGGGGGACTTGATGGAAGGCGCCTCTACGCATTATCGTCAGCAGCTTCTCATTCGTTGTTCCAATTAATGCAGTTGTTGGACTAGAGTTCATTATGTCCGCGCACCGAGTGTTAAGAGAAACTCCACTTAGAATTGCTCTCCTTATATCTCCGTCAGCTAATGTGCCAAGTAGCATGTTTGACTCATCAGCTACCAACGCAATTTGAACGCACCCTGCATCAACTGTATGAATCGCATCCTTTAGAATTGTGTCAGGATTAATTATGACTGATCGCCAATTTTTCATAAACTGATTTCCATATCAAAAAATGATTTCTTCTTAATGTTTTCGAGTGGATATTTCGTTAAAACTTCGACGATTCTTAAGCTCGCGCCTCCATCTCCGTAAGGATTGACTGTTGTACAGAGCTTTCCTCTAAACGACGGATCATAAAGGGCATGAATTGCATTATTTATACTTTTGAAATCTGGCGGGCAATGGATAACACTTGGCGCTGAAAGTCGCCCCTTTTGCCGCGTACCAATATTTATAGTTGCGGTACCCATGCTAGGGGCCTCAGTTATTCCACTTGATGAGTTTCCTATTACACCATCTACAAATTGGAGACATGATAGGTAACGCAATTGTCCCAAAGAAGTATAAGACCGCGCGTTTGGATGTGACTGGACAAAATTTTCTACCATAGCTGCCAGCTCTCTTCCGCCCGTGTCAGCATTTGGCATAGTGAAGATTAAGTTAGTATCGTTGTGACAATCTAATGCTGCCAGTAACTCTTTAATCTGTTGCCTTGAGCTATTGCCTTCAAGTGTTACTGGGTGGAAAGTTATGAGCAGATTTTTTAACCCGAATCTGAAATTCAAGGACTCCTCTAATGCTTCGCGACCCAACAATTTCGACCGCTTAATTGCATCGATACCCAAACCTCCTACCAAAAAGACGCGCCCGGGATGTTCTCCAAGTTGAATAACTCTTCGCCGGTAATCTTCCGCCGCTACGAAATGCAAGTGCGCCATTTTTGTGATCGAATGGCGAATTGCTTCGTCAAAGGCACCTTCGGTTGTTTCTCCACCATGAATATGCGCGATCGGGATTCCCGCAATCATCGCAGCAGCAGCAGCAGCGAAGATCTCAAACCGGTCACCCAGCAATACAATAATGTCCGGTGAGAGGCGCTCGTAGGTGTCTGCATATCCGATCAGACCTAAGCCCATCGACTTGGTCACCGCAGTAGAGGTATCGGCACTAATCAACATCTCTACCCTAGCGTCGATTCTGAAACCTGCCTCTTCGATTTCTCGATAAGTGAGTCCAAACTCGGGTGATAGATGCATCCCAGTGGCAATTACCTGAAGCTCAAGCGTTGCGGACTCTTTCACTTCTTGCATCAGCCAGCGCAGCAAGCCAAATTCAGCGCGTGTGCCAGTAACAACGCAAATCTTGCGACTCATATTTCGATCAGTTCGTCGATGGAGAAGTCACGCGGTGCAAGACGCCCAATTACCTCGTCCCATCTCATCGGTGTGATTCCGATACCTGGGCGCTTGGCGCCGATGTTTTCAGCACTAAAAGTTTCGCCAGCCCGAATGGTTTTGATTGCTACCAGGGACTTACGCGCAATGAGTTTATTCTTCAATTCGCTGGCACTAGGGCGTTTAACGCCATCGCCAAGCGCAACCTCAACGTTTCGAACTGCATCTACCATTGCCTTGAGTTCGTGAGGTTCCAGGCTGGCTTTGTGGTCGGGACCCGGAAGCGTGCGATCCAATGTGAAGTGTTTCTCAATCACACGTGCGCCCAGTGCGACTGCTGCGATGGGGATTTCGATACCTGGAGTGTGGTCCGAATAGCCCACCTCAACACCGAGTGCAGTCTTCATGCTGGCCATGGCACGCAGGTTCACATCTTCCATGGGCGCCGGATATTCAGTTGTACAGTGCAGGACGGTGATGCGGTCACGCGGCGTACCGGCCAACTCTATTTCTTCGATAGCCGCTTCGATCTCACCTAACGTTGCCATTCCCGTTGACAGCATGACCGGCATACCCAAGCGGGTCATATATCTCAGCAAGGGCAGATTCGTCAGCTCACCAGAAGGGATCTTGACCTGGTCGAGCCCCATCGACACCAGCATATCGAAGCTCTCTGTGTCGAAGGCTGTAGAAAAAAATCTAATACCTTGGCGCTGACATTCGTCAATGAGCATTTCATGATCCGCCTGCGAGAGTTCCAGTTTGCGAATCATGTCAAACTGGTTTTCGCTTGCACCTGTCGTGCTCTTTTGATATTCGGCTTTGTCGGCCGACTTTGTCACCAAACTACCAGTTTTAAATGTCTGGAATTTGACGATATCGGCACCAGCGGATTTAGCAGCAGCAATCAACTGCCTGGCTATGGCCATGTCTCCATTATGGTTGACACCCGCCTCGGCAATAATCAATGTCTTCATTTAATCCTTTTAGCTGGAACGCCAGCATAGAGTGCATCAGATTCGCATGAGCGGATTACCACCGCCCCGCTGCCAATGACTGTGTTTTCACCGATACGAAGCTTCTTCTGGTTAGTGCCCTGATTAATAATTGCACCTGCACCAATCCAGCATCCATATCCAATGCTTACATTGCCAGAAATAATGCTACCCGGCGCGATGTGGACAAAGTCACCTAGCTCTACATCATGTGCAATGATTGCGCCTTGGTTGAATATGGCGAAATTGCCCACTTGAACATTATTTGTAAAGCGTACACCTGATGCGACAATGACACCTTGCTTCTTTTCGATCAAGGTGCGCTGGCCCTGCCCGAAGGTTGCGCTCGTATGTATCAGATTAGAAAAATTGATTTCATTGGCGAAGCGCTGAACGACTCTTTGACGAACAGCGTTCTCGCCTATCCCAATGACAAATTGGATGTCTTTGTATCGGTGAAGGTTGGCCTCTAGCACCACTTCGTCAGAAAAATTCCAAGCATCGAGTTCAGCTTTGTCACGGGCAACATATAAAGGCGAATAGCCGAGGTCATAGGCGATATCCCCTGCTTCGCGCGCCATTCCCGATGTGCCAAAGATACCGAATCGTTTCATGTTCGGGCTTAATGGGGAAGGACACTGCTGGGCAAGTTCACTACACGTGCCTCCAGCCATTCCGCATTAGTCAGCGGACCTTGAAAGCACCTAGCATAGCCTGGCAGGCGGTTCATGAGTGCCCAGATAGGACGGGTCATCACTCCGCTATCGTTTGTCGACTTCAATAGGGCGTCTCGCTGCTCGAGGCTATCGCAGACGACGGCGTTGAGCCAGAAATTAGAGCGACAGCCAGTGGGTTCGGTGACAAACTGCATGTCACTGCCGCTGAAGTGCGCAGCGTATCGCGAGGCCAGCTCGCGCTTGTTGGCCACAAAGGTCTCAAGTTGCTCTAATTGGGCGCAGCCCAGTGCCGCATTTATGTTGGGTAGCCGGTAGTTATAGCCAACTTCGTCGTGGAAGTACTCGTATGGATGGGGACGCTTAGCTGTAGTAGTGATGTATTTGGCACGGGCACCCAGAGTTTCGTCGGCGAGGATCATTCCACCACCACCTGTGGTGATGATCTTGTTACCGTTAAAACTCAGGGTTCCAAGCAGGCCGAAGGTACCCGTGTGTTGCCCCTTATACAGGCTGCCGAGAGACTCGGCGGCATCTTCGACCAGGGCAAGTTTCCAGCGACCAGATACCTCTAAAAGCCCGGCAAGATTTGCAGGGTGCCCAAAGGTGTGCATCGGAAGGCAAGCACGGATTGCACGCCCTTCTGTTCGTGTGCGGCATAAGCCATCATCACCTACGTGGGCATGATCCTGTAGCCACTCTTCCATGGCTTGAGGCGACAGGCCCAGCGTGTCTCGGTCGACATCGATAAACACGGGCTCGGCACCACAGTAAGCAATGGCGTTACAGGTGGCGACGAAAGTCAGTGGCTGGGTGATCACCAGATCACCCGGCTCGACTCCTGCCAACTTCAACGCAATGTGCAGGGCAGCCGTTCCATTCATCGTGGCCACGGCACGTGGGCTGGCTGTATAGGCAGCCATGTCACGCTCAAAGCGATCGACGTACGCGCCGACACTGGAGACGAATGTAGAGTCGATGGTGTCTACGACATACTGACGCTCATGACCCGAAAAGACCGGGGCGTGAAGGGGGATGAAGTCGTTGCTTCGGTATTGCTCGCGGACAAAATCGATCAGGGCTTTGAACATAGCTCAGACGTTGTAGATGTCAGCCTTGTACTTGGCCAAGTTTTCGGGACGGGTGAACCAGTCAATGGTTGCCTTGAGGCCTGCACGGATGTCATAGGCTGGCTCGAAACCGGTCAGTTCGCGAATCTTTGTGTTGTCGCACCAGAGACGGAAAACCTCTGACTTACCGGGGCGCAAGCGTTGCTCGTCAGTAAGAAACTCTACGTCGCTGTACATCAGTTCACGGATCAGGTCCAAGGTGTCCCCAACCGATATTTCAAAATTGGACCCTATGTTTACCGTCTCACCAATCGCTTTGTCGCAACGAGCTAACTCGAGAAACCCGCGACAAGTATCTGTAACGTAGTTGAAATCACGTGTAGGAGTCACATCTCCCAGTTTGATTTGTTTTTGCCCGTTGGCAATTTGGCTAATAATCGTTGGAATCACAGCGCGAGCAGATTGGCGTGGGCCGTAGGTATTAAAAGGTCGCGCAATCGTTAATGGAAGATCGAACGCATTAAAAAAGCTCATCGCCATCGCATCTGATCCGATTTTGGAAGCGCTGTATGGTGACTGAGGTTGAAGCGGGTGCTTTTCATCAATAGGAACATACTGAGCTGTTCCATATACTTCGCTTGTCGAAGTATGTATTAATCGAGAAACACCATTCTCCAATGCTGCCTGGCAAATATTCAGCGTTCCCTTGACATTTGTATCTACATAGCTATCTGGCGCAACGTATGAATATGGAATTGCGATTAGTGCAGCAAGGTGAAACACAACATCAACATCTTTGGTTATGTGCTTGCAGAAATGTGGATCTCGAATGTCGCCGCTTAGAATTTCGATTTCATTACGGCAATCTACATCTTCAAGCCAACCCCAGTAGTTGAAGGAGTTGTATTGAGAAAGCGCCTTTACCTTGTAGCCTTCTTTTGCCAGTAATTCCGTGAGATGGGAACCGATGAAACCATCACCACCAGTTACTAGTGCAGTCTTGTTCATATTCATAGCGCATCTTTTCTAGAGAATTCATCAATCAACCCAGTCACTTTGTCCATCTGCGCATCCGTCAACTCGGGATAAATTGGCAATGACAAAATTTCAGATTGATTTTTGTACGCATTAGGAAAGTCTGCGTGGAGATGATTCAACCTGCTGTATGCAGGCAAAAACGGCAATGCAATAGGATAATTTATAACCGTCTGAACTCCGTTTACATTTAGAAACTCGGCAAGAGCATCTCTTGCATTACTTCTTATTACATATAGATGCCACACATGTTCACGACCTTCGGCCACCTTCGGGAAGCTAATTCCCTGAACCTGGGATAATCGATCTGAGTAGCGTGCAGCCCGATCCTGCCGTAGTGCGGTCCATTTTGGCAAGTGTGGCAGTTTCACAGAAAGAATCGCTGCCTGAATTCCATCTAATCTACTGTTAATGCCTTCAATCTTATGGTCGCCTTTTTTCAGACCACCATGGCGTGCAAACATAGTCATCTTTTCGGCAAGCGCATCGTCATTCGTTACAACTGCACCAGCATCGCCCATTGCCCCTAAGTTCTTACCCGGATAGAACGAGTATGACGCTACATCACCAAAAGTTCCAACCAATTGTCCTTTGTAGCGCGCAAGATGTGCCTGAGCACAATCTTCTAACACCCACAGCTTGTGCTTCTTGGCAATTGCCATAATTGCATCCATGTCGGCTGCTTGGCCGTAGAGATGCACAGGGATAATACCTACTGTATTCGGCGTTATTTTTGCTTCAATACTCTTGGGATCAATTGTGAATGTATCTTCATCCGTATCACAAAAAACCACTTTTCCACCAGCTTGCGTGATGGTTTCTGTGGTTGATATCCAGGAGTGTGCTGGAGCAATAACCTCGTCACCCGGCTTAACACCCAACGCAACCATTGCAATGTAAAGTGAATCGGTGCCGTTTGCACATGAGACACAGTGCTTACGCTCCATCATGTCAGCGAACAGCTGCTCAAATTTATCGACATAAGGGCCGCGGACGAATGATGAGTTTTTGATTACGTCGGCTATCACGAAATCAATTTCGTCTTTTATCGTTTGGTATTGAGCGTGAAGATCAACAAAAGGGACTTTAGTGTTCATGGATAGCTTCTCAGTTAGATGCCGACTTAAGGAGACGAGCAGGGTTGCCAGCGTAAACCCCAGGTTCATTGATGTCCTTTGTCACCACAGAGCCAGCCCCAATAACAACGCGATCACATATTTGAACCGGAAGAATAGTTGCATTACTTCCAATCGATACGTTGTCGCCGATTTTAGTTCGCCGCCAGAGCGATTTGTCACCCCTTGCAGGCCCCCCCTTTGCGAAGAGGTCGTTTATGAACATGACGCCATGGCCTACGAAGCAATCTTTTCCAATCTCAACCATCTCGCAAATAAACGAGTGTGACTGAATCTTAGTGCCAGAGCCAATAGTGACATCTTTTTGTATTTCGACAAAAGGCCCTATAAAAGCTTTGTTACCAATCACGCATCCATACAGGTTAACTGGATTCAAAACCGTTACATCTTCGCCGAAATTTACGTTAACTATTCCCGCTTCTTTGATTATTGGTTGATTCAAAATGCACCCCCCAGCCTGCAATGCTTCGGACGGAATCTCAAGAAAACTTCTTTGCCTGTCTCAATTGACTCGTATATCGCGTTGATAAGCTCCAGACTCTTTCTTCCAACCAGTCCATCTACAAGATGTGGCCCATTGTTGCTGATACAGTCAACTACATATTCGTAATAGGCTTGATGCCCGAAGCCGTAGACATTTGGTGGATTCACCGAATATTTTTCCATCACGTCTTCATCATCAGGAATTGCTTCCACAAAATTCCAAGTCTTCATCTTGTTGACAGCAAACCCTGCAATTTCAACCGTTCCGCCCTCACCCAGGATCGAAATAGATCCCTCCAAATCTTTGGGGCGGGTCGCGGTAGTCGCCTCAATTACTCCAAGTGCACCATTGCGAAATTTCAATGTAACTACTGCTGTATCCTCAGCTTCAATCCTCGCAAGGGCCGTAGTGCTGCGAGCAAATACGCTTTCAACATCACCCATCATCCACTCAAGCATGTCGACGTGATGACTTGCCTGATTTGTCAATACACCACCGTCCATGGCCCATGTGCCGCGCCATGATGCTTGATCGTAATACGACTGAGGGCGGCACCAGCGAACACGTACAGTGCCAAGAACCAACTTGCCAAACCGCCCCTGTTCTAGCGCTTCACGTAACTTGACTACTGGTACGTTAAACCGATTTTGTTTGACAACGAACAGTTTGGCTCCCGTCTTGTCGCATGCCTGAATCATGGCGTCTGCGTCGTCTAACGTTAGCGCCATTGGCTTTTCTACGACGATGTGCTTTCCGTACTTTGCGAGGTCCACAACATTCTTTGCATGATTCCCGCTTTCTGTTAGTACAACGACTACGTCGACATTTTCACTCTCCATCATTTGATGCATGTCTGTGTAAAACGGAACAGTAAACTGCTCACCGATTTTTCTGGCTTTCTCTTCTACCAGATCGCAGGCCGCCACTAACCGTGCCCCACTAATTTGATTAAGACCAAGCAATTCAGAGTGACGCTTTGCGATTCGACCACAGCCAACCAGAGCGAAATTCAACATAATTTTCTTTCCTTTGTCTTTAAAAGTTGATCTGACACTTTTTGACCTAGACGCATTGCGGAGGTCCACTTACCACCGAAGACGTTGGTCAGGTTTCCAATCGTCTCGATCGCAGATTCACGGGTTGCTTTGCTGAGATCGTCTAAGCTTGTTTTAGAACTGACAATTGGCCTTACACCTGAATAAGATTGCTTTACTTCTTTAGTCGATATTTTTCTATTAAAAACAGAGTTAGCAACATTAATTAGGTAACTTAACTCATGATCACTGCAATCAATTTGATCCGCAATTTTATGTGTTACCTCGGCGGTGCCGATTAATGTATTACTCCCCAAAGGTAGTGCAAATACGATCCGGCCATCACTAGGCACTTGAATGACTATCGGATTAGCCAGCAATCCATCGACAATTAAATGACTCCCCTTCACCAACGCCAAACTGTAGGCACTATTAATGCTGCTACGGTCGTTTAGTTCTTTTATCCAAGGACCGCACGCATTTATAATTTTCATGTGTCGGACTACCTCGCCATTTATCAGCTCAACAGAGCCGTCTGTCTCGATTCGCTGCACTGGCGTGTTATTTCTAATTATTACCCCCAGAGACTCTGCTCTTCTAATAAGCCACTCTGACAAATTACGATCGTCCATTTGGACATCAATGTAACTCACTGCACCCAATAGTCCCTCAGGCACTAGAGCCGGGTTATGCTCTAGGGTTTCCTTAGGGCTGTGGTACTGACTTCTTCCAAGTGAATATTGACCTGCAAGCCACTCATAGACCTTGACACCAATATAAAGCTTGAGTCGGCTCCTTGATTTATTTTTATAAATTGGAATAAAAAACCTGTTAATTTTGGTGTGCTGCTCGGCTTTTTCTATCCACCACGCCCTATCTGCCAAGGCTTCCCGAACAAGCTTAAAATGAAATGTTTCAAGGTAACGTATTCCACCATGCAGTAATTTAGATGATTTAGAACTTGTTTCACTGAAAGGTGTTTTACGTTCATACACAGTTACTTTGCAGCCTTTTTCAGCAAAGGCTATAGCGCAGCAAATTCCATTTACACCAGCGCCAATGACTGCTATGTCCATGGCTATTCAGTCGCTACCAAAAAGGTCGCGGGTGTAGACCTTATCAGCCACGTCAGCAAGTACCTCAGTGTTGCGGTTTGCAATGATCACATCAGCTTCCCGCTTGAATGCTGCCAAGTCATTGATAACTTTTGAATTATAAAATTCGTCATCCTTAAGAGCCGGCTCATAGACAATCACTGGAATACCCTTGCCCTTAATTCGCTTCATGATGCCTTGGATGCTCGATGCACGGAAGTTATCCGAACCGGCCTTCATGATCAGGCGATATATCCCAACCACCTTAGGTCTCCTAGCAACGATCTCTTCTGCGATGAAGTCTTTACGAGTGGTATTGGACTCAACAATGGCGTGGATCAGGTTCTGAGGCACTTCGCGGTAGTTGGCAAGAAGCTGTTTAGTGTCCTTGGGCAGGCAATAGCCGCCGTAGCCAAAACTGGGATTGTTATAGTGCGCCCCAATACGCGGGTCTAAACATACGCCATTGATGATCTGGCGTGTATCCAAACCATGGCGAGCTGCATAGGTGTCAAGCTCGTTGAAATATGCAACTCTCATTGCCAGAAACGTGTTGGCAAAAAGCTTGATAGCTTCAGCTTCGGTGCTGCCGGTAAAGAGGGTCGGAATGTCTTGTTTGATCGCACCTTGCTTTAGCAGATTGGCGAAGGTTTCGGCGCGTTCGGATTGCTCCCCGACCACGATACGACTTGGATGCAAATTGTCATAAAGCGCACGACCTTCGCGCAGAAACTCCGGTGAAAAAATGAGGTTCCGCGTACCTAGGTTTTCACACGTTCGAAAGGTGTAGCCAACTGGAATGGTTGATTTGATGACCATCACCGCACGAGGGTTGATAGCCATAACGTCACGAATTACTTTTTCTATTGACTTAGTGTTGAAGTAATTGGTCTCTGGATCGTAATCGGTGGGAGTGGCAATGATGACGAAGTCTGCATCTGCGTAGGCATCAGCTATGTCAAGGGTGGCGCGGAAGTTAAGTGGCTTGTGCGCTAGAAACTCCTCAATCTCTTGGTCTTCGATCGGGGATTTTTTCTGGTTTAGCAGCGCCACCTTCTCGGGGATGATGTCCAGGCAGACGACTTCGTTGTGTTGAGCAAGCAAGACTCCGTTGGAAAGACCAACGTAGCCGGTGCCGGCGATCGCGATTTTCATTGACCAACCTTTCTTAGGCCATCGGCTTCATCATCACCAACTTCCGCCTTGAGCGCCTCAATCTCAGCCTTCAGTGCTTCATACTCATCCATCTTGCGCAGCAAGAATCGGTGGGTAATAGCGGCCTTTTCTGCCATGCCAGTTGGGGTTAGCACATAGACGTAGCCAAACTTGTTCTTGGACGTGGCGAAGTTTTTCATCTTCACCAAGCCTTTTTCCATCAGCGCTTTCAGGCAGTAATTCAGCCCGCCGACGCTGATACCCAGTTTTTCGGCGAGCTCGCGCTGAGTGAGGTCTGGGTTTTCTTGCAGGATGCGCATCACCCTGAAATATGTGTCTTCCTGTAGTTTGGCTTGGCGACTTGTCATAAAATTGACGAGTTTTCTCTGTACGGTGTGAGTTTGAATGTGTTTTTGGCACGCTACCGCCATGCCGTATCACTCAGAGGAGCGCGGTCGCGGGGAGTAGCAAAGTAAAGTTCTGTAAGAACTTGAACATTGTACCCGTTGCTCTGCCCTACGGTCCACTCCGTCATGAGAAATATTTCTCAGGAGTAGAAGGGTTCAGGTGTCGGCCTCCTGTTGCTGCTGCACAGCCTCTTCCATGCTGACGGTGTTCACGACCAGCTCTAGGTGGGTCAGGATCTCGGGCTCGTGGCGCCCGATGTAGCTCTTGACAGCTTCGTTGGCCAGCAGCTTGGTGAGATAGCCCTTGGCCACCACCAGGTTGAGCAGGTCGGAGCCATAGTTGGATTCGGCTTCCTGGTACTTCTCCTGCACCTGGCTCATCTCCTTTTCCAGCTTTTCGATCTGCTCGATGGGCGCGGTCTTCTTCTCCCGCTCGGCCAGCTTCAAGTCGGTGCGCTGCTCGGGCGGGGTGGCCTTGAGCAGGGCCTCGGCATGCGCCACGGTGACGGTGTTGCTCGCGATCATCAGCTCCACCGCCTCCACCTGGCGTGCGGACTTCATGTTGCGCAGGATGCGGGTCACATCTGGGGTGAACTGCTTGTCTTGCAGCAAGGTGATGGCCTCGGGACAGATCCCTTCCAGCAGGTTGATGCGCCGGTTGATGGAGCTAAGGTTGACGTTGAACGCCCGGGCCAGCCGCTCCTTGCTCACGCCCCGGTCGATGGCGCGGCGGATCATGTAGTGTTCTTGGACGGTGGACAGCCTATTTAGTCGGTGGTTGTACGTGTAACTTTCTTCATCTCGTGCCAACAAGCAGGGACCGGCGCTCATGCCCAATTCCTTGAGTGCCAGCACGCGCAGGTGCCCGTCCAACACAAGGTACTCGGGCTTCTTGCGATCGGGCTGGATGACGGACAGCGGTTCGATCAACCCCACCTCGTTGATGCTGGAGACGATCTGCTTGTATTTGCGGGTGCTCATCACGCCGTCAGGTACCTTCTTGCTGGGCAGCAACTGATCCAGCGGCACCTGATAGGTCTCCAGCTCGAAGCCCAGCAGGGTATTGAGGGGCGCGGTCGGCAGGTTCGGGCCGTCTTGGTGGTCGTCACCGTGGCCAGACTGGTAGATGCCGGGGTACATCTCAGTCAGGTTGTTGCGCAGGTTCGTCTGTACGGGGTTCATGGCCAGGTTCATGTCGTGGCTCCTTCGGGTTCAGAGTTGATCGGGTTCGTGGCGGCGGCCAGGGTGTTGATCCGCTCGGCCAGGTACTTGGGCAGGGTGTCCAGCCCTTCGGCGCGCAGCAGGTTCACAAAGTGCTCGTCAGCGAACAGCTTTTTGAGGCCCTGCACCACCAGCAGCAGGCGTTGGTGGGCGTGCTCGGCTTTCAGGACCATCTTGCGCTGGCGTTCCACCTCGCGCTGGTAGGTGCGCACCAGGCTGTAGCTGGAGGTGGGTGGTTTGATCTGGTCCCGGTTGGGGGATGCGGGTCCGTGCTCCAGGCGCTTTTCGATCAGGCGCTTGGCTTCGATGATCTGGCGGCCTTTGAGCTGGCCGTTTTCGTAGGCCTCTTGCAACAGGTCGCCCAGGTTGGCTTGACCGTCTTCCCCAGTGGTGCTGGCGTTCTCATTGGCCCGGGCAATTTCCAGCGCAGTGGTCAGCGGGATGGTGCCGCGCTGCACGCCTTCGATCAGGCGTTCCTCACCCTGATCGAGCAGGAAGACGATGTCTTTGACGTACTTGGGCGACAAGCCCGTCTTCTGGATGATGATCTCGGCGCTGTAGCCGCGTTTGCGCAGCACCTCGATGTCGGCCAGGATCTCCAGCGGGCGGTAGCCACGCCGGGCGATGTTTTCGGCCAGGCTCATGATGAAGGCGTCTTCATCGCTCACGTCCACAACCAGGGCCGGGATGTGGGTTTCGCCCAGGATGCGGAAGGCGTTCAGGCGGCCTTCGCCGCAGACCAGTACATAGCGCGGGTCGCCATCGTCACCGGGGCGTTCAGCCACGGTGATGGGCTTTTTGAGGCCGATGGTGCGGATGTTGTCCACGATCTCCTCAAAGACCTTCATGTTGCGGTCGCGGGAGTTGAGGATCTCGATCCGGTTGATGGGAACGAGGGTTACGGTTTCGGGGGTGCCGGTCAGCATGATGGGCTCCTGTTCTGGTGTGGGCGGGTTGGCGTGGGTGTCAAGGGTGGGCTTCCTTTCTTTGGGGTGGATGGTTTTGCACTGGCGTGGGGTCAGATGCGGCGCTGCAGTCGCTCTCGCTCGGACATGCCGTAAAAGAAGTTAAGGTCGTCAAAGCGAAAGCATTCGAAGTCGGCGCTGTTCTTGTTGCTGACGCGGATTTCCTGCTCAGGCAGGTCGAGCCGGGGCAGCAGGTAGTAGTCCAGTTCCTGGGTGTTGGCAGCGTCGAGCCGTATGGCCACCGTGATGTCCGGGTCGAATTTCGCTGGGTCAAACCGGATGCGCCAGCGCTGGTGGCCGTTGGCGGCGGTCTGGCAGCGGGCCAGCACCAGGCTGATCACCAGCTCGTCGTTGAGGGTCAGCAGATCGGTCTTGGGGTCGCGGGTGATGTGGCCGCCCAGCTCGGCAATGGTGTGCTCGGTGCGGCTGACGATTTCGGGGTGGAGTTGGCGCAGGCGGCGGTTGATTTCCAGAAACTCGGTGCTGCGCGGGTAGTGGTAGCCCACCAACTCGTAGGCCCGGGTCAGGCTGCCAAAGCGCTGGATGTAGGTGGCGGCACTGGGCAGGGCTGGGGCCTGGTCGATGATGAAACCCGACAGACGCCCGCATTCGGCGTACAGGGCCTTGAGGTGGTCGAGCAGTTCGGCATCGGTCAGGTTCTTGCTGCGCTCGGTCAGGATTTCCTGGGCGGCTATAAAGGTGGCCGCTGGCACGATGCCGTCAAACGCCCCTTCCTTTCGGATCCACATCTCGGGCGGGTTGTCGACATGCTTCTTCTTGAGCTTGAAGGAGTGGCGGTTGTAGACGTTGTTGCCGATGTACTTCTCGTTGGTTAGCACCTGGCGCACGGTGCTGTAGGTCCAGGGGCGGTCGAGATCGGTATAGATGGGCTGGTCGTTCAGGCGTTTGACGATCTCGGCGATGGGGAGATCGTCTTCCACCAGCCAGCGGTAGATCTGGTTCACGGTGGCCACTTCATGGTCTGGCCCAGGCATCAGAATCACCCGGTCGGTCTGCAAGCTCTTGTGCTCGCCGCGCTTGAGTTCGCCCTTGACGGCGCCAGACTGGTCAATCAGCACCCGGCGCAGGCCAAAGCCGGCGGGGCCGCCTTGGCGGAAACCCAGTTCAATCAAGCGGCACTGACCGGCGAAGACCTTGGCTGATAGTTCCCGGCTGTACTCCCCGGCCATGGCGCGCTTGACGCCCTTGACGATGGTGGAGACGGGGGAGCCGTCGTTTTCAAACTGCTCGGCGACATAGGCGACGTGGATGTTCTTACGCTTACAGATGTACTCGTAATACGCCGACTCGTCAGCATCCTGAAACCTGCCCCAGCGGCTGACGTCGTAGACCAGGATCAGGTTGAAGTCGGTGTTGCCGGATTCGACATCGGCGATAAGACGCTGCAAGGACGCCCGGCCGTCGATAGACAGGCCGCTCTTGCCTTCGTCGGCGTAGGTGCGGACGATCTGGATGTTGCGACGCTCGGCGTATTCCTGGATCTTGTCCGCCTGGTTGTGCGTGGAGTACTGCTGATGCTCGGTGGACATGCGCACGTATTGGGCGGCGCGGAAAGCGGGTGTGGGTGATGGGTTTGCCGGTGGTTCGGCGGTGGGGTCGGATGCGGTGGCCATGTTCTTTCTGCGCTCATTCGTTTGAGCCATATTTGCTTCGAAGGCCAAGACGTATCAAGGCATTCGGGGCAGAAAGAAGGAATAAAGGCGAAGAAAGCGACGGTGGTCGCCGACGGGTCAGCCGGCCTTGCGTAATAGCCCCGTGTCGATCTGCATCGACACGGGTTTGGAGAGGATCTCAAGCAAGATAAAGGCGCGGCGATCGGCATCTGCTGTCTGGTAGATCGCCTCGATGCCGGCGAACGGGCCGTCGGCGACAACCACCGAATCGCCGCTGTGAAACATGGCATCCAGTGGCATGGCCTGCTCGCGCTGGCGCAGCGTCTCGACCAGAGCGTCATCGACCTTGGCCGCCCGAGCCCCGAAATGCACCAACTGGCTCACTCCCAAGGTGGAGCGGATCGGCGACCAGCTCTTGCCTTGGTCGCTGCTGTCCAGACGTATGAACAGGTAGCGGGGGAACGTGGGCTCGGTGGCGATTTCTGCCCTGCGTCGGCGGATGCGTTCAACCCGCATCTGGGGCAAGTAGCACTCGTAGCCCTGGCGTTGCAGGTTAACCAGGGCGACATCTTCCTGGCGGGGCTTGGTGTGGACCAGGTACCAGGCGGTGGTCGGGGATGTGATGACCGTCAATGCTGGCGAGGTGGCCGGCGGCGGCTCTGATGCTGGCGCCGGGGTGATCACATCCTTTGCCGGCTCGGGCAATTCGGATGACACCGGGGTTTCAGGCACCGGGATGGGCTTCGTGGCTGGGGATGAGGTTAGCTCACTGACCTGCTGCAGGATCGGCGAGAGTTTGAAATTGCCATGTTCCGCCATGGCCCGCAGCAAGGTCAACGGCCGGTCGCTTGCCAGGACCTGCTCTAGGATCGCCATCGCCTCGTGACGCTCGATTTCCATCACATCGGCCAGCTCATAGTGGATCGACAGCCCCCGTTGCACGATGGGTGGCCCGATGCCGCGCAGCCGCAGGTCTTGCAGCTGGCGGGTGGTCAGCCCCATTCGGGCGGCGACCTGGGCGGCGGTGAGCGCCTGGGCGGGGTGCTTGCTCGATTTAGCTTCTTTGTTGTGCATACCCCGATGAAGGCTCAATTCGCCTTGAAAGCCAAGTCAATGCTGCAAGAGTGTGCGCCACAAACGACAAAAGACCCCGCCCTCCCCACCAGCCGGGTAAGGCTGATGAAGAAGACGGGGTCTTTCGAGAAATTGATTGACTAAGATTCGCTAGCGCAGCTGCCTGATCCAGTCTTGAAGCGCCTTTAGTTGCTCGGCGTTTTCGTGACAGCTTTGGTAGTTGGAGGCGATGGTTCCGGCAACGGTAGAGAGCGTAAGACCTTCGGCGGGCGCATCAGGATCTCCGGTGGCGTGGGGCAACTCACCTGCGGCTGCAGCGTCGTGCAAGCTGACAAAGCCGCGGTGGATAGTGCAAGCAGCATCGGATTGGATGGGTACATAAACTGGGACCTCCTTCAAGATGGTGTCGCCCTTTTCGCGGACGACCTGAACGCGATCGACGTACTGGGTCACGACCTGGACGGTGGCTTCAGCCTGGCGTGTTTTAGCCTCGGCAACAGCCAAGCGCTGCTCGGCAGCAGCACTGTCACAGCGAGCCTGCACATGCCGGGAGCCGACAACCCAGCCCAGACCTAAGGAAATGGCAGCAGCAATCAACAGCGTCAGCGCGCCATAGAGCCAAAAAATCAAACTCATGGCGCGGTTTCGCCTATGCACTGCCGATACTCGGCATCGCGACGTTTAACAAGACCCCCACACAAACCGGCGTTTTCTGCGGTAGCGCAGTCCTTACCTTGAAAGAAGCGCCAGCGAAGGAGCTCTTGACAAGCGCCGGGGTAGTCTCGAGCGTTGAGTTTTTTGACCAGAGTCGACTGACAAAAAGCGCGACCGCCCACGTTGTAGGCGAAGCTCACATAGGCGTCATACTCATGCTGAGCCAGTGGCACGGTCACACAGGTTCTCAACGCCCCTTCAAATTGCTCAATGTCGCGCAACGCTCGCGCCAAAGCCTTCGGCGGTGTGGTGGTGTCACCCATGCGCACCGGTGTGCCGTCTGCCCGTGTGGTGCTGCCAAAGCCCAGAGTCGGGACATCGCCCGGCACCGGAATAATGGCTCGATCGCTGTAGCCTTCGTGTAGGACGAGGCCTACAAGCGTTGCAGCAGATAGGCCCAAAGCGGCAACAGTAGTCCGTGTCCGGTTCATTGACGCATCTCCGGCTGCGCCACCAATCTGGCAACAGTGGCTCCGATGCTGGCCACAAATGCCAGCGCCACGAATAGACCACGCGGTAGCGTATCTCCGAAAAGCGGCACCACCACTTCAGCTGCTGTGAAGACAGCCGCAACGATGGACAGCCGAATGCTCCAAGCTCGGCGGGCAACTTTTCGCCAATCGGCAAGCAGGCAGATGCTGCGGCGAGAAGTCATTGCGAGCTCCCCATCAATTTGAGCTTGATGGCAGCGCCAACGAGCAGCATGGCAAGGACGGCGGTGGTGATGACTTTAATCGTAGTCCGCCACGCCGTGCGCCGAGCGTCGCGCCATGCCTCTAAGAGTTGCCGCAGCTCTCCGATGTCGCGGGCTGCATGACCGTTTTCCAGGCCGAGCCGGGATAAAACGCGCTCGGCGCCGCGTTCAGCAGCGCTATTGAGCAAGTCGTCGAAATCAGCTTTACGAAACTGAAGCAATTTTTTTTCTCGCTCAGTTAGATTTGGCCCGGTCATGTAGTCTCCAAAATGAAAAAAAACCGCGCTGGCGTGAACCGTGCGGGCGGGACGGGGGAGAGTGAGTTAAGCGGCGACGACCGGAATCGGGAAAGGTCGAGCGGCACGCGTTGGCGCTTTAGTGCCGGTATGTGTGAGTCCAAAGATGTCTTTGCGATCGTCTGGCAGGTCACCTTCGATGTAGATCGGGACAAGGCCCGCGAGGAACTCGATTCCAGCGGCGAATATGGGAAGCGCGTCCGAGTAAGCGTTGTTGCATGACGCCTCCCAGAGCGGGCCTTCAAGGAACATACAGGCACCCTTGCAAATATGAAGGACCGGACACTTTGGGCAATCGCTACGCTTAGACCAATGTGTTGCAGTGCGCAGCGCAACCGAAGCCAAGTCACCGACATGACCAATACGGTGGCTCTCGGCGTTGGGGGCCATAGCCTGCGCACTTACGTTCTGGCAGGTCAGTACATTGCCCCGCAGATCGACAGCAAGAGCATCAGACCGATCCATCCCGCACTTCTGAGCAACGCTTGATGCGGGTCGCTGAAGACGAATCGAGTTGATGAAGGAAGCAACTCGGTCCCGGGCGCCTGAGACCCTATCCGCTTTACCTTGCCGGATCTCATGAAAGGCCGTTCGACGAAAAGCATGAAACTCGTCAGGTGCTAGCGACAGCGACAGACCGCCTGGGTCATAGGCGTCTACAAATGCTCCCTCGGCGATCATCACGTCGGGGTCTTGGGTCAGTTCGGTAAAGAACTGCTGAATCGCAGCTCGAGATATGTTTGCGCGGTTGAGCATGGCGTTAAAGCTCATCCGACCCTTTGGAGCGAGTCGCTGGTATAGATCCAAAATTGCTGCGCGCTTTTCAGGATCGGCAAGCGGATCGGGACCGCGCACATGCTGACCAGGGCCGTCATGGCTGATACCGACGCTGAAGCCCATCTCGTCCAGCCAGTGATTGATCTCCGGGTTCAGAAGCGAGCCATTGGTGATCACTGAAAACCCAGCGCTTGGGTACTTAGTGCGCAGCGCATTCGCGAGAGGACGCAAGGTCTTGATGTAGACAAACGGTTCGCCCCCCCAAAATTCGATGCGCTCAGGAGGCACTGTGACCCAATCATCAAGACCATTCAAGAAAGACTGAACTTCGGATGGATTCGTTTCGGCAGCACGAGGCACAAATCGTTGTGAGCAGTATTCGCACTCGTAGTTGCAAGACAAACCTAGCGAAATCTTCAGGACTCGCGGTGAAACTTTGGTTGCCGGGTTGTCCCTGCTGGTTGCAAAGTCCTGGCACTCAGGCCGGATCGCTGCAAAGGACTTCACTACGGGCTCTCCGGTTTTGAGATCGGTGAGTGCCGAGGTCTGGTTGTCATATCGAAGGGTTGGTCCCGACTCCCCACTTGGAGTCAAGGTGCGAATCAAAAAGGTACTCATGGTTTCCTGTACGTAGTTCAGAGATACGCGATCAGGCGATCTCCATCTCAAAGTGAACTTCGACGCTGGGCGTTGCCGCCCGGTAGACGTGCCCGAAGTGGACGAGGTGGCTTGGAAAGATCAGCAAGCGATCTGGCTTTGGATCAACAAACCGAACCCGCTCCTCCATAGGGAGCACCTTGGTTCCGAATGGGCCAACAGGGCTTTGAAGCACCAGCGACCCGTTGTGATCTCCCTGTGCGTGGTCAGGGGAAGCTGCCGCATCAATCCAGTAAATGGCTGATAAAGCAGACGATTCAACATGTGGGGGTACAAAGTCGCCATCAAACTGAACAAGTTCACGGCCCGTTATCGATGCGACCTGGATCCCAAATGACATCTCGGCAATACGGGCTACCGACGCAAAAAGACTCTGGAACTCCGGCGCCTGAACTGCAAGTGACTCACGGGTAGCTCGCGACCAAGGCTTTGTGTTCAAGTTGTTGAAACGGTATGCCGTTAAGGCTCGCTCGCAAAGAGCAAGACGTGCTGGCTCTGTGAGCCCCAAGTCAGTCACCAGAATCGGTACTGCGAAAAGCGACTGGAGCATCAGATGACTTCTAGTGTGACGTCGTCTACCCCTGGAAAATACTTCCAGCCAGCTTTAACGCGAACCTTGTCTCCAGGGCTTAGCCCATTGGCAAAGACGGGTACTGTTGCAACCCCATCATTGGTCGCTACCCTGACACGAGACAAGACGCCGGAGACCGCCTCCAGGTAGACCGTAGCCTGCCGCTGAATCAGCTGCTCTGAGGCGTCCTCAACTCGAATGGAAATGGATGCCTGGCCATCGGCTGAGATGGTTGTTGGAGCCGACAAACGCAGGTGCGGGAGCAGAAGTGTTCTATGGGTGCCACTCGAAGCGGCTTGGCTCCACTCAAGGTCCAGTTCACCGGTAACAGCAACATCGTCATCGCTGCAGCGCTGATTCATGTTGACTGTCAGAAAGAGTTCATCATCGTCAGCATCAGAAAACGGCACATTGATGCCAACGAGAAGGCTTTGCTGCGATGTAGTCGCGAACTCTGTCGCATCAAGTCTTGCAGGCAGTGTCGAAACGAAAAGTGAAAAGAGCGACCCGAGACGACCATCTTTCAACGCAAGAAAATAGCACTGGTGATCGCTCCAATCCGGCCGATTACGAAGCGATGCCAGATCAACAGATACTTCTTGCTCATCATCTACAAAAACAGGTGTCTCGCCGGGATGGCCAATCCTGGCTAACCGATATTTGACGATCAGCCTCCTTCTCTCAATCTCGCGATGGATATGCACTTGATGAAATGCATAGGGATGAAGCCGCGGGTTGCGAACTGCGATGACCTTCATGATTCCTCCCTGTCAGCAGCAGCAGTCGCAAGCACAGTTGCAATTGCAGTTGTAGCTATATCGGTAGGTTCTAAGAGCCACTGAGGAACCTCCATCTTCCAAAACCAAGCGATCCACTGAAACGTTTCCACAGTTGGTCTGCTGCACAACAGCTGTCGCCCCGGGTCCGTTGTAGCAATTACCAGTGTTGCCGCTGCAATTACCTGCGAAATACCCACAGTTGGTCACTGTGGAAAAAAAGTAGTCATGCAACCAGCCATAGTTAGCGGTCCACATGGATCCGCTGTTGTTCATGTACATGTCCCAGTTACCGTCGGACTTCAAGAAGCCCATCAGGTTGCTGTTGACATGGAGGTAGCGGGTCACGTTGTCCGTGTCCTGCATGTTGATGGTCGGGGCCGTGTTCTGAATCGTCAGATTCCCCGTCATCGTGTCGCCGGTCTTGGCCACCCGGCTAGATAGGTCGATGTTGACCGTCGCGTTACCAGCCGCATCAGGACCGGCTCCGTTTACTGACCTGACAAACGCCGTGGAGTCATATCCATCGAGCTTGTCGGCGTCAGCGGCTTTGGCAGTAATGCCGAGGTACGTAGCGTTGTGGTTGTGCGTGCTTGAAGCAAAAGCACTCGCATGCTGGCCGTCGAGCAGGTCCGCATCCAACCCCGTTCCTGCGCCATCAACGGTCAGAAGCTTTGCGAGCACATCGGCAGCGGTGTAAGACGCCGCATTGAGCTTGGCAGCGAACTGGGCATCGATGCCACTGGACAAGTCCATGATGAAGCGCCAGTTATCCGGGTTGGTCCCGATCAACTGGTAGAGCTTCAACTGGTCCGTGCGGTAGCACAGCATCCCGATCTGAAGGTTGGTTGTTGGGAAGGTGGTACCGCTGTTGCACGATATCGCGGTCTTGTCGTTATTCAGAATCTCGATCAGAGAATCGGACAGTGTTCTGGACGACGGTATGTCGGTGAAGTTTTGCATCTAGTACCCCTGTGCAATCCAGGTGAAGGAGCCGGTCACGCGGTTGCCGGAACTGTTTTCGAGGACGGCTGTGAAGCCTGTCGTTGTGACTGCGCCGAGCAGACGTGGGATGGCCACAGCTGTGCCTCCCTTGTGGGTCATGGTCACCTCTGGTGCGACCCGAAAGCTGCG